>ERZ825159.1081-NODE-1081-length-28695-cov-8.654330_pt1 | contig 28695 bp, 19 predicted proteins | sample MGYA00519932_ERZ825159 | MGnify/ENA primary metagenome ERZ825159 (study PRJEB31778, sample SAMEA3449191) | human gut metagenome | biome: human gut; feature: human-associated habitat; material: faeces | place: United Kingdom | collected 2010/2012 ...
GACGATACAAAAATTTATTATTTTTTATTGTCCTCTTGACGGGGAGCATACCACACCGCAAGGTGGTTCCTTTTTATGTGGCGGGATTGTCAAAAGTGTGGTAAACTGGTATGGTAGAAAAAAACCAGATACACTCGTGATATAGATCTGGATAAAAAATAGACAAAGCAGTACAGGCAAGGGAGGACATGCAATATGGCGAATCGTATCAATAAGATTATTTCGACAAAGGCAAATACATTGTATGCGATGAAAAACCTGATCAAAAAGGCAAGCATTGAGGAAATGTATATCCTTAGAGTTGAAGACTTCTGGCGCAATAAAAATCAAGTCTGCACAGAGATTATGGAAAAATTTGGTGGCTGCAGAATCGTTGTGCGAAGCTCCTCTACGCAGGAAGACTGTATGAAGTCCTCAAATGCAGGACATTATAAAAGTATTCTTGATGTAGATTCAGCGAGTCGTGCGCAGATCGTAGAATCAATCGAGGCTGTAATTCAGTCATATGAAAAAGATATAAAGGGTATTTCAAATGAGCAGGTACTGATCCAGCGCCAGGCAATAGACGTGTGTGTCAGCGGTGTTGTCTTTTCACGTGACTTAAAAGGAAAGAGACCATATTATCTTGTTAATTACGATGACTTGGGGTCAACAGACAGTGTAACAAGCGGTCGTGGCGGCAAAACGCTTTGGATTGCGAGAAATGTTTCACTTTATCAGCTTGAGGAGCGCTGGCGCAATTTGATTACAGCAGTAACAGAAGTAGAGAGCATCATAGAGGATATTCCGCTTGATATTGAATTTGCCATAGACAGCCATAATCAGGTGATTCTATTTCAGGTTCGTCCGCTTGCAGCAGGCTATCGTGAAGGACGTTATATTGATGATTATTCTTTCTTTGCAAGAAAGGGTCAGATTCGCCGGGAGTATGAGGAGCACCTTGATGCAATTACAGGAAAGCCGATGAAGCTTTCTGATATGGCTTTTTGGAATCCATCTGAGATCATTGGAAGCAATCCAAGGGCGTTAGATTATTCACTGTACCGCGAGATCATAACGCATCATGCATGGAATGAAGGAATCCGTACATTAGGCTATCGTGCATTTAATGAGGATCTTATGTATCAGGTTGGAAATAAGCCATATATTAACTTGACATATTCCTATTATTCACTGATTCCAGCAAGTATTCCGGAACCGCTCGCACTTCGTCTTATTCAGTATTATCAGACAAGGCTTGAGGAAGACCTTTCTGCACACGATAAAATTGAGTTTGAGATCATTTTCAGCAGCTATGATTTTATGACGGAGGAAAATTCAAAGAGATTGCTTCGTTATGGTTTTACCGAGGAAGAACGTAAACTTCTTGTGCGCGAAGTAAAAAAGCTTACGATTGATGCTGTAATGAATCAGGAAAAGATTTTAAAAGAAGATCTTGAAGCACTAAAGCGTCTTGAAAATTGCCGTGAGGAAATTGAAAAGCTGTTGTACCAAGATGTGTCAATTGACAGAATCATCGACAGTATTTTGACTTTGTTAAAAGAAATTCGCACAAATGGTACTCCGCAATTTGCCCGCCAAGCAAGACTTGCCTTTATCGCAAGAGCATTTCTTCGCACGCTTGTAGATGCTGGCTACTATACAAGTGAAAATGTGGATACTTTCATGCAGGGAATTTCTACAGTATCATCAGAATTTAACGATGATTTTGAGCGCTTTTCTGAGGGTCTTATAAGCCGCGAGGAGTTTAACTTTAAGTATGGACATCTTCGAAGCGGCACATATGATATTCGTTCAGACCGATACGACGCGATGAATTTTCGCCCTGCGCCATCGCGTATTAAAAAAGATAAGGTAAAGATTCAAAAAGATCTTGATATCAGTATTTTGACGCAGGCTCTGGAAGATACACAGCTTGATGTGCCTGCAGAGCGTATGGCAAAATTTTGGATCAGCGCAATTGAACAGCGAGAGTATTTTAAATTTGAATTTACAAAATCGCTTAGTATGGTATTAGAACTGATTCGTAAGCTTGGCTCAATTTTGGAGATTCGTACTATGGATTTGTCTTGGCTGTGTGTAGATGATTTTAAGCTATATGAGTCAGGCTGTGATCCAGAAAATTTAAAAAAGCTTTGGATGAAGCTAATCACAAAGCGGCGCCGTTTAAATCATGACAGCCGATTAATTCTTCTTCCAGAAGTTATTTTGTCAGGTGCGAGCGTAGATGTGATTCCTGTGTATGAGGCACGCCCTAATTTCATAACGGCAAAGACAGTCGAGGGCGAGGTAGTGTTGCTTGATGAGGAGCCGGATGCTGATATCACTGGAAAAATTGTTGTAGTGCCAAAGGCTGACCCAGGCTACGAATGGATTTTTACAAAAAATATCAAAGGATTTATCACAAAGTACGGTGGTGCAGCTTCTCATATGGCAATCCGATGCGCAGAATTTAATATTCCGGCAGCAATCGGCTGCGGCGAGAAAATTTACGATACAGTATCACAGCTTGACTATTTGGAGATGGACTGCAGAAATGGTCTGATCAAGGAAGGCATTCAATATACAAATCTCCATGCACTTATCACGCAGAGAGAGGGTGTCAACGATTACGGAGATCCAACTGATATACTAGAGGCTGGATATGTTGAATTTTATGAGTCTATTGGTTTTATTCCGCGTCCTGTTGCAAACCATACTAAAAACTTCGAGCGTCTGTTTGATGAAAAAATAGATCTTTTGATTGTAGTTGGCGGCGGTGCACTTGGACCGCAGTGGTATGACCGTAAACATGAGGAAACGGTACAGCCATACCGTGATAAGATGGAAGAAAAGCTTATTCACTACTGTGTTAATCATGGAATACCGATTATAGGTACATGCCGAGGCATGCAGTATGTGAATGTTCTATTCGGTGGAAAACTGGCATATCATCCTGATCTGCCGTGTCCTAGAAAGCGCGGTGAGGATCATAAGGTACGTTTGCTAAAAGAAAATCGAAGCATTTACGTTAACAATTATCATAAGGATGTCATTTTCGAGGATGCACTTGCAGACTGCTTTGAGCCGCTTGCAATAGATGAAGATAATCACACCATCGAGGCATATCAGTCTGAACAGATGAAGATTTTAGGTGTTCAGTGGCATCCAGAGCGAAAATTTGGCCATGCAGATGGAATTGATGAGACGCGCCGTCTGGTAAGAGATTTTATCTCGAAATTTATTCATTAAGTTAGAGGATATATACCATTTATTAACTAAGAAAAGAGGAAATAAGAGAATATGTACGATATGATTATAGTAGGGGCTGGAACAGCGGGTCTGACAGCAGGAATTTATGCGCTCAGATCTGGCGTTAAGCCGCTTATTCTGGAGTGTGAGGCTATGGGCGGACAGATTACATTGTCTCCATGTGTGGAAAATTATCCAGGTATTGCAAAGATCAGCGGAATGGAGTTTGCAGATGGACTGATGGCACAGTTGACAAATCTTGGCGGTGAGGTTACTTTTGGCAGGGTAATTTCGACACGAAAAATAGATAATGGCTTTGAAGTTTGCACTGAGGATGGTGAGACATATGAGGGCAAAAATCTTATTATTGCGTCAGGTGCGGCACATCGTCATCTAGGAATCGAGCGAGAGCAGGAGCTGATTGGAAGAGGAGTTTCTTACTGTGCTGTATGTGACGGACCGTTTTTTAAGGAGAAAACAGCGGCTGTTGTAGGAGGAGGAAGCGCAGCTCTTCAGGATGCGCTGTATCTGGCAGGCATTTGCAGTAAGGTGTATTTGATTCACAGAAGAGATACATTCCGCGCTGAGAAGAGTCTTATTGATCAGGTAATGGCTGCAGAGAATATTGAGTGTGTGATGGAAAGTCGTGTGACTGCACTTATTGGCGAAAAGAAGCTGACAGAACTTGAAGTTACAAATCTTTCAGGTGAAAAGAAGACACTTGTGGCAGATGGCTTATTTGTTGCAATAGGAATGGAGCCTCACAATGAAGTATTTAGAGATCTCGTAGATCTTGACGAGGCTGGATATGTAATTGCCGGTGAAAATTGTAAAACAAGGACACCTGGAGTTTACGCTGCAGGAGACTGCCGTACTAAGACGGTGCGTCAGCTGACAACAGCAGCAGCCGACGGAACAGTATGCGGACTTGTTTGTAAAGCAGTATAAAAATAAAACCTTCAAATACATTCGATAAAAAATGTATTTGAAGGTTTTTTGTTTGTATTATGCTTCCTCAGAGATATTATTCTTGGCAGCTTTTTGTGCCTGTGCAGCACGATGCTTTTCAAGAATACGGTTGATTCTGTCAGTCGGATTTAATAGACCATGAATTGATACATTGTGATTTAAGTTATCAATCAAAAGTGCAATATACTTGCTCAGATCAACATTTACATAGTACGGACGAGATAGCAGCTCTGGTCTCTGGTAAACAAGGTTAGTGGTCAGGATATGATCAATGATACCCTGCTCATAAGCAGCATCAAACTTTGCCAGGCCATTTGTAAACAGACCAAAAGTAGCAGCAGCGTAAACCTTGCGTGCCTTACGACGTTTTAATTCGCGTGCAACATCAAGAATGCTGTCACCAGAAGAAATCATGTCGTCGATAATGATGACATCCTTTCCTTCTACATTGGTGCCTAAAAACTCGTGAGCAACGATAGGGTTCTTTCCGTCTACAATGCGGGTGTAATCGCGGCGCTTGTAGAACATACCCATATCAACACCAAGATAGTTAGTCAGCTGGATTGCACGGCCCATGCCGCCCTCATCTGGGCTGATGACCATAAGATGCTCATTGTCAACCTGCAGATCTGGCTCTGCACGAAGCAGTGCTTTGATAAATTGGTATACACACGGAACGCTCTCAAATCCATCACGTGGAATTGCGTTCTGAACACGTGCATCATGAGCATCAAAAGTAATGATGTTGGATACACCCATTTTTGTAAGTTCCTGAAGAGCCATAGCGCAGTCAAGAGACTCGCGGGAAGTACGCTTGTGCTGGCGGCTTTCATACAGGAATGGCATGATTACATTGATACGGCGTGCCTTGCCTTCAACAGCAGCAATGATACGCTTTAAATCCTGGTAATGATCGTCTGGAGACATGTGATTCACATATCCGCACAGAGAATACGTTTGGCTATAGTTACAAACATCCACCATAAGATACAGATCGCAGCCGCGGACGGATTCCTCGATAACGCCCTTTGCTTCACCGGAACCGAAGCGAGGATTCTTTGCTTTGACAATATAGCTGTCCTTGCTGTATTCAGAGAAGTGAAGCGCAGTAGATTGTGCATGACTTCTCTCAGCGCGCCACTCAGTCAGGTATTGATTAACCTTCTGTCCAAGGGTTGCGCAGCTTTCAAGTGGGATAAGACCCAGTGTGCCCACTGGTATCGTGTTCAGATTCTTTTCGTTTGGCATGATGACCTCCATGATTATAATATGCAGCTTACCTGCGTCCAAAAGTACGAACCTTAACTAATCATAACATGAAGATGTCGAAGATTCAAGCCTTACGTCGAAATGGATAAAAAAGAAATTTACGTAAAAAGAAAGAAAAATTTGTGCAACATGACCCCAGAGAATCAAAGTCATAAGCGAATTAGCAGTGGTCATGTTATTTTTTAGAAAAAAATATGTCTACGAATTTCTTAAATCTTCTCCAAAAACAGGGATAGGCGTATATTGCCCCATAAGTCGTGAGGAGATTCGCTCAGTGTAGGTACTTTGAAGCTCTTCTGGGCTTAGATTTGTTGAGATAATAGTTGTTTTCCTTGACAGATCACGCGAATTGATCACATGAAACAGCTGACTGATTACAAAAGGAGTCAGATTTTCAGTTCCAAGATCATCAATAATCAACAGGCTGCATGTGAGTGCATATGAATCATTTTCTGATGAATCATCGTTGTTAGAATGAAAACGCTGCATAGCTGATTCAAAAAATTCAGGAGCAGTCATATATAAGACAGAAAAGCCTTTGTCAAGAACAACCTTTGCAATACAGTTACAAAGAAATGTCTTGCCAACGCCTGGATTTCCAAAGATTAAAAGACTAGGGTTTCCATCCTTGAACTGATAAGCATATTTTTCATAAATAAGTTTGAGCCGCTGCATATGGGCGCGATTACTCATTCCGCCAAGAAGTGGATTTGGTGCATCTGAATAGCGGTTTATATCAAATGTGTTAAAATTCTCACGTTCCAAACGGTCTCTAATGCCAGATTGTTCATAGAGTAAGCTTATGCCAGCCTGCTCAAAGCAGTGACATTTACGGTTTCCGTCAAGATATCCAGTATCTTTACAGTCCGGGCAGCTATACTTTGGCTGAAGATCATCAAGTGTATAGTGAAGGGAAGAAAGAAGCGCACCGCGCTCGCGTCTAAGTGCATCAATCTGCATCTGCGCATTTAGAGCCTGCGCTTTATTGCCAGTGATTTTAGCCTTTGCAAGAGCAGCGCTAGATGTCGGAAGAAGCTTTGAAATCTCAAGAAGTCGTGGGCACTGCGCATAGATATGGCGCAGACGTTCTTCCATCTCATGCTGGTGTTGGAAACGGATGCGGCTGTAGCGGCGCATCAGTTCATTATATTGTGAATTGGTCAGAGCCATAAAAAGTCAATCCTTTCTGTGATAATCATTCATTTGAATCTTGACTATACTGCTTTAAAATCTTTTCCATGTAATTATTATTTTTGCGCTCAGTAAAATTACGAAACTGCTGTGTACCCTTTGCGACAGAAGAAGCACGGTTTGAACTGGTGCGCTTTGCAGCATCACTTTTTACCTTTTGATCGCGCTGATTTTCAGCAGCCTGTGCATCAGCAAGTGAATGCACATTTTTTTCCTTCCAGCGCTTTAAGATGCTTTCTGTAAAATTAACATTTGGGCGCTGACATTTTTTCATCGTGATATTGCAGGCATAAACATAGACATCTGTAGGAAAACTGTAATCCTTGATCCATTTATTGATATATTCAAGCTGAGCCGGAGCAGGAGTCTGATTGTATAAGCCATATGCCTTCATGATAGCATAGACAGTATCATTATGAAGCAGGTTGTACTGACGAATAGCATCAAGTGTATGAAGACCCTTTTGATGCCAGGACTGGGCAACAGAATCAATAAATTTCATATTAAGCTTGCCCTTGCAGTGATTAGCGCAGTAATCAACAAGATAATCAATGACATCTGGTGAGCGGTTAAACTGAAGATACCAATAGCCAAATGATTCTGTGTCTGCATAATTAAGCGGATGCGAAAAATACTGCTGCCATGCCGACATATACATGTTAAACTCTGGATCGTTCTCAAGAAGAATCAGCTCCTCTTGGGAAAGATGAAGTGACTGTATAGAAGGGGTCGCATTTGCAGCAGAATGTGTAGTAGTTTGTGTGGAAGCCATTGAGCCAGAAGCATTTGCAATGGTTGTATTTGCAGGAGAAACTAAAGCAGGAGTGGGCGTAGGAATTACAGATTGTACGCTTGGAGCAGGTGCAGCTGTCTGTGTAGGTGCAGTCTGTGCAGAAGCCTCTGTCTCTGCCTGAATAGATGGATCTGTAAATGCAACTCCTGACAATTCGTGACCCGATGTAAAGCTAAGGCGCATCAAACCAACAGATTCCCAATAACTAAGAGAACGAAGTACCTCGCGCTCTGAAATATCAAGCCTGTCACTAATTGAAGCACTGCTTAAACCAGTGGCTGATGTCGAGACAGCGCGAAGCAAATATAGGTAAACCTTTACATCCGTACCGGAGGCGGCAGGAAGAAAACGGTCTATAAAATAGCCGGGAACAACAAGGGTATCTATGCTGAGCCGGTTCTCCAGTAAAAGAAAGGACATAAAAAACCTCCAAAATCCAAGTATCATCTTTGTAAAGTATAGCACAAGTTATTTCTTTTGAAAAGCGATAAAAAATCCCCAATTATTTCCCTTAGGATCAGGGCAAGCAATTGGGGATTTTGCGAATACCTTATTTAGAAATTAAGTCTTCTCCGATTTTTACAACATCACCGGCGCCCATAGTGATCACCAGATCACCAGAGGCTGCGTGCTGCAAAATAAATTTTTCAATTTCTTCAAAGGTTTCAAAGTAATGAGCACTTGTACCAGCCTGCTCTAACAAAACGCGGATATTGTCGGAGCTTATGCCAAGATCATCAGTTTCTCTTGCCGGATAAATTTTTGCAAGAACGACCTCATCTGCTAAGGACAGAGCTTTTGCAAAATCAGTAAGCAAAGCTTTTGTTCTTGTATAGGTGTGCGGCTGGAAGATGCACCAGATCTTTTTGTGAGGATACTTCTTTGCAGCAGTAAGTGTCGCTGTGATTTCCTGCGGATGATGTGCGTAATCGTCAATAATAGTAATTCCATTTACGACACCCTTCTTTTCAAAGCGTCGCTGTGTGCCATGGAAATTCAAAAGACCAGCAGCAATGGCATCCATTGAAAGATTCAGCTTTTTGCAAAGGGCAACGGCAGCAAGTGCATTGTAAACATTATGCTCTCCAGGAACACTTAACTGAATGTGACCAAGTGTAGTGTTGCTTGCATCTGTGACGTCAAAGGAAGCCTGAGCAAATTCATTATATGAAATATTAGAAGCTCGATAATCGCAGGATTCTCCGTGTCCAACAGTGATAATCTCGCAGTCAAGTCCATTGATCAGCTCAGAAAGATTATGAATATCACCGTTAATTACAAGTATTCCATCCTTTGGAAGCTTTTCCATAAATAAGCGGAAAGAATGACGGATATCGTCAATGTCCTTAAAGAAGTCAAGATGGTCTGCTTCAATATTCAGGATAACTTCCATAGTGGGATAGAAGGATAAAAAGCTGTTTGTGTATTCGCAGGCCTCAGTGACAAAAAGATTTGAGCCACCTACGCGAATATTTCCTCCGATTGTTGGAAGAATGCCTCCGACAGAGATTGTCGGATCAGTATCAGCAGCCAAAAGAATTTCAGTAACCATAGAGGTCGTAGTTGTCTTTCCATGAGTTCCAGCAATGTTGATTGCCGTTTTATAGTTTCTCATCAGCTGTCCAAGAAGCTCAGCTCTTGTTAACAGCGGGATATTGCGCTTTGTTGCATCAACAATCTCTGGATGTTCAGGATGGATCGCTGCTGTGTAGACAACGACATCTGTTCCCTGTGGAATGTGAGAAATGGACTGATCATAAAAGATAACAGCGCCAAGTGAGGACAGATGGTCAGTCAGAGGTGATTCCTTAGAATCAGAGCCGCTGACGGTAAAGCCCTCCTTCATTAAAACCTCAGCAAGTCCGCTCATGCTGATGCCGCCAATTCCAATAAAATAGACATGGCATGGATTTTCAAAATTAATATGGTACATGGTACTTCCTCCGAATAATCAAGTTAAATAAGCAAAGTCAATACTGAAAAACAGTTGTTTCTTAACACAAATTCTGCTTGATTTAAGTATACTCGATTTTGGAGGAATGTAAAGCGTAAATGTTATTATGCTGTGCGAATGAACGCCTATTCACAAAACCGCAATATTTACAGTATGCCCGAAGATGAATGGATTTCATGAGCCGGACACTTGAAGCAGGTCTTTCAAAGTAATGTATAATAAGAAAGAACCTAACAGGAACCTGCGGAGTTTGGTCCGGCGACGAAACCATTGCACCGAAGGGCATTCGTAACCCGACGCGTGAACTGTAACAAATAAATAAAAATGCATAATTTTTTTTCTGTAAATTGTTCACTTTTTGAAAGAGATGTGCTATAATAACGACAAGTACTAAAAGATTACAGTTCCCCAAACGCCTATTCACAAGACTGCACTTATGTGCCTTCACTGTTAGACAGTTTATTTCACTTGATGACAGGCGCTTGGTGAACTGATAACACAACAATTAAAGAACAAAGGGGTGATTTTGTGGTTAGAAAGGAAATGATCGCCATGTTATTGGCGGGCGGACAGGGAAGCCGTCTTGGAGTTTTGACTTCAGAAGTAGCGAAGCCAGCTGTATCCTTCGGCGGGAAATACAGCATTATTGACTTCCCATTAAGTAACTGCATTAATTCAGGGGTGGATACAGTAGGTGTGTTAACACAGTATCAGCCACTTCGTTTGAATACCCATATCGGCATAGGTATTCCGTGGGATCTCGACCGTAATTATGGCGGAGTGACAGTACTATCTCCATATGAAGCAAACGAGAACAGTGATTGGTATACTGGTACTGCAAATGCAATTTACCAGAACATTCGCTATATCGACAGCTTTAATCCAGAGTATGTATTGATTTTAGGCGGTGATCACATTTATAAAATGGATTATCAAGTGATGCTTGATTATCATAAGGCAAACAATGCAGACGTTACGATGGCTGCTATGCCTGTTCCGATTGAGGAGGCAAGCCGTTTTGGCGTGCTGATCACAGATGATACAGGCCGTATCACTGATTTCGAAGAGAAGCCTGCACATCCAAGAAGCAATTTAGCTTCCATGGGTATTTACATATTTACATGGTCTGTGCTTCGTGAGGCATTGATCACAAATAAAGATATTCCAAACTGCGACTTTGGTATGCATGTCATTCCATATTGCCATAAGCGTGGTGACAGAGTATTCTGCTATGAATTTAATGGATATTGGAAGGATGTTGGAACACTTCATTCCTACTGGGAAGCAAATATGGAGCTGATTGATATCGTTCCTGTATTTAATCTGTATGAAGAGTTCTGGAAGATATATACTAAATCTGATAACCAGCCGCCGCAGTATATTGCAGATACGGCACAGATTGAGCGCTGTATCATAGGTGATGGCTCTGAAATCTATGGAAGAGTACGAAACTGCGTTATTGGACCGGAAGTTATTGTTGAAGAAGGTGCAGAAGTTTATGATTCCATTTTGATGCAGGGTGCTGTAATCAAGAAGGGAACAAAGATTTACAAGTCAATCATCGCACAGGATGCAGTTGTTGGAGAAAATTGTACGATTGGTGTTGGTGAGTATGCAGACAGCCAGTATAATAAGAAGGTTTACTGCTGTGATCTTGTAACCGTTGCAGAAGGCTCCGAAATTCCGGATGGCGTTACAATTGGAAAGAACGTAGCAATTGCCGGAAAGACCGCTATTGAAGATTATCCGGATGGAAATCTTGTAAGCGGTGGATACATCATCAAGGGAGGCGAGGAAGAATGAAAGCGATTGGTATAATTTTAGCCGGTGGAAACAACAAGAGAATGAAGGAGCTGTCATATAACCGTGCGATCGCTGCTATGCCAATGGTAGGAACCTATCGCAGCATTGATTTCGCGCTGAGCAACATGTCAAACTCCCGTATTCAGAAAGTAGCAGTTTTAACACAGTATAACACCGTATCCTTGAATGAGCATTTAAACTCTTCAAAGTGGTGGGATTTTGGAAGAAAGCAGGGCGGTTTATATGTATTCACCCCTACTATAACCGCTGAAAATAGTAACTGGTATCGGGGTACAGCCGATGCCCTGTATCAGAACCTGCATTTCCTCAAAAGAAGCCATGAACCATACGTGGTTCTGGCTTCTGGCGATGGAATTTATAAGCTGGATTATAATAAGATTCTGGAGTACCACATTCAGAAGCGTGCTGATATCACTGTTGTCTGCAAGGAAATGCCAGAGGGAGAGGATTTAAGCCGCTTTGGACAAGTGAAGGCAGATGATGACGGAAGAATCCGAGGCTACGAGGAAAAGCCAATGATTGAGACTTCCAGAAATGTTTCATGTGGTATCTATGTAATCAGAAGACGTCTTTTGATTGAGTTAATTGAGCGTGCAGCAGAGGAAGATAGATATGATCTGGTCAAGGATATTCTGATCCGTTATAAGGATATCAAGAGAATTTATGCATACCAGCTTGAAACATATTGGAACAACATCTCCTCAGTTGAGGCTTACTACAGAACAAATATGGATTTCTTAAAGAGAGATGTCCGCAGTTATTTCTTCAAGGAAGGCAACAGTGTATTCACAAAGGTAGATGATCTGCCGCCGGCAAAATATAATCCGGGTGCTAATATTTCAAACAGCCTGATCGCATGTGGAAGTATTGTAAACGGTACAGTTGAAAACTCTGTTGTATTCAAGAAGGCATATATTGGAAACAATTGTGTTATCAAAAATTCTATTATCATGAACGATGTTTATATCGGAGATAATGCAGTCATTGAAAACTGCATCGTAGAGAGCAGAGGAACCATCGAAGCAAATGCATGCTATAAGTCAGAGCCAGGTGATATTCGCATCGTTGTAGAGAAGAAAGACCGCTTCATCATTTGATAATACCAGGGGATCAAAGTCACAAGCGAATCATGCTTGCATGAGAAAGCTTGTGACCTTGATCCCCGCCAAAAACATGAGGATGAAGCGAAGCGAAGCCGAGTGTTTTTAGAATTTATAAAAGAAGAATAAAAAATTAGCTGCACAAAGGCGTGCAGAGGACGGAAAGGCAATACTGGGATGGAAATTACAGATGTGAGAGTGCGCAAAGTTGCACTGGATGGTAAGATGAGAGCAATCGTCTCTATTACGCTAGACAATGAATTTGTGGTTCACGATATCAAGGTGATCGAAGGAGAAAAGGGAGTATTTGTTGCGATGCCAAGCCGTAAATCGGCGACAGGAGAATACCGAGATATCGCACATCCCATTAACTCAGAGACAAGAGATTATGTGCAGAAGATTATTCTCGAGAAATACGAGGAGGCTTTGCAGGAAGCATAAACTTTGATTTCATAACAATTCGACAAAGATATATGAATACTTATAAAAGAAAGACTGCCCTCGGGCAGTCTTTCTTTCTCTTGCAATTGTCGTCTTCATTCGGTATAATGTGGCTGAGGGAAAATGTAACGTAATTATTTTTGGAAAGGCGAGGTTTTAAAGTATGAAAAGGAGAAAAACAGCAGCGGGACTATTGGCGGCATCACTGCTAGTAGGAGCAGCGCCGGTGGTGACAAATGCGGCGCCAGTGAGAATTGTATCAACAAGCATAACAGAACAGTCTTCGTTAGGCTATCGTGTAAATGTAACATTTTCGGCAGATGCAGGTGTGAGCCGTGTTATGATGCCGACATGGACAGAGGCAAACGGACAGGATGACATTGTGTGGCATCAGGCAAGTGTTAGTGGTAATACTGCATCATTCTATGTTCCAGTCAGTGCCCATAAAGGAGAAAGCGGTGCATATATTACGCATATTTATGTATATGATAGACAGGGACAGTTTGCGCTAAAGGGCGAAAATGTAACAGTTCCAGCATCGACATCTGCGTCATCAAGCCTTTCAATTGGTGACGTTTCTATTACGGAACTTAGTGCATCGGGCTACCGAGTTACGGCAAAAATAAATGCACCGTCAGGAGTAAGCAAAGTATTGATGCCAACATGGACAAACGCAAATGGACAGGATGATCTAGTGTGGCACCAGGCAAGCGTAAACGGTGATACAGCTACATTTTACGTGCCATCAAGTGCCCATAAGGGAGAGAGCGGAGCATACACGACTCATATTTACCTATATGATAATGCAGGAAAATTAGCACCATTAAAGGGAGTCAATGTAACTGTTCCATCAGGTGCAAATCCTGGAGGCAGCTCAGGAAATAATAATGGCAGCGGTACAGGTGTGCTGTCGATGGCGATTCCATATGTAACAGAATTATCATCAAATGGTTTCCGTGTGACAATTCAATTTAATGCACCTGCAGGCTATAAAAAGGTTTCAACTGCAGTGTGGACAGCAGCAAATGGACAGGATGATCTGGTATGGCATAACATGACCGTATCTGGAAACACAGCGACATGCTATGTTCCAGTAAGTGAGCATAAAAACGAGCACGGTTCATACATTGTGAATGCGTATGTATTTGAGACTGATACAAAATATGTACTTCAGGGAATGACCGTTCCAGTGCCGTAAACAAAGAAAATGGAGGAACAAATGGCAAAGAAAAGACGCAGCTGGGAAGACTATCAGAGAAAGAAAATAAAAAGAGGCCAATCAGGTGCGCCTATTGTAATACTTTTGGTGCTGCTTGTAATTGCATGTGCAGGTCTTGGTGCAGTGGCATTGGTATGCCTGCGCCCAGTGACGCTTCCGCATGTGCAGTCAGATCAGGCAGCATCAACAAAAGCACCTGTGGAATACGAAACATGGAAGGCAACAGAGGCGGCTGCGGATGGTGCTCTTGTACAAAGCAGTGATCCAGTCGTACAGGCTGCTAATTTAAAAGCAATGCAGTACGATTATGACGGTGCAATTGCACAGATTCAGTCAATACCTGGCTATGCAGATAATGAAACATATGTCAGCTGCATTCAAAGCTATGAGAGTTTGAAATCACAGGCTGTACAGTGGACAGACTATGATAAGATTACACATATCTTTTTCCATAGTCTTATTGTTGACAGCGAGCTTGCATTTGCAAGCTATAAGAGCAGTGATTATGATCAGGTAATGACAACTATCGAAGAATTTAAGGATATAATGCAGTCTATGTATGACAAGGGTTATGTTTTGATAAGCCTTCATAAGATTGCAAAGATGGAAACGCAGCCAGACGGCACCGTGCAGATGGTGCAGCAGCCAATTTATCTTCCGAGAGGAAAAAAGCCATTTGTACTTTCCGAAGACGATGTATGCTATTATGAGTATATGACAGGAACTGGATTTGCGACAAAGCTCTGTCTTGATGAAAACGGTAAGGTTGTAAATGAGTATGTTGAGCGTGATGGAAGTGTATCATATGGTTCTTATGACGTTTTGACTGTTTTAGAGGATTTTATTGAAACACATCCTGATTTTTCTTATCAGGGTTCAAAGGGTATTCTGGCATTTACAGGATATGATGGTATTTTAGGCTATCGCACAAGTGATTTCTGGTACAATGAAAATTGTGACTATTACGTTTCTACACCTGCAAACGATAAAGAAAAGCGCGAAGATCATACGTCACCAAATAAAAATATTGAGCAGGACAAGCAGACAGCACGAGAAGTTGCACAGGCAATTCGCGATCTGGGCTGGGAGCTTGCCAGCCACAGCTGGGGTCATCTGAATATGACAAGTACAAGCTATGAACATCTTGTATGGGACACAGATATGTGGGAGCGCGAAGTAGAATCTATAATCGGAGATACAGATATTATTTTATATCCGTTAGGAGCAGATGTAGGAGACTGGAGACCATCACAGTATACATTTGAAAATGAAAAATTCAAAAAGCTCTGGGATGTAGGCTTTAGATATTTCTGCAACGTAGACAGTACTCAGTACTGGCTGCAGTATGGCTCAAATTACATGCGTCAGGGCCGTCGCAACATGGATGGTCAGATGATGTTTAAGCAGATGGTTTATCCAGAGAAGGTACTCACAAGTGATCTGTTTGACGTATATGATGTCTTTGACAGACGCAGACCGCTTCCTGTAAATGGAATAACAGTGCCAGAAGATTTTGATCTGCAGGCACTTGCCGATTCGCTTGGAATGAGTGACCGTATAATAAATTGAACTAACATGAGCGCCATCGGGGACAGGGACGCCGCGGCAATTGCTTTTTAATGCCACCGTCCCTGTCCCCAGTGGCAGAAGGAGGAAAAAACATGTATATCATAGCAGGTCTGGGCAACCCAACCGCACAGTATAGAGGAACAAGACATAACGTTGGCTTTGAGGTTATTGATTACCTTGCTGACAAATACAATATTGATGTAACAACAAAAAAATTTAAGGGCTTAATTGGAACAGGCGCGATTGAGGGACAAAAGGTTGTTCTAGTAAAGCCTCAGACCTTCATGAATTTAAGCGGAGAGTGTATTCAGGAGGTCATGAATTACTACAAAACAGATATCTCTGATTTAATTGTAGTATATGATGATATTAACCTAGAGCCAGGACAGCTTCGCGTGCGTGGTAAAGGAAGTGCAGGCGGTCATAATGGTATGAAAAATATCATTCTGCATTGCAATTCACAGGATTTTCCAAGAGTGCGTGTCGGAATCGGAGCAAAGCCGCCAAAGATGGATTTAGCAGACTTTGTACTCAGCCATTTCCAGGGCGAAGAAAAAAAGGCAATGGAAGACGGCTACAAAGAAGCAGCAGATGCAGTATGCTCCTTAATGAACAATGGACTAGAGGCAACCATGAATCATTATAACCAGAAGAAAACAAAATAATGATAAGGAGGGTCAATTGTGGGTATTTTTGCAAATCCGCTGACGGACCTGCTGGAATATGAAGACTTTTCAAGAGATTTTTTGAAGGGAACAGATCCAGTGGGCATGACAGGCTGTATTGACTCCGAGAAGGTGCATTTTATGAGCACCTTTCTTGGAGAGAAAAAAGTGCAGCTTGTTGTGACGTACAATGAACAGCGGGCAAGGGAAATTGAAGAAGATTATAAATTATTTTGCAGTCAGGTCTATGTGATTCCACCGCGTGACCTGATCTTTTTTAGCGCAGATCTGCAGGGAAATGCCATCATTGCAGAGCGCATGAAGGCATTTGCAGCACTTTATCAAAACGAGGCGAAGGTTATCATCACGACAATGGATGCGCTCATGAGCGCGGCAGTGCCGTTTGAACAGCTGATGAGTCATGTGATAAAGCTAAAAGAAGGTGATGAGCTTGATCTTGAAAAGCTAAAGCATGACCTGACTGTGATGGGATATGAGCGTGTAGGACGTGTGGAGGAGCCAGGACAGTTTACTGTTCATGGAGGTATTGCTGATGTATATCCATTGACAATGGAGGTTCCGGTTAGAATCGAGCTTTGGGGAGATGAAATAGATACGATTCGCTGCTTTGAACCGCAGAGCCAGCGCTCAATGGATCAGATCGAGTGCGTATCTGTTTTTCCAGCGGCAGAGGTGATCGCAGATGATACGGCAAGACGGCGTGCTGCGGGAATGATTCAAAATGAGCTTGAGAGCCAGTTAGCTGTCTTTAAAAAAGCAAAGGAGCCAGACAAGGCGAAGCGTCTTCGCGAGGAGACAAACCGCATATTAGAGGCACTTGGTGAAGATGTTGTATTAGAGGCACCAGACAGCTATATAAGCTATTTTTATCCGCGCACTGTTCAACTTTCTGAATATTTTGATGAGAAGAACACGTTAGTTTTCCTTGATGAGCCGATGCGTCTTAAAGAGCGCGGTGATGGTGTGCAGGCTGAGTTTGAGGAAAGCATGAAAAATCGTCTGGAGCAGGGCTTTCTTTTGCCAGGTCAGACAGCACTTTTAACACCGGCAAAACATGTGCTTGCTGCTTTTGAGCGCGGTCAGGTTGCAGCACTGTCTTCACTTGACAGCCGCCTGGCTGACTTTACGGTGGTAAACAGCTACGCAGTAAATGTTCAGAACATGAACACATATCGTGAAGGTTTTGAACTTTTAATTAAGGATCTGACACACTGGAAGAAGGAAAAGTACCGAATTGTCCTTTTGTGTCCGTCAAGAACTCGTGCAAACCGCATTGTCAATCAGCTTATAGAGTATGATCTTTTGGCATATTACAGCGAGGACGAGGATAAAAAGATAAATCCAGGTGAGATCATGGTTACTTACGGAAACCTTCACCGTGGCTTTTTATATCCGATGCTAAAATTTGCTGTTATCACAGAGAGCGATATCTTTGGTGTTAAGAAAAAGAAAAAAGAAAAAAAGAGCCACTATCAGGGTCAGCGAATAAGTGATTTTGCGCAGCTAAAGCCTGGTGATTATGTGGTGCATGAAAATTATGGACTGGGAATTTATCGCGGAACAGAGCGACAGATTGTGGATAAGGTAACAAAAGATTATATTAAGATAGAATATGGTGACGGCGGAAAGCTTTATTTTCCTGTCACACAGCTTCATATGATCCAAAAGTATGCCGATTCCGAGTCTAAGCAGCCAAAGCTTAACAAATTGAACGGCCAGGAGTGGACAAAAACAAAAAGCCGTGTTCAAAAAGCAGTCAACAACATTGCAAAGGAGCTTGTGGAGCTTTATGCAGTGCGCCAGAACGGTCACGGTTATCAGTATGGAACAGACACTGTATGGCAAAAAGAATTTGAAGAGCTTGTGCCATTTGATGAGACAGCAGATCAGCTTGCAGCAATTGATGCGACAAAGGCTGATATGGAAAGCACTAAAATCATGGACCGCTTAGTGTGCGGTGATGTAGGTTACGGAAAAACAGAGATTGCCATCAGAGCTGCCTTTAAGGCTGTGCAGGACAGTAAGCAGGTCGTATTTCTTGTGCCGACAACTATTCTTGCCCAACAGCATTACAATACATTTGTTGAGCGAATGAAGGATTATCCAATTCGAATTGAACTTTTATCACGCTTTCGCACGTCAGCGCAGATCAAGGCATCACTTGAGCGCTTAAAAAAGGGTCTTGCCGATATTGTAATAGGAACGCATCGTGTGCTGTCAAAGGATGTTGTATTTAAAGATCTAGGCCTTTTGATTATTGATGAGGAACAGCGCTTTGGTGTCACACACAAGGAAAAGATTAAGCAGCTTAAAAAAGACGTTGACGTGCTGACATTAACGGCAACACCGATTCCGAGAACACTTCATATGAGTATGATAGGCGTGCGCGATATGAGTGTGTTGGAGGAAGCACCGTATGAGAGAAGACCGATTCAGACATATGTAATGGAAATGAATTGGGAAATGGTTCGCGAAGCAATAAACAGAGAGCTTGCCAGAGACGGACAGGTTTATTATGTGTATAATCGTGTCAAGGATATTGATCAGATTACGGCACAGATAGCAAAGCTTGTGCCAGATGCAAATGTTGCCTTTGCACATGGTCAAATGTCAGAGCGTCAGCTAGAACAAATCATGATGGACTTTGTTAACGGTGATATAGACGTGCTTGTTTCCACAACTATTATAGAGACAGGCTTAAACATTCCAAACGTAAATACTATTATCATCCACGATTCCGACCGCTACGGACTTGCACAGCTGTATCAGCTAAGAGGACGTGTAGGCCGTTCAAACCGCACTGCCTATGCTTTTATCATGTATCAGCGAAACAAGATTTTAAAAGAAGAGGCTGAAAAGCGTCTTCAGGCAATTCGTGAGTATACTGATCTTGGCTCTGGTATTAAGATAGCCATGCGTGATCTGGAAATTCGAGGCGCTGGAAATCTGCTTGGCAGTGAGCAGCACGGGCATATGGAAGCAGTTGGCTATGATCTGTACTGCAAGATGTTAAATATGGCTGTCAAAAAAGAAAAGGGTGAGCTTGAGATGGAGGAAACCTTTGAAACAACGGTGGACATTCCAATCAGCGCTTACATTCCAGACAGCTATATACGAAACGAAGAAGACAGGATGGAAATCTACAAGCGTATTGCAGCAGTCGAGACAGAGGAAGAGTCAATGGATATGATCGACGAGCTTATCGACCGTTTTGGAAGTGTTCCAAAGCCAGTCACCAACTTGCTTGAGGTGTCAATCCTTCGTGCGGATGCGCATTCTCTCTATATTAAAGAAATCAAGTCCTCGTCAACAGAGATTCGCCTGTTCATGCATCCAAGAGCAAAATTTGACACGATGCGTGTGCCGGATCTGATACAGTCTTACCGAGGTGCACTTCGTCTGCTTGACAAAGACAATCCTTATTTTTTATTGAGGGCAGGAGATGGCGCAGTCAAAGAAAAAACGCTGACATTGAAAACATTGAAAAAACTGTTAAGCGATATAAAAACGTTGATTGTTTCATAAAATCATGCTAAAATGAAAAGCAAAGTTCACGAGGCGCCCGATAAAGAAGATGCACTTCGGAGCGTTGATAGAGAATATAGAAATAGAGTGAGGTAAATTTATGAACCGAATTATGAAGTATGCAGCAGCAGCCCTCGCAGCAGCTACTGCCGTTAGTACATTAGGCGGATGCGAACAGTTAGAGAAAAAGGCACCAGAGGATACAGTTGCTGTTTCATTTGGCGATACAAATATCATGCTGGATGAGGTTACTTATATGATACGTTCCATGGAGTATACCTATGAATCCTATTTTGGATCAAACATCTGCGGCAACGATATGGGCGATGGTTCAGGCATGACAGTCGGTGATTACATCAAGCAGATGTCTCTGTCACAGCTTCGCCAGACACTTGTATTAAACGAGTATGCAAAGAAAAATGGCATTGAGTTAAGTGATGATCAAAAAGCAAAGGTAGATGAGGCAATTGAAAAGCTTCAGACAGAATCAGAGGATTATCTGGAAGCAGTCGGCGCAACAGATGAGCTGATTGAAAAGACATATACAGAGAATGCAATTGCCAATCTTGTTTATATGGATCTTGTTGCTGATGTTGATACAACAGTTGGTGATGATGAGTTCCTTCGCAAAAAGATCGCATATGTAAAGCTGACGCCAAGTGAACTGACAGAGACGACAGCAGCCGATGGGGCAACTACAGAAGTGTCAAGTGATGAAGACAGCAGCGAAGAGGCATCTTCTATAGAGAATACAGAAGCAGAATCAGAAAGTGCATCCAAGGATGTAACGACTTCCACAGAAGAAGCAAGCAGTGAAAAAGCATCAACTGAGGAAGCATCAAGCGAGAATGTTTCAAAACTTTCCTCTGAGGCATCCACTGAAGATTCAACTGAGGCAGAAACACTTTCAGAAGAAGAGCAGGAACGTCAGGATGCGATGAACGATGCGGCAGACAAGATCCTTAAGGAATTTGAGGAAGGAAATGATGCAGCAGACTTTATCAGTGATTATCAAAATGACAGTCACTTTACTGCAACAAATTCTGAGATTTCCATTAGTGAGGATGGAACTGCTGTATATAATGCATCTGCATGGGCACTGGCAACAGACGAATGCACTGTATATAGAAGCGATGACGGCAGCATCTACATCATCCGCTGTCTTGATGATAACGATGAGGAAGCACGTCAGAGTGCCATCGATTCAGAGATTGAAAGCAGAAAGACAGCATTGTTCTCAGAGAAATATGCCGAGATTCAGGACGATTCTTCCAAGTTTAAGGTAGATGAGGATGTGATTGACACAATCCGCTTTACAACTCCGGTTTACGTAGCACCAAGCGAGGAAGAAACATCAGAAAGTGAAACTAGTGGCGAGGAAACATCAGAAAGTGAAACTGGCGAGAAAGAATCAACAAAAGAAGAAAAATCAAGTGAGTCTGATGAGTCAGAGGAAGTGGTAAGTGAAGCTTCTTCAGAGGAAGAGAGTAAATAATTAAGAGCCGCCTAATATCGGGAAAGGCACAGTAAAGTGTCATTTTCCCGATTGCAGGTGGCTTTTTTGGCGAAAAACGCGCTCTCTTTCTTAATCGTTATCCCGATTTCACTTGACATCTCGTAATAATTTTGTTATAATGCCCCTCGAAGTGTAATAATTTTGTAATATTTAGTAATAGTTCACTCGTGAATTGTTACTGCGAAACTAGCGAGGGAGTGCAAGCTTACTCGCTCGCAGATAAGAATGTAAAGAGGTTTTATAAAGAAAGGCTTGGTATATATGAAGATCAAAGGAAACAGATTTGTTACGTCAATATTAGCAGCGTCTATGCTGTCTGGTACATTTTTTGTTCCGGCATCCGCAGGTGAGCTTGAGGGTGAGAGCGCAATAGCAGGCATGGCTGTTACATTGAATAACTACTACGCAGGAGAGGAAACTCCGGATGAGGCAATCTTAGATTATCTTGTTCCTAAGGCTCAGGCAACATCTGAGGCTGAGAGTGAGACAGAAACCGAAGAGCCAAAAACCGAAGAGCCAAAAACCGTTATGGCCGCTACTGTTGCTGTCACTTCAGATGCTTCTAATGTAGGACTGGTAAGCGCAGCAGGTTACTTAAACGTGCGTGAACAGCCATCCACAGGCAGTGTAACAGTCGGAAGACTTTTCAGTAACTGCCAGGTTAACATCAAAAGTTCCGTAAACAACAGCGAAGGCAGCTGGTATCGTATCACTTGCGGCGATGTAGAAGGTTATGTAAGCGCAGCCTACGTATTAGTTGGCACAGCAGCCAAGACTGCTGAGGACAATATCCAGAACCGCTATGCAGTTGTTACAGCAGATCAGTTAAATGTTCGCGACAGTGCATCTGACAGCGCAAATGTTGTTGGAACTGTATACAAGGATGAAGAGTACGCAATCATTGAGGATCAGGGTGATTTTGTAAAGATACATATTGCAAATGATGAGGTTGGATATGTTTCAAAGTCCGGCATCACCATTAAGACTCAGTTCGCTCAGGCTCAGAAGGTAGACAATGAATTTGTATCTCAGGAACTGGAGAACTTCATGATCGATATCAACTACTCCAGAAACGTATACGAGCAGGCAATGGCAGAGGGAACAGGCGAAGGCTACTATCGTGCATATGCAGCTATCGTTTATGCAGCAGAGCTTCTTGGTTACTACAGCGAATTTGCAGCAGATTCTGGATTAGAAGATCTGGCAGCAACCTCAAAGCAGGAGCAGGAAAGCGCACTTGCACTTGCAGATGCAGCATATAAGTTAGCATCAGATTCCGGCTACTTTACTCAGGTTGCAGAATCAGTAGCATCAAGCGAGGCAGCAGCAGAATCCTCCGCAGCAGCAGAGTCTGTACAGGAAACTCAGACACAGCCATCAACAGATGCATCTTCTGAGGGAAATACAACAAGTAATACAGCTGAGACAACAGCACCAAGCAGCTCAGCATCTGATGAAACCATAAGTGTAGAAGTTCCGACTGCAGCATCTGTAACAGGCATTGAGGCTTGCTATCAGGGCGGTACAAAGTATGTGGGTGATGTTGTCTACACCGCAGAATTGTTTGTAAGAGTAAGCTACAGCGATGGAACTGTAAAGGATATTTACGACGGATGGTATTCACCACAGGTAGGTATGACCTTAAAGCAGGAGGGCTACAATGTTGTAACCATGTATTATGGTGATTTTAGCTCCAACCTTGAAGTATATGCAAACCCGGCACCGACTCAGGCAACCCAGCCGGCAGCCCCAGAGACACAGCCAGCGGCCCCAGAGACTCAGCCGGCAGCTCCAGCGCCAGCACCAGAGACACAGCCAGCAGCACCAGAGACTCAGCCGGCAGCACCAGAGACTCAGCCAGCAGCTCCAGCACCAGCCCCGGAGACACAGCCAGCGGCACCGGAGACTCAGCCGGCAGCACCAGCACCAGCTCCAAGCGGTAATGGACAGTCTATCGTAGACTATGCAATGCAGTGGGTAGGACAGTGTAATTATGTATGGGGCGGTACAAACCTGACACCAGGAGGCGGTGTTGACTGTTCTGGATTTACCATGAACGTATACGCAGCATTCGGTATCAGCCTTCCGCACTACTCCGGCGAACAGATCAACTATGGACAGGCTGTATCATACGAGCAGCTGCAGCCAGGTGATCTTATCTGCTTCTCAGGCCATGTAGCAATCTATATCGGCGGCGGCATGATGGTTCATGCAGCAAGTGCAGAGAGAGGTATCGTAGTAGATAATGTATTCTATAACAAGCAGCCGATCGGATATCGTCGTCTTGTATAAATAATTAAAATTCAAGGCCGTCTGTCAGAGTTGACAGGCGGTCTTATTTTCGTGTATTATAACCGTAAGAAACGAAGACATTAACAGTTAACGTTAACTGGGAAAGAAGGTAATATTGCATGAGACGTGATAAAGTCAATTACTATCTGGATCTGGCAGAGATCGTATCCCAACGAGGAACCTGCCTTAGACGCCGCTACGGTGCTGTTATCGTAAAAAATGATGAGGTGGTATCTACTGGCTATGTCGGTTCCCCGCGAGGACGCAAAAACTGTACTGATTTGGGGTTTTGTATCCGACAGAAACTTCAGATTCCAAGGGGTGAGCGCTATGAATTGTGCAGAAGCGTTCACGCTGAGGCAAATGCCATAATCAGTGCATCAAGAGATCAGATGATCGGAAGCTCTTTATATTTGACAGGAGTAGAAGCAGATACAGGTGAATATGTAAAAAATTCCAACAGCTGCTCCATGTGTAAGCGAATGATCATAAATGCAGGTATCGAGACCGTATATGTGCGTGATGATAAAGATAATTACCGAGTCGTAAAGGTAGCAGACTGGATTGAAAAGGATGAATCACTAGAGGGCACATTCGGGTACTAAGCAAAACATGAAATTTGGCTAATTTCATCTTGATTTTCGACAGGCGGTCATATATAATTAGGGGTGGTGTCCATGCGGCAGATTTGTTCGTGTGCGTTTGGCAGAAAAGACTGCAAGAAGCGTAAAGGCACCATGAAACCTAGGTTGGCGAAGCAAATGGTAAAAGGGCTTCGTCTGTGTGAGAATGTCACAACAACAGGAAGGAAAAGACAAATGATACATCAGCAATACGAAGTAGATGACCATCTTCATGAAGAATGCGGCGTGTTCGGCATTTACGACATGGATGGCAATGACGTAGCGTCGACTATTTATTATGGTCTTTTTGCTCTGCAGCACAGAGGTCAGGAGAGCTGCGGTATCGCGGTAAGCGACACTAGCGGTCCCAAAGGACTAGTACTGAGTCATAAAGGAATGGGTCTGTGCAACGAGGTGTTTACCCCGGAAGACTTAGAGTCAATGAAAGGAAACATCGGTGTAGGCCACACCAGATACTCGACGGCAGGTAGTTCTACGAGAGAGAATGCACAGCCGCTTGTATTAAACTACATCAAAGGAACACTAGGCCTGGCACATAATGGCAACCTGATCAATACGCCGCAGCTGCGCCAGGAGCTTGCAAGAACAGGTGCAATCTTTCAGACGACAATCGATTCTGAGATTATCGCGTACATGATTGCAAGAGCCAGAGTTGAACAGCCGACCGTACAGGCAGCTGTCGCAGAGGCAATGAAAAAAATCAAGGGAGCGTATTCACTTGTTGTCATGAGTCCGAGAAAGCTCATTGGAGCAAGAGATCCATATGGCTTTAGACCGCTGTGTATCGGAAAGCGTGGTAATGCCTATATACTGGCATCAGAAAGCTGTGCACTTGACACTATCGGTGCTGAATTTGTCCGTGACGTAGAGCCGGGCGAGATTGTCACCATCACACAAAAAGGAATTGAATCAAACCGAAGCATGTGTATCCCAAAGGAGCAGCATGCAAGATGTATTTTTGAATATATTTATTTTGCCAGACCAGATGCCTATATTGATGGCGTAAGTGTATATGAGAGCCGTCTGATTGCAGGACGTTCTCTTGCAAAGCATCACCCAGTTGATGCTGATCTTGTTGTCGGTGTTCCGGAGTCTGGTAATGTCGCAGCTATGGGTTATGCGATGGAGAGCGGCATTCCGTATGGCATGGCATTTGTAAAGAACAGCTATGTCGGCAGAACCTTTATCAAGCCAAAGCAAAGCAGCCGCGAGTCAAGTGTTCGCATTAAGCTGAACGTACTTACAGAGGCTGTAAAGGGAAAGCGTGTCATCATGATTGATGACTCAATCGTGCGTGGAACCACAAGTGACCGTATTGTAGGTATGCTTCGTGAGGCAGGTGCAAAGGAAGTTCATGTAAGAATCTCCTCACCGCCGTTCTTGCATCCGTGTTACTTTGGAACTGATATTCCATCTGAGGATCAGCTGATTGCTCACAACAGAAGTGTAGATGAAATCTGTAAGATTATCGGAGCTGATTCCCTCGCATATTTAGACGAGGAATGTCTGTATGAAATGTCAAAGGGACTTGGCATTTGTACTGGATGCTTCAATGGCAAATATCCGCTGGATCCGCCAACAGAGGACATCCGCGGTGACTATCAAAAGTAAAAAGATATAGAAGAAAGGTTGGTTTACTATGGCAACAGATCGTTATACAAGCCCACTTTCCGAGCGCTATGCCAGCAAGGAAATGCAATATATTTTTTCACAGGATAAGAAGTTTACCACATGGAGAAAGCTGTGGATCGCACTTGCAGAGAGCGAGAAGGAGCTGGGATTAAATATTACAGACGAGCAGATCGCTGAGCTTAAAGAGCATCAGAATGATATCAATTATGATGTTGCAAAGGCGAGAGAGAAGGAAGTTCGTCACGATGTTATGTCTCACGTTTATGCATATGGTGTACAATGTCCAAAGGCAAAGGGTATCATCCATCTGGGTGCAACCAGTTGCTATGTAGGTGACAACACTGATATGATCATCATGCGTGAGGGACTGCAGCTTGTAAAGAAGAAGTTAGTCAATGTCATTGCTGAGCTGGCAAAGTTTGCAGACCGCTACAAGGCGCTGCCGACACTGGCATTTACTCATTTCCAGCCGGCACAGCCAACCACAGTCGGAAAGCGTGCAACGCTTTGGATGATGGAGCTTGTGCAGGATTATGAGGATATCTGCTATGTAATCGATTCCTTAAAGCTTCTTGGCTCTAAGGGAACAACAGGTACACAGGCATCCTTCATGGAGCTGTTTGACGGTGACCATGCAAAAATCAGAAAACTGGATCAGATGATCGCAGATAAGATGGGCTTTGCCGGTGTATATCCTGTTTCTGGACAGACCTACTCCCGTAAGGTAGACAGCCGTGTATTAAATGTACTGGCTGGTATTGCAATGAGTGCACATAAGTTTACAAACGATGTGCGTCTTCTGCAGCACTTAAAGGAGGTAGAGGAACCATTTGAGAAGCATCAGATCGGTTCTTCTGCAATGGCATATAAGAGAAATCCAATGAGAAGTGAGCGTATTGCTTCTTTGGCAGACTATGTGATCTCAGATGCTATGAATCCGATGCTTGTCGCTTCAACTCAGTGGTTTGAGCGTACACTTGACGATTCTGCAAACAAGAGAATCAGTATTCCAGAGGGCTTTTTGGCAGTTGACGGTATTCTGGATCTTTACCTGAATATCGTAGACGGAATGGTTGTTTATGAGAAGGTAATTCACAAGCATCTGATGGCAGAGCTTCCATTTATGGCAACAGAGAATATCATGATGGATGCAGTAAAGGAAGGCGGAGACCGTCAGGAGCTGCATGAGAAGATCCGCCAGCTGTCCATGGAGGCTGGACGTAATGTCAAGGTAAACGGTCTTGACAACAACCTGCTTGATTTGATTGCAGCAGATGATACATTCCACCTGACAAAAGAGCAGCTGCAGCAGTGCATGAATCCAGAGCGTTACACAGGACGTTCTAAGGAGCAGGTAGAGGATTTCCTCGCAGAAGTAATAAATCCAATCCTTGCTAAGAACAAGGAAGACCTTGGTATGACAGCAGAGATTAACGTATAAGAAAGGTAAGGTAACTGATATGGCAAGAGCAATTGTAGGCGCCAATTGGGGCGACGAGGGCAAAGGTAAAATTACTGATATGTTAGCACAGGAGTCTGACATTGTAATCCGTTTCCAGGGCGGAAGCAACGCTGGACATACAATTATCAACAATTATGGAAGATTTGCAATGCACCTTCTTCCGTCCGGCGTGTTCTCACAGCACACTGTAAATATCATTGGAAATGGTGTTGCACTGAACATTCCGTATTTTATAAAGGAGTTAAACAGCTTAACTGAGCAGGGCGTTCCGAAGCCAAACATTATGGTTTCTGATCGTGCACAGATCCTGATGCCATATCATGTAGCATTGGATACCTACGAGGAAGAGCGTCTGGCAGGAAAGTCCTTTGGTTCCACACGTTCCGGTATCGCTCCGTTCTACTCTGATAAGTATGCAAAGATTGGCTTCCAGGTAAGCGAGCTGTTCGGAGATATGGACGAGTTAAAGGAAAAGTGCGAGCGCATCTGCACCTTAAAGAATGTTATGCTTGTTCATCTGTACCACAAGGATCCATTAAATGCAGATGAGATTTTCAATACACTTATGGAATACAAGGAGATGATCGCTCCTTACGTAGCAGATACAGGACTTTACCTGCATCAGGCAATCAAGGAAGGAAAGAAGATTCTGTTAGAGGGACAGCTTGGTACCTTAAAGGATCCAGATCATGGTATCTACCCGATGGTAACTTCTTCCTCTCCATTAGCAGCATACGGCGCAATCGGCGCAGGTATCCCGCCATATGAGATCAATGAGATCACAACAGTTGCAAAGGCATATTCTAGTGCAGTAGGCGCAGGTGCATTTGTCAGCGAGATCTTCGGTGAGGAGGCTGATGAGCTTCGTAAGCGCGGTGGTGATAAGGGTGAGTTTGGTGCTACCACAGGCCGTCCGAGACGTGTGGGATGGTTTGATGCAGTTGCAACAAGATATGGCTGCCGTGTGCAGGGAGCAACAAGCGTTGCACTTACAGTACTTGACCCGTTAGGCTACTTAAAGGAGATTCCGATGTGCGTAGGCTATGAGATCGACGGCGTTGTAACAAAGGATTTCCCAACCACTCAGAAGCTTGAGAAGGCAAAGCCGGTATACAAGGTACTGCCAGGCTGGAACTGCGATATCCGCGGAATCCGCAATTACGAGGATCTGCCAGAGGCTTGCCGCAACTATATCGACACCATCGAGCAGGAGATTCAGGTTCCGATCACACTCGTATCAAACGGACCGGGAAGAGAAGAGATCATCCACAGAGAGTCAAAGTTAAAGTAATATTTACAAATAAAAAGAGCAGGCAGGGCATCTGATATGTACCCAGTTTTCTGGACACCGGGTCAAAATTGAATAATTAAGCTTCCA
>ERZ825159.1102-NODE-1102-length-28219-cov-4.683390_pt1 | contig 28219 bp, 13 predicted proteins | sample MGYA00519932_ERZ825159 | MGnify/ENA primary metagenome ERZ825159 (study PRJEB31778, sample SAMEA3449191) | human gut metagenome | biome: human gut; feature: human-associated habitat; material: faeces | place: United Kingdom | collected 2010/2012 ...
ATGGCGTAAAATATTATAATCCGATGATGATTTATCCGGCTATCCACTATACAATGGGTGGTATCTGGGTAGACTACGAACTGCAAACCACTATCAAGGGTCTGTTCGCTATCGGTGAATGTAACTTCTCCGACCACGGTGCAAACCGCCTCGGTGCTTCTGCATTGATGCAAGGTTTGGCTGACGGTTACTTCGTATTGCCTTATACAATCCAAAATTATCTGGCAGATCAAATCACTGTTCCTCGTTTCTCTACTGATCTTCCTGAATTTGCAGAAGCAGAAAAGGCAGTTCAAGCTAAGATCGACAAGTTCATGAGCATCCAGGGTAAAGAATCTGTTGATTCTATCCACAAGAAACTGGGTCACATCATGTGGGAATATGTAGGTATGGGACGTACGGCAGAAGGCTTGAAGAAAGGTATTGCTGCACTGAAAGAAATCCGCAAGGAATTTGAAACCAACCTGTTTCCCCGACCGGGTTCAATACAGTATACTTTAAGATACATATTTTTCTCATTTATCTCGGGCAAATTAAGTTTTATATCCGAACTTTGGGTCTGATTCACCGAGATACTCTTATACTCAGCAGAGAACGAAACAGGTCGATTGTCCTCGGTAAACACTGCGGATATTTGCATCACCTGTTTTTCGTCTGCCGAATTATTTTTGCAAATCACGTTTGCGTACACGCTGTCTTTATCCTTTGTAACAGTATTCAAATCAATGCTTAAATCCGATGTATATCCGAAAACATCATACAACTCGGCATCGGAATAAATACCCTCGAGTTCTTCTTTCAGATATGTCTTTTTAATCATCTTTATTACATTCTCACCCGGGTCGTTCAAGTTCAATCTTACGGATGTAAAAAAGTCTCTTTTTAAATAAAAGCACGGTCTGACACCGATGCCGTCCGATGCCGCGCCCCATGAATAAATATTTGTACCTTTATCCGGCAAAAACCTAAAAGCCAGCTTTCCGCCCTCTTCTTTCGGATGAGTTCTTATCCACCATCCCGCAACCAATCTGAATGACCTTGATGTCGACATTCCGTCATCAACTCCGAACATATCTTTATACCTAATCATTTCTTCTTGTGAAAGCACAGATAGTCCGTATGTGTCATTTTCATTATCCTTAATCGGAGAATAATCCGTTTTCCACTTATGATTCATATCAATATGTTCAATAACGGAATTCGGCAGAGCCATAACTTCACCGCTCGGAATTGTACTTCCGTTCTTTAAAAAGTTTGTATTCAGCCAGCCGCAAAGATTTGCTCCGTCCTTTGGGTTCATATAGTTTTTTCTGTTTGAGTCAAACGCTCTGTCCGCATAACACTCTTTTGTAAAGATAAAGAATGTCGGGTCTTTATCATCTGTTCTGTCCAATAAAATAAACTTCCTCGGCGAACCCTCTATTCTGAAAATATTTTCGGACGGAGTATCCTTGAGCCACTCTATTCCGCTAACACCGCTCCATGCATAGATATTTATCGGAAAAAGCATAATAATTAATATAAATACGGATAATTTAATTTTGTAAGCCATTATAATCTCCATTCCGCCGCCCTGCGCCGGCATAAATTGTAATATGCTCCTCTCATCCGCAGAGCAATAAATGATAAGAGGTTAAAACGCCCGCTGCGGTCATTAACGTGAAATAATATTTCACGTTAATGACCCTATTCTTTTATAAAAGGCAATTCGTTAAACAACATTGGATTTTTTGACTCCGCAAGTCCATAGCCCCACGTTATCCAGCCGTCACGAACTCCGCTTTCATCTCCCTCGTTAAATACCACTGTCATTTTAAGATTGTCCGCATCTGTCGGTATCAGCGGCGAAAGGCTCTTCAGCGGCAGTTTTACAAAATACTTTGTTTTTTTGCTGTTTTCATCTCTTTTTATTTCATAGCTTAAGCCCTGTATCGACTCCTCTGCCGATGCCGCCGCCAAGTCATTCGGATTTTTCCATGTCCACGAGCTTTTACCCGCTTCTGTAAGAGCAAATCCGATTTCCCAGTACATCTTTTTATCGGTTTTAAGCGATTGATTTTGAGTGCTGATACCTATTTGTAAACAGTCACCGTTCCATATATTTGAATTTGAGTTTCTGTTAAGCTGAACATCATCTGTTACATCTGCCAAAAAGTAAATATTATCGCTGTCATAGCTTAAATATAAATCGGCCGATAAATCATCGCCGCCTTCAACGGAAACATATTCAAACGAGTTAGGCGTAACGTGCAGATATTTTCTCATCTCATCGGCTGTCATATTCGGATTTATTTCACCCGAAAACAGACAATTATACTGATACCGTCCCGTATAATCATATTTCTTTGATTGCACCGAATCAATGACAACATTTAAGCATACATCATACATTTTACCGGGATTAACCTCGGGCATTTCAAACTGCCACGTTTTTGATGATTGACTGTCGATTGTATCATCAATCTTATACTCGCCCTTAATATCGGTCATCTGATATAAGACCTCATTGATATTCAGCGGTTCATCGCCATAATTTGTTACGCTGATGTCAATATATCCTTTTACATTTCTGCCGCTTCCGTCATATCTTACATTCGCATCCACCGAATACCGGTTTTCAAAGCTTACGTCATTTTTTATTCTTGCAAACTTCTTTCCTCCGCTTTCCAAATCAATTATATACACGTTGTTTCGTTTTTCTTCGGGAGAGCTGAATCGATAACCGTTTGATATATCAAATCTTTCGTCACCGATAACACCTGTTATCTCTAAGTCTTTTAATTCCGAAAAAGGCTCAAATTCAAAGGTTGTTTCCGAATTGATTACCGCGTTTCGTGTAAAAAGCTGAAGCGGAATCGGTTCAAACAAAAGTTCAAAATCACCCTCGATATATAAAACGTCCAATCCCAAATCAAGATAAATTTTTCCGTTAAGCGGCTCATAAATTTTTGAACAACCCATTATATCGGTAACCTTAATCGGGCTGTTGCAAGCCAAAGTAACATAATCATCCTCTGTCGAGTACAAAACGTTTATATCATTCTCGCCGTTGCTGAATCTATGACAATAAACATTATCCTTTGAGCGTGAACTTACATATTCGTATCCCGAAAGCTTCCTTGTCATAACCGAATATGCACAATATGATTCTTTGGGTGCATACGGACCGTACGGACTTGCAAAGTTATAAACCAAGCCAAAACACGATTCGTTATCGACCAAGTTTACCCCTTTATCCATAAAACAGTACACATAAACCTTTTCGACTCCGTTTGAGAAAGACGCCATATGCTGTCTTATTATCAGGTTGGCTTGATCTCTCGCGCTCACACCGTCCGCCATATAGTTTGTCGCTCCGCCTGTTTCGTCAAGGTAAATGGGAACATCTTTGCCCTTTCCGTATTTTTTCAAAAGCTCTTTGAAAAACCGAGCGTCATTTTTAATATCCTCCTCAGGCTTTCTGGTATATGTATGATACTGCATATAATCCATATAATCTGCCGCACCGAGCGAAAACAGTTCCTCTGTCCACTCTTTGTATGTACCGCTGTCACCCACGACTCCGCCGAGTACGGCCTGCGGATTGTTCTTTTTAACCGTTTCCCATGTGGTCTTAATCATATTGAGATAGTTTTTGGGAAGTGCGTCCGCCTCACAGCCGACACCCGCATCACCGAAACGAGGTGCCCAATACTCATTGTTCATATCAACAAACTTAACATATCCATTGTGAATATCAACCAAACCGTTTGCAAAATTCGCAAAGCCCTGAACGCCCTCTTTTGTCCAAGGGGTACAGTTATTGTCATAAAACGGGCATCTTGAAAACGCAACAAAAAGCTGGCTCATATCATATTTCTGAAAGGCTTTCATTGTTTCGGGCTGATAAAGCGTATATACGCCCTTTTCTTTTTCAATTCCCGACCAGGGAATACCGTCGCGAATATTTCTTGCCCCTGTGTTATATATCATCTCTGCCATAACGGGATCCCAGCCCGACCAAGGAATATAAAACAGCGTATTCATTCCAAACGGTGAGGTTTCATACGAATATTGCATAAAATCTTTATCTTCTATTATACAAAAGAAAGTTTTATAAAGCTGTTCTTTCTCACCGCTTTTGTTATTTGCAAAAAGCTCAAGCGTATAATAACCGAGATCCAAATCATTAAATTCAAGCATTACCTCTTTGTTGTGAGTCCTTATATATCCCTTTTTAATTATATCGTTATAATATCCTCTCACCTCATAGCCCAACAGATTTACTCCTGTCTTGACCTTAAAAGCCACGTTGTCCGACCTTAAAAAGGCATTGCCGAGGACTGTTTGTTCGATTTCCGTTTCATAATCAAAATCATCGGTATCCCTCTCATCAATGAGCAAAAGACATTTACACAAATACTGTACTGCGTCCGCTCTTGACACATAATTCTTTGGATAAACATATCCGTTATCAAGTTCAAAAATGTTAGATGTCAACGCCTTGTCCGTATATTCATATGCCCATTTATCTATATCGCCGAAATCTGCGGCGTCTTTATGCGCTTCGCTGATTCTGAGCATTTTGTTTTTTCTGTACTCACAGGCTTTTGTCAAAACAGATGCCGCTTGTTCTTTTGTCAGATAATCATCGGGACAAAATTCGGTGCTGTTTACGCCTCTTATGATTCCGAGATTAACGCAAATTCCCACAGCCTCTGCAAACCAATCGGTATCGCTCACATCCGTAAAATCGGTATCTGTGTTTCCCGAAAGCGAAAATGCCCCTTTGACCATACTCAAAAATTCGGCTCTCGATACAAACTTCTCCGGGTTAAAATTACCGTATCCGTCACCCTGCACCACATTCATTCCGGAGAGCATTGTTACAGCATTAAAGCAACCGCTGTTTACATCAACATCGTTAAAAGCGTCCTTGGCGCTTACCGTCATAAAACAAGTCATAACGGCAGCCGAAATCATCAATGCAAATATTCGTTTAAACTTATACATTTGTGCTCCTCCGCTCAGCGATAAATCGCAATAATTCTGTCATATCCGTTATATCCCGCGCAGACAACTGCCGAACAATCCTCAGCCGAGTGTCCGTATGCTATCATATCCGCCGCTGAAGCCTCTCTGACTTGATTTCTTTGCGAATCAACGAGATACATTTTTGACGAAGCGGTGTTATAATACTTCCCTTGTATGGTTTCATATTCCGATTCAGACACAGGCTTTACCGTGCTCAGTTTAAAGATTCCGTCATTTATCTGCATAACATAGCCATGTGTTATAACGTGATTTCCGAAATATCCAAGCTCGTCTTCCGACGGCAGCCATTGTTTGGTTTCGCTGTCAAATAATAATGTAATTTCTCCTATTTCATCTTTTCCCGTTTTTCCGATTGACACAAAATCACCTTTTTTAAATTTACGAGTGAAGGCTCTGTCGATTTCATCAACCGTTTCAGCGGTATTCAGCTTTTGTTCTTTACCCTCATCATCAATATAATTTATATTGTACGAGATGTCACCGTCATCCTTTAAAACCTGGCAAACATCCTTTATAAATGCATACCCGGTTTCTGTTACGGTATTGTTCGCTGACTTATAGCTGATAACCAAATCGGCAATCATTGAATTTTCCTTTGCTGTCAGTGCGTCAACCAAAAACGAACCTCTCGCCCAAAGCGAGATACCTTTTCTGAAAAATTCGTCCTCTGAATTTTTATCTGTCGGAATGGTATAAAGCTCTTTTGCCGAATAGGAAAAGAATTTTTGTCCGAAGTTAAGAACGCTTGTAACCTCTAATCTGAGCGATGAACCCGTTCCTAAATTATACGGATTATTTCCGCGATAAATATATCTTAAGGAATCATCGCTCTCGCCCTCGTCTTTATTCTTGTATGCCGTGTCGATATAAGTGACATAATTATCACTGTCCAATTTAAACCTTATAGGCTGATAAATTGAATCTATATCGGTCAGCAAACCTTTTTTCAAACACGTTATTGCGTCATCGGCGCTTAAAACCTTATGCTCGTCAACCTTAAACTTTTCTTTGCAATTATATATTCCGACGCTCTTTCCGTCAAAAATTTTTACGGCTAAATTTTCGTCAAACCCGTTTGCGATTTTTGTCGCATCCTTTAAAAAACCATATTTAAAATCGCTGTCATCCGAGTATTTTATGCTTGCAACCCTGTTTGAATTATCAAGGTAACAAATGACGGATGCACCGATTTTAAAACTCTTTGCTTTGTCGTTATATTTATAATAAACCTTATACTCTGTATCATCAATTTTGATAAACAGGTTATCATCCTTGTTTACAACCGATTTTAAGATGCCGCTTATCGTATTTTCGCACCTTATAACTCTTGCTCTATCGCCATTTTTGCTTACACTTGCAACCAAAATGTCACCCTCGGCAATATCATCATATGTAAGGCTGTTTCCGGCCGAATCTTTGATTTTTACATTTATTGCCGACTCGTCAAGGCAAAGCTTTTTACCGCCGATTATATCATCGTAAACAAATCCGTTATCCGATTTTACGCCAACCTTTATAACATCATACTCTGTCACCAATACTGTCATTTTTGTATTTCCTTCGGAAAACTTATTGATAACAATATATCCGTCTTTGATATTCATTGCCGCATCTCTGTCTGCCGATGAAACCGCCACGCCGTTGTACACAATATCCGATGATGCCGGAACGGATATTGTTTTACGCTTGTCATTACTTAAATATGTCAAAGTTCCGCTTTTGTAACTTACAATATCCTCTGCCTCGATGTACGTGCTTTCGGTGACATTTGTGTCCGGAACAACACATACGACCTCTCGTGTATCAATTTTTGAATATACATCCACATAATACCCTAAATAATCATCTCCGTCTTTATCCGAAACAAAATAATATGTATCGTCAACTTTTAAATAATAGTTATCGGCACGACCCTCATTGAAATTAATGTTACCTCCTGCCGTTGCACAAAGAACGCCCGACACCTTTTTGACATTATGCCATCTTTCGAGCGGGGTCACATTATACTTGTTTGTATATGAAAAAGTCTTATGCCCGTTGTCATCTCGGATTGTCTTAAGTTCAAGCATGGGAACACAAAGAATTTTCTCAAATACGTCACAAAGCTTTTCTATCGTAATATCTGTATTCTTATATTCAATATTCAATGACGAAAGTCCCATTTCGTTCAGGATGCGCCTTTGCGCCGCCATATCATGTCCCATTGCGCTGTACCTTGGTGCATAACCGAGGATACTTATTACTGCGTCAATGACCTCTGCCTCCGATATGTTTCTGAGAGGATAAAACTTTTTGCTCGCGTCAAGACTTATTATTCCGTTGTCAACGGCAAAGCTTATCGCCCACGCATTTTCATAATCCCGGTCAACATCATAGACATTCATCCTTTTAACTTCCGACTCTGTCTGTCCCATAAGCTTTGCCGCAAATACAGAAAAATCGGAACGGGTCACAGTATCATCCGCAGAATAATCGGCATCGTTGATTATCCCAAGCGATGCTAAAAGCTCAGGAACGTCAAACTTTTGATTTTCCTCATCCGCGCGGTCTTGTGCGTATGCCCCAAGCGGCATCATAATAACGAGAATTGCAACTATTATTGTCCTTATAATTCTATTGTTCGCTAAATTCATATGTTCTATCTCCTTATTTCAATTTCATAAGTGCTGAATAAATCATCTTTGCCGCCTCGGCTCTTGTCGCATTGTTGCTTGGCATAAACAACATATCATCATAGCCATTGATTATTTCGGCTCTGTTCAGACTCGCCACAGCAATTTTTGCATAGTCACTTACCGTATCAAAATCCCCGAACGTACTCTCTCGCTCTTCCGTAATTTTATCTTTTACCGCCGAATAGATAATCTTTGCCATATCTTGTCTGGTGATTTCAATCCCCACGCCAAATTCATCAACGCTCATTCCGTTTATCAAGCCCGAATTTACGCCTTTTAAAACAAACGGATAATACCAGTCATCTTTTGAAACATCTTTAAACAAAAGTTCTTTATCCTCTTCTTCGTTTATCTCAAAAGCACAAACGGCTATTTTAACAAATTCTTCTCTTGTAATATTGTCATTCGGATAAAATCTTCTTGCGCTTTTTCCGTTTATGATGCCGCATTTTGACAAATATTCAATCGCGTCCTTTGCCCATGGCACAGAATCAATATCATCAAACGCCGAATCATTCGCTATTGCACCCTCTTCTGCGTCAAAGCTGACCTTCGATGCCCCCGAACCGCCAAAGCCGCCCGAATTACCCGAACCGCCCGAGCTGCCTGAGCCGCCTCCCGAGGTTTTGTTCTGCTCGTCGATAAGCTTATTTAATTCCGCAATTAAACTCCCTTTGTCAAAAGTTTTATTTTGAAATGTATCTCCAAGTCCGCGGCATACGGCATACTTTTTTTCATTCGACAGCTCATCATACTTATGCGAATCATATCCTATTACCGCAAAAATATCTTTTAAATTATCATAAATTTGGTCATATCCCTCTGCCTTTGAAATGTATCCCAAAGCCGTAAACTCAAAGACATCACCCTCTATTTGCTCGACCGATGTATAATTGCTTTTATTGCCCATTCCGGCATACAAATACCCCTTTATATTATCACTTGAATTTTTATAAAGAGTATTATATACGGGGTTACTTTCAAGATTCAGATACTTTGAATAATTGTTCAAAATTTCTTTAACCTGTTCTTTATCCGCCTTGTTAATCAGGTCAACAATTTCATACCTGCCCATAATCTGCAGCGCCGACCTTTGTTCCGAACCGCTTTCATAGATAATAATTATATGTCTGCTTTTTTCGGTTCCGTTTAAAGCAAAATTCAAATTCCAATCACCTAAAGCATCCGTATTTATCTCTGTGCTGTATTCAATCATTGAAAATTTGTCCTTCCCTGTTGCAGCCTTGTACATTTCCCATGATATTCCGTTTTTCAGCACAACCGCACTTACGGATGATTCCTTATCCGTATCGTGCCCCGCTATTTTAACGTCTATAACATCGGATTTTACATCAGCATCCACCTTATCAACCTGTGCATAGCCCGTTGTCGAAAAAAGCATTTCGATGCCTATTAATCCAATGGTCAAAGCCTTAGTAATGTTTTTCATAGTATGTCCTCCTGTGAATCAATCCGAGTCAATAACCGAAGCAATTATCTCACATTCGGATTCGGGAATTGATATATCCATAATTTTTTTAATTTCTTCGTTCGGATTTAATACTGTCAAATCCGATAAAGCACCGACCAATCTTCCGTCAGTATTTAAAATCCCTATCAGCACCGTTATTTTTCGGGGCTCTTTTTGATTGTTTTTGAGCAAAATTTCAACCTTATCAAACTTTTCTGTATAATTTAAGAAAAACCTTTTAAACAAGCCTTCGGATTTAAACCCATAATCCGACAACTCCTTTGCGGAATACAGCGAAGACAATTCCTCTGTTGTATAGTGGTTTTTAAGAATATCTATTACACCGGCTCCCGCTTTGTTTAAATCAATCTTTGTATTCAAAAAGAAATCACGCTTTAAATAAAAAGCCGGTCTGACCAATCCTTTTGCGTTGTCCAAAGGTTTTGAAACACCGTCTTTTGTCATTACGGAATTGGAATACCAATTCTCGTTCGGCGTTGTATCTCTCAGGAAATAACAATCTCCTCCGTTTTCAAACACGTCATCGCGGTAACCGAGCCTGTCGCCGTAAGTCACAAAGTCATCCCAACACAAAAACCATACGTTCCCTTTTTGAGGACTGTTGTAAAAGTGCTTGTTTTTCAGCCAGCCGGCCGACCAAAACTTAAAATTAATATTACGTGAAACATACTCGGACACAGAAATCGGCAGTGCATACTCACCACCCCCACCGTCCGAAACGATAGACAAATCGTTTCCGTTTCCCAATATTAATTGAGATAAATCGCTTCCGTCACTTTCCCGGCCCAATGCCCCGTGAGCGGAAACAAATTTATTAGCTTTTATTTTATTTGAATTCACATCCGTTTCACTGCGTCCGCAATAAGCGTTTATTGCGTCCCCGTATGCTTGGGTCGTTGTAACATAAAACTCGGATTCTTTATTGCAATAATCATCCAGAATAATAAATCCCTTGTCGTCAACATAGAAAATATATTCCTCATTGCTGTTTTCCCTCTCGCCGAAAAGATTATGTTCTTTATCCGGCTTAACATTTCCGGGTGCTTTTGTTGTTTCCTCCAAAACCTCGACAGCGGAACTTTTGTACACAAGCCTTCCGAATTTCACCAAACATCGTATGTATTTATAATTGTCCGAATAGCTTACGGTATATGTTTCCTTATTCGCATTATCAATGTTAAAAAAAGTTTCGCCGTTGTCACTTCCCTGCCAGCAATATGTCAACCTTTGATTCACGCCTGTCAGCGATGCTTTTATTTCATCTGTTATTTTCACTTTTTCGGTCGGGCGGCCGTCACTCAATGTGACAACCGCCTCTATATCCGAATAATTAACCGAAGTGTCGGAATCTTTGTTAAAAGAACCGAATAATACCCTGTTCACCCCGCTGTCTGTTGAAAAAAGTTTAATTCCGTAAGAATCAATTCCATATGCGAAAACATTGATGTTTAGCATTGCAAAAACCATACACGCTATCGCAAAACTGATTTTCTTCTTCATTATTCCGCTCTCCTAACAATATTTTTATTTTATAGTCCTTGCCCCCGATAAAGGAACCAATTCATCGAGGTTATTCCAAAGCATAGCCTTTGCGCTTGCCGCGCCCTCGGCAAGGCTGTCTATTTTACATTCAACCGTTGTTTTTGCATTCGGACTTATATTTACCTTGTCATTTACATCGATACTAATCATTCTTCCCAGATCATCGTACACAGCGAGCAGCATAACTGCGCTGTTGTATTGTTTATCGGTTGTATTTTGTATTTCATACTTAACCTTTAACGAGTCTGCGCTTGCCAGCGTTGCCGCCGATAACGGACTTCCGTTTTTATCCGTCCATGTATCGGTTATTTTAAGCTTGCTGTCAAATCCCAATTCTATGAGTTTTGACTCAGAGTACAATCCGACCAAATCCTCGACATAATATTTTTCTTTCATCATATTAAGAATCGCCGAGCCCGTATTTTCCAAATCATCAAGCCTAACCCTCTTAAAGAAATCTCCGCTTAAATAGAATGCGGGTCTGACAAGTGACACGACATCCGTTTTTTGTGTTGTTGTACCCTGATACGTTACAACCGAGCTTGTTGTCCATGCGTTTAATGTATCACAAGTATCTCTCAACAAGTATTGATATTTTACATCTCCGCTCTCGGTCAAATCATTTCCGTCAACCGAGAAAACATTATCCTTCCAGCCTAAAATTCCGTTATAGGTTTCAAAATCCTGTTGTGATAACATCTGAATGTTGCCCGATACATAATCGCCTACCTGCCATGACGGCCACACCGAGAATTTATATCTTTTGAAATATGCATTATCATATATTTTGTTTGATACTTCTTTCGGAAGAGCATATTTCTTCATAACACTCTCTTCGCCCTCCGCTATGCCGTAATAGGTGTTTCCGTCCGATGTTAAGTGAACATTGAGTCCGTTTTCATCGGCAAATGTTCCGACAGCCGAATATGACTTTTTAGGGTCTCTCGTACCAGAAACAGTGCTGTTTGCACTTCCGTATGACTCTGTTGTTGTAACATAATATTTCGCAACATCATTGTTTTTTGTATCCAACAGCACAAATCCTTTTGAACCAACCTTAAAAATGTAATCAGAATTACTGTTTTGTGAATTGGTCAATGTCTTTGGGGCATCCGCTGTTCCCGGTGCGGAACATTCCGTTTCCTTTCCTATCGTTATTACTTCGGACTCGACAACGGCGCTGCCTGTATTAACCATTGCCCGAATCTTTTTGCCGATACTGTCGTACATTATTATATAATCATTGCCGCTTACGGAATCACCCGAAGCCTCTGTCCAAGTTGTTCCGTCGCCAATCTGCCAGGTAACGGAAACAATGTTTTCGCCGTCAAAAACAGCCTCAACCGTATCATAAAGCTTTGCGTTGTTTCCCGATTCATTGCTTCCTTTAACCTTAATGCGAGGATATATTTCATCAATATATCTTATTACATCAGCTTCCTTGCCGGCAGATTGATATGTGTTGTCAAGCGTTGCTCTGTCACAGAAAGTGCTGTTTTTTAAGACCTTGATTACTTCCGAGCCCGCTGTCGGCAAATCTATAACATTATTTTCAAAAAACGTCTTATTGAGCCAAAAACAAGGTCTGTACAAGTATGGGCCGTTTCCGTTTGTATCAAGTCCTTCAAGTGTAACTATCTGGCCTGCCGGATTAAGATATGCATATTTTTCCGATGACACAAGGTCTCTCAACAACACTCCGTTGCTTTTGTATTCCGCCGGCATATTATCCTTATATCCGATTTTATCGGAATACATCATATAATCTGCATACGATAAAATCGAAACGCCCGTCTTATACTCTTTCATTGAACCGTTCTTTGCCGAGCAAAGCGGCCACGAATGGTTATAATTTATATAATCTTTAAACGCCGAGGGCAAGGTATGCTTTGTGTCGTGATCGCTGCCTAAGCTTTCAAAATTATTTCCTGTCGTAAAGATATAATCTTGAATTGTTTTACCGTCACTGTCTGCCGCAAATCCCGTTTGACCTTTGTAATTTTTCCATGCGGTTGTGCTTTGCTTACCCGATGTATCTCCGTTAAATATATCTCCGTATGCGTCAAGCGCAACAATAAAATATGCGTTATCATCAATGTTTCTTGTATCTGCCAAAACAAATGATTTTCCGTCAATGCTGAAAACATAATCCGAGTTTGAGTTTTCATTATTCGAAACCTTTTTATAGAAATTTTTGCCGTCCAAGTTGTAATAACTGTGCGGAATATAATTCACATATTTTTCAATTGAATAATGAGGTGTTTCAACCGTTCCGCCCGAATAGGTTACCTCACAATATAATTTCTTTTGCGCAAGGCTTCCGTCCTTATCCCCGTCCATAAAATTGGATGGTACGGTAAATGTTTTCTCAGTACCTCTGACAGTTTCGCTTCCCTCGTATTTCCACGCATATCCCGTTGCCGTCTTAGGAAAAGATACCTCGATTGTTTCATACATGGGAATTTCGGGATCGGGATTTAAGCCTGTTGTCTTTAAAATAATATCCGCTTTCGGCCCCTCAATAATATCTTTGTATTCATTCTCATATTCCGAGCCCGTATACAAGTTTTCAAGAGCAGCTCTGTTACAGAAAGTGCTGTCTTTTAAAATCTTGATTACCTCTGACCCTGCTGTTGTTAAATCTATGATATTGTTCTCAAAGAATGTCTTATTGAGCCAAAAACACGGTCTGAACAAATACGGGCCTTTTAGGTTATGCGTTTCGCCGCCGCCCGCACCGACAACCTGACCTGCACCGTTGGTATTCTGACTTCCCGCCGCATACAAATCTCTGATTAATGTCAGTGACGCACCGCCTATATCCTGCATACCGTCCTTCCAGCCGACAATGTCCTTAAACATTTTATAATCGCTCAGCGACGGAATATTGACACCGGCGGTCGTAACCTTTTGCGAGCCGTACTTATCCGATGCAAATTGCCACGAATGATTATAATTTATATAATCTTTAAATGCCAATGGCAAGGTATATCTTGTTTCGTGATCACTGCCTAAGCTCTCAAAGTTGTTACCTGTCGTAAAGATGTAATCTTGAATCGTTTTACCGTCGCTGTCTGCCTCAAATCCTGTCTGACCTTTATAATTTTTCCATGCGGTCGTACTCTGCGCACCCGCTGTATCTCCGTTAAATATATCACCGTATGCGTCAAGCGCCATTATAAAGTATGCATTATCGCTTACATTTCTGCTGTCAGCCAAAACGAATCTCTTTCCGTCTACCGAAAAAGTGTAAGCCTCTGCCGAATCCTGCTTATTCGGAAGCATCGCATACGTATTATTGCCATCCTTGTTTTTATCGCTGTGCGGAACGTAGTTCACATATTTCTCAATCGGATATATTGGCGTCGTGACTGTTCCTCCCGAATATGTTATCTCACAATATAGTTTCTTTTGCGCAAGGCTTCCGTCCTTATCTCCGTCCATAAAATTTGACGGTACGATAAATGTTTCCTCTGTACCTCTGACTATTGTGCTTCCCTCATACTTCCACGCATATCCCGTTGCCGTTTCGCCGTTCAAAACAGCTCTCATCGTTTCATACAGCGGAATCTCCGAATCGGGCTTTAAGCCCGTTGTTGTTAAGATAATATCCGCCTGAACCTCTGCGCTCGCAGGCGCCATACACATCATCGAAACAACCATACTCAGCATCAGTATCAAAGAAAAAAATCTCTTTGCTATTATTTTACTATTCATAATTTACCACCCTTTCAAATTGAATATTATTGTTATTTTTAATTATTTTTCTGATAAGAACAGCAACAAACGCTGCAAAGCCGTGATCTCGGCTTGTAATACCCGATTTTCTTTCCCATAATGTACCCGTTGTTCTTGCCATATCCAAAAAGTATTTTTTTATGTATTTTGTTGCCAAATCATACTTCTTGAAGTTTACAAGCAAGTCAAGGCGCATATAAATCCCCGGTATTGCATCCGACGGCTCTATCTCGGTATAATCCGATAATTCATCAATTTTGCATCTTCCGTACAATATATCAAATATTGTACGGAACTTATCCGTATTATCCGCAATGCCAAAGTATATCGAATAATACTGAGCCGTTTCCGAAAACTCGTCTGTGTTTTTTAATACACCGTCTTTTCTTATTGCTCTGTCGTGAAAAAGCTTTCCGTCAAACGACATATCCGTTATCACCTGTCTTAATAATTCCGATTTACGCAAGAGCTCATCATCATTATACAACTCGCCTATTTTTTTCAGCATTTTTGAATAAAGCATATTTGTCGGCCAGCTAACATCCTGTACCCTGGTATTTAGCTTGGACCACTCGACAAAATTCCAACCACCCAGCCTTTCCAGCAAGCCATACTCATTCTCATAGCTTTTAAAATAATCAATCAAATCATAAATCTGTTTTTTAAACTTATCTTTGGCTATACTGCCTTTTCTAAGCTCTGTATATTCATAGACCTCAAGCACGTACCACATTGACCATTGCGGTATAAAGTTATTTGAATATACCTCAGACGGATAGCACATTTCCGTTACGCCGCCTTTACCCGAATATATTCCGCCGTCCAAAAAATTTCTTAAGAATGAATCTTCTATTTTAGATGCCCCGGTAAGCTCAAATTCCGCCCTGGCGGTATAAAAGCTGTCAAACAGCCACCCCGCCCTCTCTCGTGAAGGACAATCCATAAACAAGTCCACCGCATTATGCCGAAAAGTTTTTATAGCTGCTTTGTATATAAGCTCAATTTCGGGATCGTCTATCTTAACGGGTTTTATCTGCTTTTCCGGGAAAGCAAGCTCGGAAACTTTAACCGATTTTATATCAAAAGAACCTTTTATATGCAGTATTTCACAGTACATCTCGGTATACGGTTCAAGCGAACAAACGGTGTGCTTTCCCTTTGGAAGATAATATTTGATAATATTGCTCGAATCCAGGCACTTTAAATTAGGCCGCTCATTTTTGTCAAGCTGTTCCGCAAAAACTATTATAAGCTCTGCATCTTCATACACCTCTGCCTCTATATTCAAGAAACCTGCTTGGATACTGTTGAATTTCCATCTTTCCAACTCCATTTTGCCGTTTTTGTCAATTCTTGTTCTGAGATAAAACTCAAGCGGTTTTTCTTTTATTTTATCATAATTGAAATGGTCAAAATTTTTGGGCGGATTTATTAAATATTCAAAAATCGGACCTGACAGCTCATCAACCGTTTTATATCTCAAAACCTCCGCTCTTTCCGCTTACTCGGAATACGGAGTTTTTCTCATTTCAAATTCACCGTCAACCGATGTTCTCTCGATTTCATATTCTTTCATTATTTTTCTGTAATCCCATACCTCTGAAAAATTCCTCTGTGACGAGTATCTCACGACATCTTTTTCATGCATTATATTATTGTAATATTTAAACTCTTTTTTACCCGTTGCCGCAACAACTTTATCTTCCGATATTAACTCGGCAATCAAAAAGGAATTTTGATTCACGTTTGAAAACGACCTGCAATTATATCCGATACATCTGATCGTGATTTTATCATCATCGCATAAGTCCGGAACGGATACACGGTCAATTGAAAAACAATTCTTTGCCCTCCGCTCCGGTCCGTAATGAATCAGCTTTTTATTGACAAAAACCTGATAATATGTAGACCCCGCTATCAGCAAAAAAAGATTTTTATAAGTCCCCTCAAAAACCGTATCCATACAAATATTTAACTCTTTACTCAATCCTTTAAGCCATATCGGTTCTGCCTCTTTATAAAACTGTCGATAATTATTCATAAACTTTCCTCTCGGTAAAATATTTTTCAATTAGAATATATCATAAAAGAAAATAACATTCTATCACTATAAAGACACAAAGTGTACTATGCGGACACATTTAAAATTTTTATTTAAAACCGTTTGTTATGATGTTGACAAAACGCTGATTTTATGGTATCTTTAAGAAAAAAATTAAAATAATTTTTTTAACTAAAATTTTCCATATAAATACTATATGAGCAAAGCGAGGTGTTTGGCTTGAAATATACGGAAAGCTATTTCTTTGACGAAATTCCATTTTTTTACACTTTTATAAAGGATAGTATTTCGGACAAAAGAATACATAACCACGAATTTTATGAAATCTTTTTAACTTTGTCCGACAATATGGTGCATCTTGTGGCGGATAAAAAATTCGTTTTGCCTCAAAGCTCTCTTGTATTTATCAGACCGAATGATATACATTCCAATCACAATCCCTATACAACACATTCATATATTCAAATCGGATTTACACAGGCAATAGCCGATAAATTGTTTGAATATCTCAGACCGGATTCAACATTGGAACAATTGTTATCGGCAAAATACCCGCCCACTTTTACTTTGTCACAAGACGATTGCAGCACCCTCTTGGTTAACTTAAAGAAAATTGAATCAATGGATTTTAACGATAAGGATGCTTTGCTGAAATATTACAAAAATCTGCTTTGCGATATTTTTGTAAACTATTTATTTAAATATAAAAAGAAAATGGAACAATCCCTTGACGCACCGACGTGGTTTAACCTGTTCATAAACAATGTAAAAAAAGAAAAATTATACATTAACGGTATCGATTCAATGGTTAAAAAAAGCGGCAAATCCTATAAACAGCTTTCGCGATATGTTAAAAAGTACTTTGACAAATCACTTTCGGAATATATTTTGGATTTAAGGCTGTCATATGCCCAAAATCTGCTTATATCAACCAATATTTCCGTAACCGATATATGCTATCTTTGCGGTTTTAATAATTCAAGCTATTTTTACAGGAGCTTTAAAAATAAGTATAACAAAAAGCCTTCGCAAATCAGAAATAACAGCCTAATCGGAAAAAATCCATCCTAGGGCGTGCATTTCACCCTTGATTTGATGGCTATTTTATGCTATATTATGATTAAGGACTGAAAGCCGAAATCCGACTTTCAGTCCACAAAAACTAATTAGATTATATCATCATTTTGGAGCTAAATTTGAGGTTTACACAAAATGAGGGATTGACCCGACTATGCGCGTAATACTTACTTAACATCCATCTTGTTTTTCAAATATATTCCGTCCTCCGAAATTATTCTAAATTTCAAACTCATATGACCTTATTAAGAATTTTCACTTATTCGCACTATCCCAAATATACTCCGTCAGTTTTTAAAGCTTCTGCAAGCTCCTCCGCATTAAGCTCTTGTACACTTATGTCTTGTACCGCACACAATGCTGCCGCCGTTCCTGCGGCCTGTCCCATTGCAAAGCACGGTGGCATAACACGTATTGCGCCCATAACCTCACGGTCTGCAGATATACACCGACCGGCAGCAAGCAGATTATCAAAATTTTTTGCGACAAGAGCACGATACGGAATGTAATACGGCGCATCGGACTTTCTCACGATATATTCCACATATCCTTTTTTATGTATATCCATTGAGTTGGAACAGCAAAACACCGAATCCCGAAATTTTACGCTTTCGATTACATCCTCTTTAGTGACCGTATATTCGCCCTTTATTCTGCGGCTCTCACGTACTCCGAGCGAGGCAGCACTTCTTACAAGTCTGATATTTTCACAGCCTGCGGCATATTTTCTCAAAAATGATATAATATATTCTATCTGACGTCTGCCCTCTATTTCCGCAGCCGTCACCTCTTCCGGAATAACCGCATTTACATCGTCAAGCTGTGACATATTTACCAGCCATTCATCACCCAGACCTTCATACAAGGCTATTTTGGCACGATACAGCGGAAAGCGACCCTTTTCTCGTTCTTTAAGAATTTCTTTCATATAAAATCTTTCCTCGATCGATGACGCATTTTTCATATGCTTATCCATTTTTTCCTTATCCACACCGATTACGCTGAAAAACATTGATGCCGCCTGAACCTCACCGTCACAGTTGCCGTAAACGGTTTGCGCTCCGCTGTAATATGCCAAATCAGCATCACCGCTGCAATCAATAAACACTTTTGCATTTATTTTATAAATTCCGCTCTTGGTTGCAAAGTATGCCGACGTAACCTTTCCGTTTTCTGAATCCGCTCCCATCAGGAACAAATGATACATCAGCCGCACGCCGCTTTCGGCACACATATCCTCAGCAATACGCTTATACGCCTCTCCGTCAAATGTGGCAAGATTTCTGTGCCCTGCCGCTCGATATGCGGCATATGCCGAATCATATTCCGCCTTTGACGGATGAATCGCACCTCCGATTTTCTCCATTCTGCGGACAAATTCATCAAAAAATCCGCGTATAAGCTGCGTTTCTCCTTTTACATCATACGAGGTCATAAACGGACCAACCATTCCTGCCGTCGCTGTTCCGCCGAGGTAACCGTTTTGTTCCGCTATAATTATATCGGCTCCATGCCTTGCCGCACAAATCCCCGCCGCCAAGCCTGCACAACCGCCGCCAACAACAAGAACATCACAGCTTATTTCTTTTTCTATATTAAATTTTCTTTCCATTTTATACTTTCTGCTCCTTATAATAAAACATTTCGAATATACTTGTATTCTTTATATCTGAACCCACTTGTTTTTATGTTATATACCCGTATCGGTTCTTTTATATGCATCACAGATAAATTCGCACTGCGTTTGAAAACGCTTTTAGTTTTGTGCCGGGTTTTATAATATATATTTTAAAATAAAATCCTCTCTCTTTACTTACATTCTGTAACGGCATCTCTATCTCGTGAGTTGATTCTTGTCTTCCGGGTATTCTGACATTCTTTACCTCAAACCTCACGGGGCAATTGTCCTCTCCGTACAGCACCATAAGAACGCTCGCATCCGTATCCTCTTTAAGCTTGCTGTCAGCCTTTATCTCTGCCGAAACATATTCCGTATCTATATCTGCCTTATTTCCGCTTTTATCCGTCAGACTTTCGACTTTAATGTTTATGTTTGCACTGTACCCGAATTTGTCCCACAATTCTTCTTCGTCATATATCTTTGCCATACTTTCTTTGAGGTAAATCTTTTTGATTGCCCGGCGAACATTTTCACCCATATCCCAAAGATTAATCCTCACATCCGAGAAAAAACTCTCATTAAGGTAAAAGCACGGTCTGACCGCTATTCCGTCAACATCCGCAGACCACCCATGAATATTCGAACCGTTATTTGTTTTGTCAAACCTGAACACTATTTTATTCGCCGTATCCGTATCGTCTTGTGTCCTTATCCACCATCCGTATGTGTTTGTAAAAATACTTGATGTTGTCAGTCCGTCGTCAACCCCGAATTTATCGGCATACTTTACCATTTCCTCCTGCGACATAAGTCCTACGCCATATGTTCCGAGTTCTTCGGTTTCAGCCGTCTTTCCGTCGGTTATCCAAAAATGTTTCATGTCAATATGATTTATTATTTCCCCCGGAAATTTCATTATCTCGCCGCTGTTAACCTGGTTACCATACTTAATAAACGGGCCGTTTAGCCAACCGCCCAGATTTTTCCCGTCCTTTGGATTAAAAAGTGATTTTCCCCTCGAATCAAACTCCCTGTCGGCGTAATACTCTTTCGCAAGCACAAAAAACCTTGACTGTGGGTTATCGGTAACATCCAGCAGAATAAACTCTCTTTTATCACCTTCAACACGAAAAACATTTTCTTTAGGCGTATCATCAAGCCAATCAACGCCCGTTACTCCTTCCCATGCACCGACCGTCACGGAACCGAATGTTAAGCACACAAGGACAACAGGCAAAAACAACTTTAAAATTTTCATATTCATCATCATAATTCCTTTCCGTTCTCGCTTTTTGTCAATCAAAAACTTTAATCAGGTTGAATTTCATCGGCGCCTTTCCCTCTGCCAATCCTTTTCCCCATGTAAGCCAGCCGTCACGCGTTCCGCTCTCATCACCTTCGTTCAGCACGACTGTCATTTTAAGGTTATCGTTCTTTGACGGTCTAATAGGTGCAATGTCATCAAACGCAAGCATAATTTCGTATGTTGTTTTCTTTTCCGCCTCGTTGCGTTCAATATTATATTTTATTCCCTTCATCAAGGTTTCCGCCGTTCCGGCATCCAATCCTTTGGGGTTCGCCCAAACCCATGAGCGTTTTCCCCTGTCGGTCAAAGCAAATCCTATCTCCCAATATATCTTGGGCTGCACTGAAACAGCATTCTTTTCTGTGCTTATACCAATCTGCATACAATCTCCGTTCCATATGTTCGCATCCGAACCGGAATTTCCTTGAACATCATCCGTAACCTCAGTGCGTATGTATATATTATTATCGTCATATGTCAGCCAAAGTTCTGCACTTATATCATTATCATCATCCAACCCAACTCCTCCTGTTTTTACAACCTCAAACGCTCTTTTTTCTACATAAAGAGCCTTTGATTTATCATCCACAGTTGTCGCACCAACCGGAAGTCTTCCCTTTTTTATTCGGTTATAATGATACCTGCCCGTATAGTCAACCCGATGAGAAATATTTCCGTCACGAACCAACCTAAGCGAAACATCGTACATCCTGCCCGGAACAATTTTCGGAAGTTCAAGATTATATGTTTGCGTTGACAGCGGTTCAATTACATCCGACACATCAAACACACCCTCGTACTCGGCAATATTATATTTTACTCCGCTTATATTAAGATTTGTGTCCGAATGGTTTGTAACACTCAATTTCATTGTTCCGTCTGCCCCTGCATCGGTATCTTTAAATTCAACATCAGCATTGATGTCATATGCATCGGTAAATTGAACCTCTGAACGCATTCTCGCAAAGACGTTTCCGTCTGTTTCCAAATCTATCACATATGTTCTCTCACCCTTTTCCTGAGGTGATTCAAACACATACCCATCGGAAACGTCAAATTTTGTATCACTTACTTTTCCCTTTATCTCGACATTTTTCAGTTCTGCATACGGCATAAATTCAAACTTTGTTTCCGAATCAATTACTGCATTTTTAACGTACATCTGCATAGGCAGTATCTCGTCCGATAACGTAAAGTCGCCCTCAACATATAAAACTTCTTTGCTTAAATCAAGAAATACTTTTCCGTTATACGGCGTATAGGTTTTTGACGCACCCATCATATCCGTAACCTTTATCTCGCTGTTTGTATTCAGTGCAACCGATGTATCCTCAAGGGAATACAAAATATTAACTTTCTTTTCGTCATTGCCAAAAACATAATGATATACGTCATCGGCTCTCTTTGTCTCAATAAAATCCAGTCCCGAAAGCTTGCGGGTCATAACGCTGTATGCCACATACGATTCTTTCGGAACATATGAACCGTAAACGCTTGATTCGTTATACACAACACCGAAATTATCCTCATTATTAGATTGAACATAGCCGTCGTTCATAAAATTATAAACATATACTTTTTCTATCCCATTTGCAAAAGATACCACATTCTGTCTGACAATAAGGTTTGCTTGCTCACGCATCGAAAGCCCGTTTGCCTCAGATGCGGTATGTCCGCCTGTTTCGGTGAGCCAGATTTTCATCTTTTTCCCGTTTCCATACTTTTCCATCAGCTCATTCATAAACTCAACATCGTTTTTTATTTCTGTTTCGGGATATCGTGTATATGTATGATACTGAAGATAATCGCCATAATTCATTGCTCCGTACGAAAAAAGTTCTTCCGTCCACGCCCTGTATGTGCTTGAATCACCTATTACTATGCCGAGTACGGAATCGGGGTGATTCGGTTTTACCGTATCCCATGTTGCCTTTATCATATTATAATAATTTATCGGAAGCGAATCCGCCTGTCCTCTCGTTCCGCCCTGATCGCCGAAATTCGGTGCCCAATACTCATTATATACATCAACAAATTTAACATATCCGTCATACACGTCATAAATACCGTTTACATAATTCGCAAAAGCCTGAATTCCCTCTTTTGTCCACGGTGTTGCATTATTATCATATAACGGGTTTATAAATCCCGTGGCAAACAGCTGCGTCATTCCATACTTTTTAAAGCGTTCAACCGTAACCGGCTGATAAACCGTATAAACACCCTTTTCTTTTTCCGTAACCTGCCAGCCCACACCATCCCTGATATTCCGTGCTCCCATAAGATAAATCATATCTGCGGTAATTGAGTTCCAGCCTACCCACGGTTTATAATATGATGTATTCATTCCAAACGGAGAATCAAGACACGAATATTGCATAAAATCGTGATCTTCAAGAATTGCAAAAAAGGTTTGAGCAAGATCCTTTTTAAAGCCATCCTTATCAAACGCAAATACATTCAGCGAGTAATGTCCAAAATCCAAATCGTTAAAATTTAAATTCGCTTTGCCCTCGCTCGTTTTTACATAGCCCTTTTTTAGTACATCTCCGTAAAAACTTCTTACTTCCCAGCCTAAAATGTGGCAGCCTGCGGAAACGCCTATATCAATACTCTCGCCTTTTACAAAAACATTACCCATTTTTGTTTGAACAAATTTTACGGGTACGGTAAAGTCATCTGTTTTGGACTCGCCCATAGTCAGCATAGCATTACTTATAAGCTGTGCCGTTTCACCTCTTGAAATATAATTCCCCGGCGAAATATTGTTTTCATCCAAAGGAATAAATCTGTATGTTACAGCCTTATCAAAATAATTTTTTGACCAATCCTCAAAATCGTCTCTTTTCAAGCTGCTGTCAAAATTGCCTGCCGGAATTTTGACTTTCTGCGTTTGCTCATACGCCCTAACCGTAATAGCAACTGCTTCTTGATATGTAACAAAATCGTTTGGTGCGAAGCGTTTTTCGTCTTTTCCCTTGATTATACCCATATTTACCGCCATACCGACCGAATCTTCATAATATGCACCGGTCGGAATATCTTCAAATGAGTGTTCGCTGTCTGCGCTGAACGAAAATGCCGCCGCTGTGACAGTAACAAATTCGGCTCTTGAAACAAATTCATCCGGATAGAAATTTCCATCGCCGCAGCCGTTCACAACTCCCGAAACATTAAGCAAGTTTATTGCGTTTGCGTACTTGGTATCTTCGTTCACGTCAAGAAAATTCGCAGACGCATTGAATGGATATGACAGGCACAAAAGCATCGCCGCCGTCATCGCCAAAATCCTTATCTTTTGTACTTTTTTAATGGCTCTTTTTATTTTAAATCTCATATTTATAACCATACCTTTCGGATTATACACAGATGTTTGATTATTTATAAATAACAAGAACTCTTGTTACGCCGTTATATCCCGCACTTACAATTTCGGAGCATGCGTCACCGTTTTGCATATACGGAAGAATCTCTGAATTCGTTGTTTTTGTAACCGTTTCATCTTCTTTGTCAAACATATAAACCGCTGTCGGAGCAGTATTCAGATAAAACGATGCCTGACTCATTATATTTTCACCGGGCTTCGGTTTTTGATAACCTACCCTTACTATTCCGGAGCTTCTTTGAAGCACAAAACCGTGATTTACGATATGTTCTCCAAAGCTTCCTATATACTCGGTATTATTAAGCCACTTTTGAGATTCGGCATCATAAATCATTTTTATAGCGGATATTTCATCTCTTCCGTTCCTCTCAAAACGTATAAAATCGCCTTTTGATACCTCGTACACACCTTTTCCCTCATTTGAATCAGCCTCATAAATAAGTTCCTTTATCCTGGTGGTCATACTTCCTGTTTTGCCTTCGCTGTCAACGTACGAAATCTGATATGCCGCATCTTGATTACTGTTTAAAACTTCGCAAATATCAGTCACAAAGCCATATTTTGTCTCGACTCCCGTTGTTGAATCTGCGTGCTTATAAGACACCAAAAGTTCTGCTGTCAGCGAATCTTTTCTTGAGGTCAAAGCATCAACAGTAAAATATCCTTTCGGCCAAAGACTTATGGAACCTCTGTAGTATTCGTCATCTGACTTTGGTGAAATCGGAATCGTATATCTTAAATCCGAGGAATATGTTATAAATTTTTGTCCGAAGTTATAACCGGATTGTGCTTCCAACCTCAGTGCTGACCCCTGACCGAGATTATACGGATCATTTCCCCTGTATATGTACCTAAGGCTATCCTCACTCTCTCCTGCCGCTTCGTTAAAGTATGCCGTATCAATATTTATAACTTTACCGGAATCATCCGCACGAAACCTTATCGGCTGATAAACTCTGTTCAACCCTGCAGGCTGACCTTTTTTTAGTGCTTCCAATGCTTCTTTTGCGGTTTTGGTACGAAGATTATCAACGATAATTTTTTCATCACAGCTGTAAGTCTTAACTGTGCTGCCGTCAAAAATTCTGACGAGCAATTCGGATGTAAATCCTTCATCTCTTACGGCCGCCTCTTTCAAGAATCCGTATTTAAACAAAGATTTATTGGATGCATTTATATCCGCAGCTCTGCCAAAGCTGTCAATCAAAGCTGTTACAGCTGTTCCGAGCTGAGGTATAGGTTTTGCGGAATTGACAAAGCTTTCGGTCATTCTGTATTCTTTATCATCAATATATATATACTCTTTCCCATCCGTATTGCTGCGACGCGTCAGTATCCCGGATACACTGTCCTTTGATCGCATTCCTCTGACACGGTTATTATTAAGGCTCACCGCCAGCGACAAAACATCTCCTTCGGCAATATCGTCATAGCTCAAAGGTTTTCCCTTCTCATCGAAAATTTTTACGCTTTTACCGTTTTCATCCAAAGAAACTCCGGTTCCGCTCGTCAGCTTATCATATATAACATAGTCAATTGATTTTGCCCCAACGATATACGTTTTGTACTCCGTTATCATCGTAAGCTGTTCCGACGGACTTCCCGAAAATTTGTTTATAATAACATAGCCTTCATTCGGAACAATCACATCGGCACGCAGTTCGCTCGGCACCGCAACACCGTTATATACAACCCCTGAGCTTGCCGGTATATTCACTTTCAGCGTTCTTCCGTTTTTGTCATAATACAGTTCATTATTGCTAAACCGTATTATATCTTTCGCTTCAATTCGGATAACATCGTTTTCATCCACATCCGGAATTATACTTTTTATATAATTTGTGTCTTTGTTATAATATGCCTTCACATTATATCCGATATATGCGTCCGCCTCACTCTGGCTTACGCTGAATGTATAGCCGTCAATTCTTGCTGTATCGGACGGAAATTCACAGTTATCCAAAACCGTTGTTCCCTGTTCGATGTTTGTCAGCTTTCCCTTGATTATATACATATTGTGCCACAAATCAAGCGGCGTCGTTCCTGCTTTATTGCTGTATCCGAACTTAGATTCACCGTCTTTTTGACTTACAGATGTTACTTCGAGCAAAGGAATTTCAAGAGAATCGTAAAGCATTTTGAGAATTTCCGAATACGAAATCTTAATTTTACTTGCATCATCATACGTACTTACAACCCGTATATCGCGCGCAACACGTAAAAAATCCGTCCACTTTCCGCCGTACACCTCTGCGCGCGGAGCGTATCCGAGCATTGCCACGATTGACGAAACAGCCTCTTTATATGTTATCTCTTGCGAAGGATAAAATTTATTTTCCGAGTCAACACTCATAATTTTATTATCCGTTATATAATTAATCGCATCCGCATACATATATTCACTCTCTACATCGTCAATATTGGTAATATCAACTTGAGAATTTCTTTTATGACCCATAAATCCGGCAATAACATATGCAAATTGTGCACGGTTGATCCCGGAATTTAAATCGAATTGCATCGCATCGCTGCCGAGTATACCAAGTTCGCTTAAAACCTGTAATTCATAGACGCAGTCATTCCGCACATTGACATCCCCGCTTTCCGCAGACGCACCACAAATAAAAAGTCCTGCCGATATAGCCGTAATTATCAATGCGGAAACAACTTTTTTAATAGCTCTCATCAACTAATCCTCCTATGTGTAAGTTATACTATTCTGTCACCAAAAGAGTCCTGTACAGCATCGCTGCTGCTTCGGCTCGGGTTGCGTTGAGTTTGGGTGCAAACATATTATTTTCCGACCCTTCGACAATTCCGATTCTGCGCAGCATAACGACAGCTTCTTTTGCATAGTCTGAAATATCATCGTCATCAGCAAATTTCTTTCCCTTCTCTGCTGTCACTTTTTTTGAAATTCCGTTCCACAGAATCGTTGCCATATCTTCACGGGTTATAGGCATTCCTATACCAAACATTTTATCCCCTATACCCTGTATCAATCCGCTGTCCGCCGCCGAGCTTATATATTTATAGCACCACATCTCAGGACTTACATCTTTAAAATCACATCTCGACTCACTATTTTCGACTCCGAATGCCGCAACAATCATCTTTACAAATTCTTCTCTGGTCACATTCTCATCGGGCGCAAATATTTTATTTCCTTTACCGTTTAAAATATTTCTGCTCGCAAGCGTTTCTATGCTTTCTCTCGCCCATTCCACGGATTGTAAATCATCAAAATAAACCGATTTGTTATCAATTAGCTCCGATGTGTCTGAGGGAGCATTGAAATTCATATTTTTCCCTGTTCCGCCGGATGTGCCGCTGCTTCCGCCGCCTCCGCCGCCGCTGTTTCCTCCGCTTGGTTCGATTTCTTTCTCAGTCTTGCTCAAGGAGTCGATTTTGCTTTGCAGCTCACTTTTTGTAAATATTTTATTTTCAAAAGCATCCATAATTTTTGAACAAACACGGACACGCTTATACTCCGAAAGACCATTATACTCTGACAGATCGAGTTTTAAAATATCCGCACTTGCCGAAATATTCTTATAAATTTGCTCATAACCTTGAGCTTTTGCAAAAATCGCCATTGCAGTATATTCGTCAAACGCCGTATCTATCTCATCAACAGATGTAAAATCGTTTCTTGCGCCCAGACACATATAAACATAATCCCGATACGGCTTGTCAAAGCCTAAAAATAATTGTTTATATGCATCATTATTCCTATAATTTAAAAACGGATCATATTTGTCAAGCACAACGCTCATTTCCGATTCATTCGCATTGTTTACCGCCGAAACGGCGTCACTTTTTCCGTAAAGCGAAAAGACACTTAGCTTTTCGCTTTTATCCTCGTGAATACGAATTATTCTGCGATCGTTCTCCGAGCCGTCAAGTTCAAACTTAACAGTCCATTTTTTATTCGATTCGGATCGGGTTTCTCTGACATAATCAATCATTTTAAATCTTTCGGATTCCCGAACCGAATTATATTCCTCTTCACTCACATCTTTTTTAAGGACAACAAGCATAATTAACTCTTCCGGTTCCGTTGCCGAGCCCGAAACAGCAATGCTGACCTTGTTATCTGATGACTTGTATTCAATATCCTCAACCTGAGCAATCACAGCTTCTGCAGTAAATGCCACCAATGCACATACAAACAACGCTATGTGAAAGCATAATGTTCTTCTCAAAAAAGACACTCCTCTCTGTGACATATATTAATAATCCAAATTATCAAGATAATTTTGTTGAAAGTCCGAATTTGCTTTCTTT
>ERZ825159.1104-NODE-1104-length-28169-cov-9.880522_pt1 | contig 28169 bp, 23 predicted proteins | sample MGYA00519932_ERZ825159 | MGnify/ENA primary metagenome ERZ825159 (study PRJEB31778, sample SAMEA3449191) | human gut metagenome | biome: human gut; feature: human-associated habitat; material: faeces | place: United Kingdom | collected 2010/2012 ...
ATCCTGCCGCCCATGGGCAATGAGATCATCACGCTGGTCAAGGATACCTCGCTGGCGAACGTCATCGCCAACAAGGACATCATCATGATGGCGAAAGAGTACAGCGCCAAGGGCCTGATCTGGCCGCTGTTCTCCACGGCGGTGTTCTTCCTCGTGTTCGTCGGTGCGCTGACGCTGCTGTTCGGCTGGCTGGAAAAGCGGCTGGACTATTTCAAGTAAGGGGGCGCGGCTATGGCATTGTTGGAAGTAAACGGCATCGGCAAGAGCTTTGGTGCCACAAAGGTGCTGCGCGACATCTCGTTTGATCTGGCCGAAGGCGAGGCTCTCGCCATCATCGGCTCGTCCGGCTCCGGCAAAACAACGCTGCTGCGCTGTCTGAACTTTCTGGAGACCGCCGACACCGGCAGCATTACGGTAGCGGGTGAAACGCTGTGGAGCGCCGCCGACACCAAAACGCAGAGCGAAGAAGCCATCCGCAAAAAGCGGCTGCACTTCGGCCTTGTGTTCCAGAGCTTCAACCTGTTTCCCCAGTACACGGCGCTGCAGAACGTCATGCTGGCGGGCCAGCTTCTGGCGAAGGAGCGCCCCGACTACAAGCAGAACCGGCGGCAGATTCTGACCGACATTGAAACGCAGGCAAAGGCCCTGCTGGCGCAGATGGGGCTTTCTGACCGGGAGAACCACTACCCGCACCAGCTTTCCGGCGGGCAGCAGCAGCGCGTGGCGATTGCCCGCGCACTGGCGCTGCACCCGGACATCCTCTGCTTTGATGAGCCGACCTCAGCCCTTGACCCCGAGCTGACCGGCGAGGTGCTGCGCGTCCTGCGCGACCTTGCCGACCGCAAGACCACCATGATCATCGTCACCCACGAGATGCACTTTGCCCGGGACGTGGCCGACCGCATTATGTTCATGGACGGCGGCGTCGTGGTGGAGGAAGGCCCGGCCCGCCAGCTCATCGACCACCCGCAGGAGGAGCGCACGAAGCAGTTTTTGGCGCATTACTCCGAATAAGATAGGCTATGGCCCTCCCCGCTCGGGAGGGCTTTTTTGTTGTTCACGCCGAAAACACCCCCATTCGCGCAGGTTTTATTGACATCCTCTTGATTTTTTGGTAAAATTGCATCAAGAAAGACCGGTTCTCGAATGACGAACAGACCAGAGGAGGACATACTATGAGACTGAAAAGCGCACTCCGGCGGGGCGTAGCCGCCGCCGTCATCGCGGGCATCGTGGTAAGCTCCGGCATCCCGGCCTATGCGGGAACATGGGACATCGCCGACGGCGACATCACCGTGAGAGCGGGCGACGCCGAGGGGCCGAACAACGTCAAGCAGGGCGATAACGACTTCGTAAAAGATGAGGGAGACACCGTCATCACCGGCAAATCAGACGAGCACACCGTCACCATCGACACCTCCGAGGGCGACGTGGACGTCACCTTCGACGACCTGAAGATCGACGTCAGCGGCAAGGCCGAGGTGGATGGCAGCGGTGACAGCCCAGTCGATGCGGGCAAAGCCGCCGTCACCGTGCAGGGCGACCACGATGCGACCATCGAGCTGGACGGCGACAACGAGCTGAAGAGCGGCGACTACAATGCGGGCCTCGAAAAGAACGGCCATGAGTCGGAGGGAACGCTGACCATCAAGGACGACAAGGGCAAGGACGGCTCCCTCACCGCTGAGGGCGGCGACGGCGGCGGCGCAGGCATCGGCGGCGGAAAGGAGAGCACCGGCAGCAACATCACCATCCGGGGCGGCACCATCGAGGCCGTGGGCGGGAGCAGCGCGGCAGGTATCGGTGACGGCGCAGGCCGCGCGTCGGACGACACCGACGACCCGAACCCGGGAAAACTCTACATCTGCGGCGACGCCGAGGTGACGGCCAAGGCGGGCGCAAGCACCGGCGGCAAAACTGCGGCCATCGGCGGCGGAGATGTCCGGCGAGATCTCCAATGACGCCCTCTCCGACGACGACCACAAGGTGACGGGCGGCAGTCTGACCCGCTACGACCCCGACGGGAACAAGAAGGAGGACTACAGCTACGACCGGCGGACGCCCTCCCAGCCGGAGCAGCCGGACAAGCCGGACAAGCCGGAACAGCCCGATGATACCGAGAACAACGACGACGAGGACGACGAGGACGACGCTCCGGACACGCAGGCTGGCGAGGTGCCGGGCCGTGTGAAGCAGATGTACGAGGCCATGGGCGTGATCACCCATCCGGATGGCACACAGGAGCTTGCAGATGTGACCACGGCAGAGTATGACCCGGTCAACAAGGTCCTGCGCTTCGATGCCCACGGTTCGCTCTTTTGGATGACAGGCGACTCGCTGCGGGAGCTTGCAAAGGAGGTCCATGAGCTTCGCATCCGGTTCCTTGATGGGGAAGGGCGGGAGATGGAGGCCGTCATTCCGCTGGCCCGGATCAAAGATCTGGTCGGCGCGAAGGGTGCATTCGAACTCGAGCTGTCCCATGAAGGGCGTTATCGGTTCCGTGTTGTGGGGCAGACGGGATATGATAGAAAAACATTCTCGGATGAGACCGTCCTGCGCCAAAGCGGCAAGGAACTGATCCTCGTGTACCGCGTTGGCGATGAGGAGCAGAAAGCGCAGGAGACCGCCCGGGTGGAGGAGGCAATCGCCCGCCGCAAGCAGGAGAAAGAGCAATGGGGAACGGTCCTCTCCGGTCTGGAAGGCGGCTCCCTGAGCGGACAGCCCGGGCTGACTCAGCCGGGAACGGGTACTGTCGGTGACCTCAGCGGGCTGACGACTCTCTCGCCGGACAGCCTTACCACGGCCAAGCAGCCGAAGCAGCCCGCCTCCGACCAGACGGTGTGGAAGACATTTACCGGTAACATCGTGAAGCTCGCGGGCGGGAAGCAGGACAGCAAGAAGGACGACCCGGCCTCCTCCGTCGGTGACCTCAGCGGTCTCCCGACTCTCTCGCCGGACAGCCTTACCACGGCCCCGCAGCCGGAGCAGGCCGCAGCCCCCGGGCCGGAAGACTCCATCCGGATACCGCTTCTTGAGGACGAGGAAAAGATAACCATTCAGCCTTTCACGGAGAAGACCCCGGCGGAGGAACAGACCGATACTGCCGGCCCTCGCGGCCAGCAGGGCAGGCGGGATGACTCCGCCCGGCAGACCGAGGCAGGCCCTCGCGGCCAGCAGGGCAGGCGGGATGACCCCGCCCAGCAGACCGAGGCAGGCCCTCGCGGGGCACAGGCAGGCAGAGACGGCGATAAGACCGGCGAACCCCGCGGCCCTCGGGGCCGGCACGCGGGACGCGGAAACTGACCTGAGCACAATCACCAAAAACCGCCGATAGAAAATAGCAATGTTGTACGAAGAAATCTGCCCAAAACCCCTTGCAAAATCACGATGAGCTGAGTATAATACCACTCATGAAACGCAAAACGTCCTGCCCCTCGTCCGGCAGGGCGTTTTTGTCGGCAAAAATCCGGCAAAGAAATGTTAAGTGACCGCCCGGGGAGGGGCTTTGTATGACAAAAGACATGACACAGGGCAGCCCGCTCAGGCTCATCCTTGCCTTTGCGGTGCCGCTGATGCTGGGCAGCCTGTTCCAGCAGTTCTACAATCTGGCCGATACCATCATCGTGGGCCGCTTTGTGGGCGTGGAAGCGCTGGCGGCCGTGGGCAGCGTGGGCGGCCTGAACTATCTGGTGCTGGGCTTTGTCAACGGCATTGCCTGCGGCTTCTCCATCCCCATCTCCTGGACCTTCGGTGCCAAGGATTATAAGGAGATGCGCCGCTACACGGCCAACACCGTGTGGCTGTCGGTAGCCTTTGCAGTGGTGCTGACGGTGGTCACCGTGGCCCTGACCCGGTCGGTGCTGGTGTGGACCAACACCCCGGCCAACATCATCGACATTGCAGACATTTACATCCGCACCATCTTCTGGGGCATCCCCTTCACCCTCCTTTATAATGTGACCAGTGCCCTGATGCGTGCTCTGGGCGACAGCAAGCGGCCCCTGTATTTTCTGCTGGTGGCCAGTGCGCTGAACATCGGGCTGGACCTGGTGTGCATCATCGTGTTCCGCATGGGGGCCTTTGGTGCAGCCTTTGCCACGGTGTTCAGCCAGGCGGTGGCTGGCATCGGCAGTCTGGTGTACATCCTGCGCCACTACCATGAGCTGCGCTGGAGCAAGGACGAAGGCGCGTTCAGCCTGCCCCACTGTGCAAAGCTGTGCAGCATGGGCATCCCCATGGGCCTGCAGTGCAGCATCACGGCCATTGGCAGCGTGGTGCTGCAAGGTGCCGTGAACGGTCTGGGCAGCGACATCGTGGCCGCACAGACCGCCGGCGGCAAGGCGGCCCAGTTCCTCAGCGTGCCTCTGGAAAGCATCGGCACTGCCATGACCACCTACACGAGCCAGAATATGGGTGCCAAGGACCTGGACCGTGTGGACCGGGGCGTGCACACCGCCCTGGGCATTGGCTGCGTGTATAGTGTGGCCTCCTTTTTGATCCTCCGGGTGCTGGATAAGGCCCTCATCGGCCTGTTCCTGGAGCCGGGAGAGACTGCCATTATGGCCAACGCCCAGAGCTTCATCTTCTGGAACAGCGTGTTCTACATCCCGCTGGCGGTGCTCATCATCTACCGCTACACCATCCAGGGCCTGGGTTATTCGGGTCTTGCCATGTTTGCGGGCGTTGCTGAGATGGTGGCCCGTGCCATGGTGGGCTTCCTCTTTGTGCCGCTGTGGGGCTACTTTGCTGCCTGCATCGCCAACCCGGTGGCCTGGTTCTTTGCCTGCTTTTTCCTCATCCCGGCGTACTTTGTGGTGCGCAAAAAGCTGATGAATGAAAAAGAAAATCAGCAGGGACACGCAGTGCGGAACAGTCTGTAAACCATAAAATCAAGCCGTTCATCCTCCGGGGTGAGCGGCTTTTTGCTGTGCCGGATTTACAAATCGCCTCAAAAACGTTATACTATAAATAATTATGCCAGAAACAGGGAGGTGAGCCAATGGAGCAGGAGCTGGAACAACTGGAAGGCACCGTGGAGGACATCATTTATGAAAACTCGGACAACGGCTATACGGTGTTCGAGGTATCCGGCGGCGGTGTCATGACCGTGGTCTGCGGCGTGGTAGGTGAGCTGCACGCGGGCGAGACGGTCATCTGCCGGGGCAAATATGAGAACCATGCCACCTATGGCCGCCAGTTCCATGCGCAGGAGTGCGAGACGGACATGCCCAAGGATCTGGAAGCCGTGTACGCGTTCCTGGCCAGCCGCTCACTGCCTTATATCGGTGCCCGGACGGCGGACAAAATCCTTGATAAATTCGGTGCCCAGGCGCTGGAGATCATCGCCAATGACCCGGCCCAGCTCACCACGATCCCAGGCATCTCGGCGGATAAGGCTGACCGCATCCAGCAGGAATTCAAGCGGATGTTCGGGATGCGGGAGCTCATCGCCTATCTGGCCCAGTTTGAGATCAGCCCCCGGCGGGCTATGGAGGTCTTCCGCACCTTTGGCCCCGGTGCCATGAACGCCATTGCCCAGAACCCCTATCTGCTCTGCGGGGAGCCGCTGCAGCTGGATTTCCGCCATGCGGACAGCATTGCTCAGTATTACCACATGGCAGGGGACTGCGCCCAGCGGCTGGAAGCTGCCCTCCTGCGCACCCTGCGTCACAACGCGGGCAACGGCCATACCTGCCTGCCTCGGAGCCAGCTGCTGGACACTGCCTCCAATTTCATCCACCAGCCGCCGGAAAAGCTGGCGTCTGCTCTGGACCGCTGCTTGCAGACCGAAGAGCTGCGGGTGAAACTGTACGAGGATGTGCCCTATATCTACCTGCCAGACCTGCTGGATGCCGAGCAGGACATTGCCGACCGGCTGGCCATGCTGACCCGGCGGGGGAAGAATACCGCCCGTGATCTGGATAAAAACATCCAGATTTTGGAGCTGACACAGGGCTTTGCCTATGCACCGCTCCAGAAAGAGGCCATCCGCAAGGCCATGACCGAAAACTGTCTGGTGCTGACAGGCGGCCCCGGCACCGGCAAGACCACCACCGTGAACGCTATTTTGCAGCTGCTGGAAAATCAGGCCGAGCGGGTGGCCCTCTGCGCCCCTACCGGCCGTGCCGCCAAGCGGCTGAGTGAGCTGACGGGCCGCAAGGCTTCCACCATCCACCGCCTGCTGGAGGTGGACTACACAGGCGGCGTGGTCAGCTTTATCCACAACGATAAAAACCTCCTCAAGTGTGACGTGGTCATTCTGGATGAGATGAGCATGGTGGATGTCAAGCTGTTCCAGGCTCTCATTGCGGCGCTGCGGTACAGCTGCCGCGTCATCATGGTGGGCGACGCCGACCAGCTGCCCAGCGTGGGCCCGGGCAACATTCTGGGGGAGGTGGTCCGCTCCGGGCTGGTGCCCACCGTCTGCCTGAACGAGATCTTCCGGCAGGCCAGGCGGAGCCTCATTGTGGAGAACGCCCACCACATTATCTCCAACGAGCCGCTCCAAAAGGGCGGCAAGACGGACGATTTCTTCTTTCTGGAGGCGGACGGCGATGCCGCCCAGAAGCTGGTGTGTGATCTGGTCACCACCCGGCTGCCCCGCAGCTACGGGTTTGACCCCATCCGGGATATCCAGGTGCTCTGCCCTACCAAGCTGGGCCCCACCGGCACCCAGGCACTGAATGTGGAGCTGCAGAACCTGCTCAACCCGGCCCGGAAAGGAAAGCCCCAGCTGCAGAGCGCGGCCCGGGTGTTCCGGGTAGGGGACAAAGTGATGCAGGTGCGCAACAATTATGAGATCGTCTGGCAGAGAGTCGGCGGGGAACAGGGTGTGGGTGCCTACAATGGCGACATCGGCATTGTGGAATCCATCAACACCCGTGACCGCTCGATGGTGGTTCGGATGGATGACCGCCGTCTGGTCTACCCGGCGGAGAACCTCAATGAGCTGGAGATCGCCTACGCGATCACGGTGCACAAGAGCCAGGGCAGTGAGTTCCCGGCTGTCATCCTGCCGGTGGCGCAGGTGCCGCCAAGGCTGTGTTACCGCAACCTGTTCTACACCGGTGTTACCCGCGCCCGCAAATTGTGCATCGTGGCCGGGCGGCGGGATGTCGTCAACCGGATGATGAGCAATGTGCGCCAGAACCTGCGGTACAGCGGTCTTGCCAAACTGTTGGAGGAAGCCCTGCCGCCGGAGCAAGTTACAGTGGAAAAAGCGTAAGCACTATGTTATACTATAAGATGATTTGATTTCCCGGCCCGCGAGGGCGTTTTGATACAGAAAAAGGATTTTTGGGGACGAGAGAAAGGACTTTTGGATTATGGCACAGACAGATATCGGCATTGACCTTGGTACGACCACCATCATCATTGCGCAGGCAGGGCAGGGCGTTGTGCTCAACCAGCCCAGCGTGGTGGCCGTGGATACCCGCAAGAACTCCGTGTTGGAGGTGGGCGACAAGGCACTGGCTATGGTGGGCCGCACGCCCAACTATATTTCCGCGATTTTCCCGCTGAAAGACGGCGTCATCAGTGACCACACCATGACCCGTGAGCTCATCTGCCGCTTCGTCAATCAGGTGTACAGCTCCCACATGGTCAAGCCCCGTGTGGCTGTCTGCGTGCCCGCTGCCATCACCGGCATTGAGAGTGATGCCGTGGTGGAGGCCGTGATGGCCGCCGGTGCCCGTCAGGTCTACCTGATCGATGAGCCAATTGCCGCTGCACTGGGTTCCGGCATCGACATCACCCAGCCCGATGGCCGGATGATCATTGATATCGGCGGCGGCACCACCGATATTGCTGTCCTGTCTCTGGGCGGCAAGGTCAAGGCCACCAGTGTCCGTGTGGCGGGCAACCACTATGATGACGAGATCCTGAAGCATGTCCGCAACAAGTTCAGCATTGCCATCGGCCAGCGTACCGCAGAGCAGCTGAAAAAGAATGTCGCCTGCTGCCCCCAGAAGGCTGATTTTGACGAGACGATGGAGGTGAAGGGCCGCAGCCTGCTGACCGGCCTGCCCATCAAGGTGAATGTTTCCACCAGCGACCTCTACGAGCCTGTGATGATGTTGAGTGAGCAGATCGGCACTGCCGCCCATCAGGTGCTGGAAAAGACCCCGCCCGAGCTGGCAGGCGATATCTTCCGCAATGGTGTGGTGCTGACCGGCGGCGGCGCACAGCTGCACGGCCTGCCCGAATACCTGAGCCAGGAGCTCAAGGTGGATGTGACCGTCTCGCCCGATCCCGTGAACTGTGTGGCGCTGGGCACTGCCATGAGCCTGGGCCTGAACGATAAGCTGGAGACCGGCTTCCTGGATGCGACCCCCCGCATGGGCCGCCGTTAACCGGGGCCCTGGCCCGGCTCGTTAAGAAATTGGAAAAGTTGCAACAAAATTTTGTTCATACTTGTTGAATCGGGTCGGGAAATATTGTATAATATTGTCAAATCGCTTTTTGCGCGCCGGGGCCTGCTCCGGAGTGCGGAGTAAATTATTATTAGGAGGAAGACCATGAATCTGGGTTCTGATGTGGTTATCACCATTACCGGTATCGTGCTGGTGTTTGCCATCCTCATCCTGCTGATGCTCATCATCACGCTGGAAGGCAAGATCTTCGACGGTATGGCCGCCAAGAAGAAGGCAGCCAAGGAGCCTGCTGCTCCCAAGGCTGCCGCAAAGCCCGCTGCCCCCGTGCAGCAGACTGCTCCCGCCCCTGTGGTGGAGGAAGGCATTCCCGGCGATGTGGTTGCCGCGATTATGGCTGCCATCCATGCCATGGGCAATGGCAAGTACACCCTGAAGGCCGTGCGCCGTGCTGCAAATGGCTGGAGCAAGGCTGGTGTCAACGACACCACCGCACCTTTTTAACACAGGAGGAAAAACATGACACAGTTTATCGATACTCTGGTCGGTATTTTCCAGAGTTCCGGCTTTGCACGGTTCGGTGAGCCGGGCGGCTACCTCTACGCAATCATGATCTGCGTGGGCTGCTTCCTGCTGTACCTGGCCATCGTGAAGGAATTTGAGCCCCTGATCCTGCTGCCCATGGCATTCGGCATGATCCTTGCCAACCTGCCCGGCAGCGGCATCATCCACATGCAGTACTTCGTTGGTGATGGTCTCGAGCACCCGATGTGGGTCGAGATTCTGAACAACGGTGGTTTGGCCGATATGCTTTACATGGGTGTCAAGCTGGGCATTTACCCCCCTCTGATCTTCCTGGGCATCGGCACCATGACCGACTTCGCCCCCCTGATCTCCAACCCCAAGAGCCTGCTGCTGGGCGCTGCCGCTCAGTTCGGTATCTTTGGTACTTACATGGGCGCTCGTCTGCTGGCCGCTACCGGTATTGTGGACTTCACCCAGAAGCAGTCCGCTGCAATCGCCATCATCGGTGGTGCAGACGGCCCTACTGCTATCTTTGTTACCTCCCGTCTGGCACCTGAGCTGCTGGGCAGCATTGCCGTTGCGGCATACAGCTACATGGCTCTGGTGCCCGTGATCCAGCCGCCCATTATGAAGGCGCTCACCACCAAGAAAGAGCGCACAGTCGTAATGAAGCAGCTGCGCACTGTGTCCAAGACCGAGAGAATCATCTTCCCCATCATGGTCACCATCATTGTTTCTCTGATCGTTCCTGATGCTGCCGTTCTGGTCGGTATGCTGATGCTGGGCAACCTGATGAAAGAGTCCGGTGTTGTGGATCGTATCCAGAAGACTGCCGGCAATGAGCTGATGAACATCATCACCATTTTCCTGGCTCTGTCTGTTGGCTGCACCACCTCTGCAAACACCTTCCTGAACAGCCGCACCCTGTTCATCATCGTGCTGGGTCTGATCGCCTTCTCCTTTGGTACCGCTGCAGGCGTTCTGTGCGGCAAGGTGATGTACGCCCTGACCGGCGGTCAGGTCAACCCCCTGATCGGCTCCGCTGGTGTTTCCGCTGTTCCTATGGCTGCCCGTGTTTCTCAGAAGGTCGGCCAGAGCGAGAACCCCTCCAACTTCCTGCTGATGCACGCCATGGGCCCCAACGTCGCTGGCGTTATCGGTTCCGCTGTTGCTGCCGGTATCCTGATCAACATCTTCGGCTGATTTTTCGTAAAAGCTTTGCCCGACGGTTTTATAAGCCGTCGGGCTTTTTGCGTTACTCCCCCAGTCTGCTAACGCAGACAGCCCCCTCTGAGAGGGGGCCTTTTCTTTGCCGCAAGGGATCAGGCTCCCTCCTAGAGGGAGCTGGCACGCGAAGCGTGACTGAGGGAGTAAATATGTACAACCCTCTTGAATTGTGATATACTTATAAAGTAAGTGATTTTATAGAAGAACAGGTGAAACAATGGCAGCAAGTCTCCAACAGGAATTCTGCGCTCTGCGCGATACCTATATTGAAAAGCAGTTTGGCCGCCTGAACGATATGCAGCGGCAGGCGGTGTTTACCACCGACGGCCCGCTGCTCATTCTGGCCGGTGCAGGCAGCGGCAAGACCACTGTTCTGGTCAACCGTATCGCAAACCTGATCCGGTTTGGCTCGGCCCACGGTTCCAGCTGGACCCCCCGTGAGGTGACCGAGGATGATGTCAAGGCTCTGAAAACGGCAATTATGACCGGCACCGATGCACCCGCCTGGCTGGACGGGATGCTGCGGCAGAACGCTGTCCGCAGTTGGAACGTGATGGCCATCACCTTTACCAACAAGGCGGCAGGGGAGCTCAAGGAGCGCCTGCGCAATATGCTGGGCGGCGAAGAGGGGGACGAGGTGTTTGCCTCCACCTTCCATTCGGCCTGTGTGCGCATCCTGCGCCGCTGGGCAGAATCCATCGGCTACCCCCGCAGCTTTACCATCTATGATACCGATGACTCCCAGCGCGTGATGAAGGCGGTCTATAAGGAACTGAGCATCGACGATAAGTTCTTCCCGATCAAGAGCGCCATCAACCAGATGAGCCGCTGGAAGGATCAGCTGGTCAGCCCGGAGGAGGCGCTGCGCACCCCAGCCCGGGACACCAAGGGAGCCATTGCCGCCAAAGTCTACGCCGCCTACGAGAAAAAGCTCAGGGAGGCAGGAGCCTTCGACTTCGACGACCTGATCTATCAGACCGTTCAGCTGCTGGCGGAGCACGAGGATGTGCGGGAGTTCTACCAGAACAAGTACCGCTACCTGCTGGTGGACGAGTATCAGGATACCAGCGTGGCCCAGTTCCGGCTGGTCAGCCTGCTCACCGGCCCGGAAAAGAACATCTGCGTTGTTGGTGACGATGACCAGAGCATCTACCGTTTCCGCGGTGCCACCATTGAGAACATTCTGAACTTTGAGCGCATCTTCCCCGGCACCAAGACCATCCGTCTGGAGCAGAATTACCGCTCCACCTCCAATATCCTGAATGCTGCCAACTGCGTCATCCAGCATAACACCGAGCGTAAGGGCAAGACCCTGTGGACCCGGAACGACGAGGGCGACAAGGTGCAGGTCTACACTGCCGAGAATGAGCAGGACGAAGCCATGCACATTGCAGATGTCATCGGTGAGCACCTGAAAGAGGGCGGGCATCTGGCGGACCATGCGGTGCTCTACCGCATGAATGCCCAGTCGGCCCCCATCGAAAGCTACTTTACCCGCGCGGGCATTCCCCATAAGATCGTGGGCGGCCAGCGCTTCAATGACCGCAAAGAGGTCAAGGATATCCACTCCTATATGTCCATTGTGGCGAACGCCCGGGATGATGTGCGCCTGCGCCGCATCATCAACGAGCCTGCCCGGAAGATCGGCAACACCACCGTCGATGTGATCGCTGACCTTGCCGCCCAGCAGGGGATCAGTATGCTGGAAGTCATCTCCCATGCGGATGCATACGCCAAGCTCAGCCGCGCCATTATGCCGCTGCTGAAATTCTGGCAGATCTACGAAAAACTGCAGGAATCGCTGGAAACCAGGACACTGGACGAATTTGCCCAGGATGTCATTGAGGTGACCGGCTACAAGGCCATGCTGGAAGCCGATGCGGCCAAGGGCCACGAGGATGCGGCAGACCGCCTGCAGAACCTGGGCCAGCTGGTCAACAATGTCAAAAACTACTGCGATCAGCACGGCGAGGAGGCCTCGCTGGAAGGCTATCTGGAGGATATCGCCCTCATCAGCGACATTGACAGCTACAACGAGAGCGCCGATCAGGTGGTCCTGATGACCATCCACTCCGCTAAGGGCCTGGAATTTCCCTATGTGTTCCTCATTGGCATGGAGGAGGGGGTATTCCCCAGCGAGATGAGCAAATACTCCGAGGCAGATCTGGAAGAAGAGCGCCGTCTGGCCTATGTCGGCATCACCCGCGCCAAGAGGGAGCTGTATATCTCCAACAGCGTCTCCCGGATGCTCTACGGCCGCACCCAGCGCAACGAGCCCAGCCGCTTCCTGCGCGAGATCGAGCCTGAGTATATAGAAGAGACCCGCAGCCCGGCGTTGGAACGTCGTTCTTCCATGGGCTGGGGTTCCAGTTACAGTGATACCGTTCCCGGCGGGGCCTCGGGCTACTCCGGCGCGTCCGGCTGGGGCCGCAATTCCAGCAGCTTCGGCGGCCGCACCGGCGGCAGCTACCTCAACCGTGAATACAATGCCTCTGAGCGCGGCGGTTTCGGCTCCGGTTATGCAGGCCGTGGCAGCAGTGCTTCCGGGTTTGGCAGCGGAAGTAGCGCCCCGCGCGCGTCCGGCTCCTCCGGTTTTGGCGCGGGCTATGGCCGCCCCGCGGCCCCCAAGGCAGCGTCCAAACCCGTGAGCTTTCCGGGGAGCCCGGCAGCTTCCCGCCCGGCATCCACCGGCCCAAAGCATTACGAGGTGGGCGACATTGTGGAGCACAAGGTCTTTGGCCGGGGCAAGGTGCTGGCGGTCAAGGCCGCTGCCGGAGACCAGATCGTGGAGATCAACTTTGAAAAGGTCGGCGTGAAGAAAACCATGGCAAATTTTGCGCCGCTGACGAAAATCACGGAGGAATGAGAAAACTATGATGACCGTTCGATTGATCGCATATACCCCGGAACCGGAAAAGGTGGTGGCGGCAGCGGCCAAGCTCTGCTACTCCGATGCCCATATCACCGACCTGCTGGACGGCCTGACCGAGGAGAAAACGGCCAAGTTCCTGACCATGCTCAGCGACCTGGGCCATGCCAGCCCCATTGAACATGCCAGCTTCACCTTTGGCATTGAGGGTGTGAGCCGCACCCTGCTGGCCCAGATCACCCGGCACCGCATCGCATCCTTCAGTGTCCAGAGCCAGCGGTATGTCCGGCTGGACGACTTCCACTATGTCATCCCGCCGGAGATCGAGGCCATCCCTGAGGCAAAGGCAGCCTTTCTTGAGAGCATGGATGAGGATGCGAAGCGCTACCTGGACCTTGCAAAAAAACTGGAGGACGGCCACACTGCCCGCCTGATGGCGGAGGGGATGCCGGAAAAGCAGGCCCGCGCCAAGGCCTCCAAACAGGCCAACGAGGATGCCCGCTTTGTGCTGCCCAACGCCTGCGAGACGAAGATGGTCGTGACCATGAACGCCCGCAGTCTGCAGAATTTCTTCCATCTGCGCTGCTGCTCCCGCGCTCAGTGGGAGATCCGTCAGCTGGCTGAGGAAATGTTCCGGCTGGTCTACCCGGTGGCACCCCATATCTTTGCCAAGGCCGGTCCGGCCTGTGTCAGCGGCCCCTGCCCTGAGGGCAAGATGTGCTGCGGCAGAACTGCCGAAGTCCGCGCAAAGTATGAGGCCATCAAGCAGGAGGCTGGTGTATGAGCAAAGGCAAGCTGATTGTTCTGGAAGGGCTGGACGGCAGCGGCAAGGGCACGCAGGCTAAGCTGCTGGCAAAGCACCTGACGGTGACGGGTCATCTGGTAAGAGAGATCACCTTCCCGGATTATGACAGTGATTCCAGTGCGCTGGTCAAGATGTATCTGGCCGGGCGGTTTGGCGACAAGCCTGACGATGTCAACGCCTACGCGGCATCCAGCTTTTATGCGGTGGACCGCTATGCGGGGTATAAGTCGGACTGGGGCAAGTTCTACGAGGAAGGCGGCATCCTGATCGCTGACCGCTACACCACCTCCAACGCCGTGCATCAGTGCTCGAAGCTCCCGCCGGAGCAGTGGGACACATTCCTGCAGTGGCTCTTTGACTATGAATACCACCTGCTGGGCCTGCCTGCACCGGATAAGGTGATCTATCTGCAGGTTGACCCGGCGGTGAGCCAGCGGCTGATGACTGCCCGCTACCATGGCGACGAGACCAAGAAGGATGTCCATGAAAAGGACACCGAATATCTGGCCCGCAGCCGCCGGGCGGCAGAATACTGTGCCGCTCACCTCGGCTGGGATACCGTCCACTGCACGGCAGGGGAGAAGATGCGGAGCATTGAGGATATTCAGGAAGAGGTCAGAACTCTTGCTCTCGCTGTTATTTGAAACAAAAGGAGGCATCCTATATCATGTACCGTTTGATGCAGCCGTCCGATTGGGCGGAGGTGCTGGCCCTGTGGCAGGCCCAGCGCGGCGACACGGAGGAGTTTGTTCGCGGCGCTGTGGAGCGCTTTGCCGGGGTGCAGAATGTCTACGTCGCGGAGGAAAACGACCACATTGAGGCTGTGGCACTGGCTGTGCCGGTGACCCTGCAGGGCCGCCCGGGCAGCTATCTGTTCGGTCTGTGCGGGCAGGGCAGCCTGCTCCTTGCGGGCCTGGTGGATACCCTGTGCGCCCAGCAGAAACTGCGGGGCGCAGGCTTTGTGGTGGCAGTGCCCGCCAGCCCGGAACAATCAACGCTGCTGCAGGATAAAGGCTTCCAGAAAGCCTTTGCCCTGCGCTGCCTGCCCCGGGAGGTGGAGCGCAACCTGTGGAGCCAGGCGGAATTCGATTCCGTGACGGCAAAAAAACTCTGCGAGCTGCGGGCAAAATACTGGCCCGACACTGTTCAGCTGCCGCCGGAGCAGATGGGGGAAGTTCTGCGGGACCTGTATTCCCGTGGCGCGACCATCGTATCAAGTGAGCAGGGCTACGGCATCTATTTCCGCAGGGAGGATACCCTTTACTTTGTGGAGATGATGGCGGAAAATGACCGTGCTGCCGAGGTGCTGATGGAAGCTGCCCGGGAGAAAGAGGTCATTGTGGAAAAGGCTGTCATCACGGTGGGGGCTGCCCAGAATCTGTTCCTGGGCGAGGGAACCCGGCAGGAGTATGGCCTCATCCGCTTTGAAGGAGAACCTTTTGATGTTTCGGAGAGCTACATGCGCCTGATGATGGACTGAAAGGAACGTGGATATGGCAGAGAAACACCAGAAAAAGAAAAAAGGCAGTGCGCTGAAGATCCTGTTGGTCGTGCTGTTGCTGCTGGTACTGACAGTCGGTGCGGCAGGTGTGTTTGCGTATAACGAGATCAACGGCAATGGAGGAAAGCCCGGTGCAGAGGTGACCGTCAGCATCCCCCAGGGCAGCGGCGTTGCTGCCATCGCAAAGGAGCTGAAGGAGGCTGGAGTGATCCGTTCGGCCTATCTGTTCCGCTGGTATGTGGGGCACAAGGGTGCCGCCGGAAAACTGCAGTACGGTGATTTTACGCTGCAAACCGGCGGATATTCCTACGATGGCCTGATCGCAGAGCTGTCCACGTATGCCAAGGCGGATTCGGTGCGGCTGACCTTCCCGGAGGGAACCACTGCCATTGCCATTGCCCGGAAAATGGAGGAAGCCGGTCTGTGTACTGCCGAGGAGTTTCTGGAAGAAGCCAACACCGGAGATTTCAGCGAGTACACCTTCTGGCAGTATGTCCCGGACGATGCCCCCGACCGCTTTATGAAGTGTGAGGGCTACCTCTTTCCGGACACCTATGAGTTTTTGACGGACGATACCGTGCATCATTATGTTGCAACGTTCTATGCACACTTCGATAAGCAGTTTACGGACGAGATGTACAGGAAACTGGAAAAGCAGGAGCTGACCCTGCCCGAGGTCATCACACTGGCCTCTTTTGTGCAAGAGGAAGCGGGCAACGATCAGGATTCCAATGTGGCGCAGGTGTTCCGCAACCGTCTGGCCGAGGGTTCGCCCTACCCCAAGCTCCAGAGCAACACCTCCAGCTATGTGCAGAGCGATGAGGACAACAACTACCTCTGGAACTGGGTGGCTCCGTATTATGGCGGCTGGGAGGATATCCCCGAGAACATCCGGAATGCCTACGATACCTACACCTGCACCGGCCTGCCCGCCGGGCCCATCTCGAACCCGGGCCTTGCCGCGATCCAGGCTGCTCTGGCACCTCAGTGCGATGAGGAAGTCCGAGACTGCTATTTCTTTGTTACGGATCTTTCCGGTCACTACTATTACGCCAAGACCTATGCTGAACATGAGGCCAACTGCCGGAAAGCGGCTGAAGTCAATCAGAGTTTGAAGAAGTAAGTCTCTCTCAGTCGGCTATGCTGAAAGCTCTCCCAAGGAGAGTGCCAATTGCGGCTCCGGAGTCAGGTTTGCAGAAACCGATCCGGTGAGGCGGCATCGCATCAGCGATGACAGAGAGGGTGTTAAAAAGAGAGGACGATTTTATGTTACAGATCCCGGAACTGCTGGCCCCGGCAGGCGACTTGGAGCGCCTGCGTTATGCCATCAACTATGGAGCAGACGCTGTTTATTGCAGCCTGCCGGAGTTCGGCATGCGGTCGGCTCCTGCCAATTTTACGCCGGAGCAGCTGGCCGAGGGTGTGATCTATGCCCATGCCCGCGGCCGCAAGGTCTATCTGACCATGAACACGCTGCCCACCAATGAGGAAGCTGACCGCCTGCCCGAAGCCATCAAGGCTGCTGCTGCCGCCGGTGTGGATGCCTTTATCGTGGCCGATCTGGGCGTGCTGGAAGCCTGTAAGCAGTTCGCCCCGGAGATCGATGTCCACATGTCCACCCAGACCGGCATCACCAACTGGGCCGCCGCACGTGCCGCTTACAACATGGGTGCAAAGCGTGTGGTGCTTGCTCGTGAGATGAGCCTGCAGGATATCGCCACCCTGCGCGATAAGACCCCGCCTGAGCTGGAGATCGAGGCGTTTGTCCACGGAGCCATGTGCATGAGCATTTCGGGCCGGTGCCTGCTCTCCAATTACATGGCAGGCCGGGATGCAAACCGGGGCCAGTGCGCCCAGCCCTGCCGCTGGAAGTATTACCTGAGCGAGGAGACCCGCCCGGGCCAGCTGTATGAGATCGGCGAAAATGAGAACGGCAGCTATATCCTCAATGCAAACGATCTGTGCACCGCTCCCTTCATCGACCTCATCTGCAAGGCAGGTGTGGACAGCCTGAAGATCGAGGGCCGCGCCAAGACGTTCTACTATGTCGCCAGCGTCACCGCCGCCTACCGCAAGGCTCTGGATCAGTATTTGGCCGACCCGCTCAACGATAACTTTGAGTTGAGCGATGACGTTCTGGCCGAGCTGACCCGTACCAGCCACCGGCACTACTCCCCGGGCTTCTACTTTGGCCGCGAGCAGGCCCGTCAGGCAACCGACAGCGCTACTTATATCCGTGAGTGGGAGTTTGTGGGCACTGTGGAAAGCTGGGAGAATGGTGTTGCCTCCTGCCAGCAGCGCGGCAAATGGAGCCTTGGGGACACGCTGGAGGTGCTCTGCCCGGATGGGCGCAGCATCCCGCTGCACCCGGAGTGGATCAAAAACGAGGCAGGGGAGAGCGTGGAATCCACCCCCCACGCCATGGAAAAGTACACCATCCCCACCCCGGAGCTGCCCCCCATGAGTCTGCTTCGCCGGAAGGTAGAAACTCTTGACAAATGATTCCAGAAGCAGTAAAATAATAAAGTCAAAATGAACGATGTCCTCTGGCTCTAGTGATCAGAGGACAGTTGAGGGCTCGTAGCTCAGTTGGGATGAGCGTTCGGTTCGCATCCGAAAGGTCGAGGGTTCGACTCCCTTCGAGTCCATAAAGCAGAAAACCGCTCTGTCGTAGCGATACGGCAGGGCGGTTTTCTTGTTTGCAGTTCTATGAGACGGTGAAGATTGTTCTGGCTGATCTGGAGCCGGTTCAAAGGTGGAAAATTACTGCTCTTCAAACCTTGAAAGTGCTAGAAATCAAGGCTTCATGCGGGTTAATGCCGTGATACACTCGCAATGGCTTGAGGGTTGCGTTTGTTACATCGTTTTGGTATAACAACTCACAACCTCGACGTGCCTCGTTTATAGAGAACGGTATAAAGTTCAAATTTAGCGGTTTTGTGCGGTTCTGTAAGGGCTGAAAAATAGCCATGTTTAACGATTTCAAAGCACAAGGACTTGTGCGGATTCATGCGTATACCGTGGGATGGTGGCAAGTGGGTGGCATTGTCACCGCACCCAAACGACACTACCGCACAACGTCTTGATGAAAAGGGGGTCAGCCGAACTTACCTCACCGACAGTATGGGGCGCAAACAGTCAACCACGGTTATCAATGAATCCGGCTTGTATAACGTGATTCTTCGTAGTGATAAGCCGGAAACCATATAGGCGGCTGTACTGTTCAAATAGTTCAATTTTATTTTGAATTACCTTGAACTTATTATACTGCACCCATTGTCAACAAGCAAGACGGGTGATAAAATAAAACAAAAAGGTGATTTCCATGAAACGCATTGACGGTAAACCCCCTTTTGGCGGTGATTACGCTGAATTTCATTTTTTAGATGCCGAAAACAATGAAGTTGATGAGGGCAAGGAAACAAGCATTGTTATCCGTGAGTGTAAAGCGGATGGAACGCTTGTAAAAGAAACATGGGCTAGGGTGTTCGATAACTGGTATAAAAACAATCCTACGGACGTTATTTGGTGGAAAGACACGCCGGACGGTGTGGGCGAATGGCTTTTTAGTTTCGACAAAAAGACCGTGTTCAATATGTTCGCTGACTACCCCAAAGCCCTAACCCCGGAACAGAAACAGATTTTTGATAAAGAAAACCCCGAATGGGCGGACTTCTTCAAAGATCGTCAAGAGGGCAATATAAAATGATGCCGATGCCTAGTTTTTACACAAGCCCGTATTTTGTGAATGAGCCGGATAACTGGCATTTGACGGATGATGCCCCGGAAGATGTACGCAAAGAGTTTGAAGAATATATGAATCATCCCGACTGTGTGCAAGATGATGGGCTTATAAGGGCTATGAAAAGCTATTATCGCGCATTTGGTGATACTTTCCCAAGTTATCCGAATCCCCCGGAAAACGCTGTTGAGATCATCCGGGATTGTTTGCAGAAAAAGAAAGATGTGTATGAGTTAGGCTATCTTAGCTTAGATGATGACATCATATACTAAAAACGCACTTTTGAAAATTAACTTTCAAAAGTGCGTTTTTTTCAAGAGGTCAAGCCCACCGCTCAAACAGTGTGAGGATGATTTCTTGATGGGTGGGGTATACAGCAGGAACGCCGCTTGATTTGTAAGCTGTGGTAACACCGTTTTGTGTTACCGTCAACTTTGATCCGGCTTTGATGGAAACATTCGGCGACAGGAACACTTTAACGCCCTGCGAGAGTGCCGCTGCCGTGTCGGTCTGGACTGTGGCGGCGATGGTTTCAAAAGATAGCTTGCAAGGCTGGTTCTCCAAAACAACGACTTCTTTTGTACTGGTAATGTGGGTGTTAGGGTCTTTGACAGATTGCCGCTCTGATACCGTCATAACGCCTGTATAGGTGCTTTCTATGGCCTTTCGTGCGGCTTTCTGTGCCGCCTGCATTGCTTTAATCATCGTGTAAAATCCCTCTTTCGGTTAAAGTTTATTAAAATAGGGGGCTGTTGCACAAGGAAGAAAGCCTGTGCAACAGCCCTCGTAAAAAAGATGTAACGATGGTTGTTATTCGTGGATTCCCTCGGCGGCTACCTCAATCGCTTCAGATACGCCATCGCAAAGAGCGGAAATAACACCGTCCAAATCCATACCATTCGTAATATGGTTTTCGTTGCTCTGATTGATGGTGATTTCAGCAGTCGTAAAGCGGTTTATTACTTCCTGTTCGGCAATATCTCTCAAATACTTCAATTCATCTTCTGAAACATTCAGAGAATTTTCAATTGCCCCGGTGTTTCCGGCTATATCTTTCACACCGTCACCAATGCCCGCTGTGTAATCGCTAAGATCAACAGAGGGTGCAACGGAATCCATGTTGAAAGTTTTGTTGAAAAAGTCGGAAATTCCACCGACAACGCCATCTCCAAAATCTGCACCCATGCTGAACGCATCCCCATAGGAAATGCGATCCATAGTGTAATCAGACGGATCAAGCGTTTTCGGCTTGTTGCCCCCAGCGTTCTCAACAGTGGTGTTGATTTGGGTTTGAATCTTATCTTGAAATCCTTGAACTGCGCTTTGCAGATCAGAACCAAAGATAGTATCAAGAATGCCCGCCGCCGAAGATACGATAGATACGATGAAGTTAAACAGCGATAGGAACATAACTTCAATCGCGGCGATGGGATCATTGAAGATCAGGCCGAAAGCCGCCGCAAAATTGGCAAGCATATTCCAAAAACTCACGCCCAGCGTGATAACGCTGTTTATCAGGGAAATAATGGTATTCAGGATGAACGCACCGCCTACGGCGATAACACCCGTGATAATACCAACGCCGGACTGTGTAACGCCCGTTACCTGTGCGATTGCGTTTGTAACCGCCAAAAGCACGGCTATAAGGGCGATGATACCCATAACTACCCACATTACCGGGGAAGCAAGGAACGCCGTATTTAAGCTATATTGCGCGGCTGTGGCGGCGGCTGTGGCCGTCACCTCTGCGCCAGTAGCGGCGGCGTAGGCATACGAAGCAACCGCAAGAGCGATTTTGATTCCTTTGGAAGCAAGCGAAATTGCATTGTTTGCAAGTTGCCAGCCATAGTAAACCATCAATGCCGCTGTTACGCCGCCAATGATGGGAGAAATCCAACCCCAGTTGTTAGCTACCATATCGGCAACATTCACCAAAGAGTTAAGAATCTCAAGGGAAACGCTTGCAACAGCAGAAAGCCCACCAATGGCGTTATTTACAAACTGCTGAAAAGCGTCACTATTCGCAATTTCGTTCAATCTGTTCAAAACAGGCTGAAACGACATTAAAGCAGTGTTTTGGAACGAAGTCCAAATTTGCGCGAATGTTTGCGGCATGGATTCAAACTTGCTGTTAATATCATCTGCGGCGGAAAAGATAGCCGCCTTGACAACACTAGCAGAAAGTTCGCCGTCTGCCGCCATTTCACGAATTTGGCCAATGGGAACATCCAAATAGTCCGCGATGTTCTGAATCAAGTTGGGGGCTTGTTCAAAAATACTGTTCAGCTCATCGCCGCGAAGAACGCCAGAACCAAGTGCTTGTGATAACTGCAATTCCGCATTTGCGGCTTCTTGCGTGGATGCACCCGCAATGGTCATTTGTTTCTGAATCAGATCGGCAAAAGCAACAACCTCTTCCGAACTACCAAACGCATCTCTTGCGTTGTTGCCAAAGCGGGCAACAACATCAGCCATTTGGTCAAAAGAACCTCTAGCATCCTGCGCCGCCGCATACACCATGTTAATAAGTTCAGAAGTTGTCTGAACTCCATCATTCATCATGCTTAAACGGGCGGTTGTTGAAGTCAGCGTATCAGATAGGTCAAATACCACCCCAACGGTCTGAACCGTGGCATAGGTTGCAATGGCACTCTTAATCGTATTCATCAGGTTATCGGCGTTTGCCGTACCCTCATTGATTTTCTGATTAAAACGCCCCTGTTCGTCCACGTTGTCACGGATATAGCGTTCTGTGCCACTCACGGTTTGTGATAGCCGCAAGTAAGCATCATTCGCCGCCTGTACGTCCATATTGTCAACGGCACTATTAAGGGCTTGCTGTGCCTGTACAGCTTGATCCAACCGCCCCCGCAACTGTTCCAACTCCGAATTAGCGGCGTTAGTACCCATGTTTAAGGGGTTGTTCTCAATCTGCACGATACGATCTTGAATCGCCTGTAAGCGGGTTTGCATACCGCTTAGATCAGTAACCGCATTCGCGGGGAACAAGTCAACGCTTGCCGCCGTTTCTGCGATCCGCTGTTGAGTGTCATTCAATGCGTTAAGCATTGTGTTAGCACTCTCTATTTCCTGCTGGAAACGCTCTATGCCCGTGTTATCAAACACGTTCATATTGTCAGCTTGCCAGTTGAACGGAACATTTACCGGGGCTTGCGTAGGTTCAACCTGTGGGGCATCCTGCACGGTGGGCGTTGCGCTATACACCTGTGAGGGAACATCGCCCATCAAATCATTAAGCCGCTCCTGCCGCTCAATCACGTTGTCAATCGCGCTTGACAGACTGCCCAACTGCAACTGTGCAACGGACGAATTAAGATCAAACGGATTTGTTTTCAAGTAATCAAGCGCGGTCTGCATTTGGCCTAATTCTCGGTTGATCCCGGCGATCTCTGCCGCCGAATCCCCCGGCATAACGAATAGGTTTTGACCCACGTTGTTAATTGCGTTCTGATAGTTCAAAATGTTGTTCAATCTAGTTGAAATATCTTGAATCTGTTTTTCAGATTCAGACACGCCAGAAAGTTCAACAGGTACGGTGATACCATCGGGAACGTCAATTTGCGGCTGTTCCGTAATTTCAGCACTCACGGGAACTTCAATCCCAGCGGGTACGTCAATTCGGGGTTGCTCTACAACTTCCGCCGTTACAGGTACGGTGATACCATCGGGAACGTCAATTTGCGGCTGACTTTCCACAACGGGGATCACCGGGACTGTAATGTTTGGAGTTGCGCCCCCCAAATCTGGTAAGGTGGTGCCCAAATCTCCAAAGGAAAAAGAGGGTGCTTCAATGGCTTGCATCGTGTTTTCAAAAGACTGCATTGCCGCCGTAGCCCGGTTAATACCGCTCATATCTACGCCCGCATTCATCGCGGATTGTACGTTTTCAATAGCGATAGTACCAGCATTCGCGGCGTTGACAATATCCATCATAGGATCAGAAAAATTGTCATACAGTTCGATTGAAGTTTTGATAGAAGCCATTTAATCACCGTCCTTTCCGGCTTGCTTTCCTCTCAAGCTCTTTTTTCTGCCTTGCATCATCTTCTTGCTTGATCTTGATGGACGCGATCACAAACGCTTTTTCCCGTTCGTCCATTTCAAGAAATTGGGATGGTAAGATGTGCAATTTTAAGAGGGCATAGAAAGCAAAACTCGCTTCCCAGTCACCCTCTTCAATTAGTTTTTTGCTTCATCCACCAAATCGTTGAAAGAGGTGTTGAAGCCCTGAAGATTCTGGACAAAGGCAACCAGAGCGTTGTACTCGCCCGGATCGTCCACCATTGCCATCAGCAGATCATCCGGCCTTTTCACGCCGTAGCTGTTCTGAAGTTCGACATTGTACAGATCGGGGGTGACAATGGACTTGATGAGCAGTTCCTTAGTGTACTTGCTACCGTCCACATGGGGGCGGTACAGGTTAGGCTTGCCAGTGACAGGAATTTCTTTGGTGCAATCCTCGCGGATTTCATCGTTTTCCTTAGAGGTGATATGCCGGAACTCCCAATCAAGGGGCTTGCCGTTGGCATCGCACAGGGAAGCGGTGACAGGGTGGAAAACATTTTCCTTATGATTGTTTCCTATTAGGAACGCTGTAAATACAAGGCTTTTCGGAGCCTACGAACTACAAAAAATAATATTTGATCTATCACATTACACAAAAAGCCGTCCGGCGTTCAAATCGGGCGGCTTTTTTGCGTGGATAGACCGGAAGGAGGCAAAAAAATAATTACAGAAATTTAACCTGCAAAATTGTGCAACTTTTACGAAAAGGAGGATAGTGAATGGCAGATGAAAAATTGAACACAGGCCCCGGTGAGGAGAAGCTCCCGGAGGCTCCCGCTCCTGTTACGGTTGACGAGCCCCAGGCTCCGGCTCCCGAACAAACTGCCGCTCCCACACCCCAGCAGGAGGGGCCTGCCCAGCCCGAGCCCGGTGATGTGGTGGTGTCCTTTGACAAAATCAATGAGCTGATGAATGAAAAGCGGCAGACAGCCCGGGCCGAGGTAGAAAAAGAGGAGGCGGCAAAAGAGCCGAAAGAGAAAACGCAGGAGGAACCTCCCGCCGCTGGGGATGATAAACCGAAAAAGGCCCGTCGGGGCCGTCCCCCAAAAGAGGAAAAAGCGGAGCCTGCTGGCAAGGAGGCGGCGAAGCCCCGCAAGGGCCGCCCACCCAAGGCGGATAAGGCGGCCCCCGGCGAGGCCACGCCGACTAAGCGAGACAAATTGTCCCGAAGTGGGAAAAAGGCTGCGGAGGTTAAAGCTGCCCCCGAACCCGAAAAGGCTCCACCCGAAAATGCGGCCCCGGCCCCGGAACAGGTTCCGCCTGAGCCAGCCGCTCCGCCCCGTCCTGTGGAGGAAGGAAAGCTGGTCTATCTGAAGCTTTCCGAAATGCATCCGTTCCACACATTCCGTCCCCACCCGTTTAAGGTGCGGGACGATGCCAAAATGCAGGAAACGGTAGCGTCCATCAAGGCAAACGGCGTAATGGTTCCCGGCCTTGCCCGCCCGGAAAAAGACGGAAACGGTTATGAGATAGTGGCTGGCCATCGCCGCCATCATGGTTGTGAGCTGGCTGGGCTGGAGGAGATGCCCTTTATCGTCCGGGAAATGACTGACCACGAGGCGGTACAGGCTATGAAGGACAGCAACAAGCAGAGGGATCAGACGCTCCCCAGCGAACTGGCCGCCCTGTTGGAGCTGGAAGTGGAGGACATCAAGCACCAGGGCGGGCGGCTGAAAAATGTGGCCGAGGGCGATATTGGCAAACGCTCCGTTGAGATTGTGGGCGAGGCGCACGACATGAACTATAAAAAGGTCATGCGTTATCTGCGGCTGAACTCCCTTGTGCCGGAACTGCTGGACAAGGTGGACGATAAAAAAATGGGCTTTATGCCCGCTGTGGAGATTTCCTATATCCGCCCCAAAAACCAGCGGCTGATCGCTGTTTCCATTGACGGAGAACAGGCGTCCCCCTCTCTGGCCCAGGCGAAAAAGCTCCGGGAGCTGGACAAGGACGGGAAACTCAACGGTGATGTCATTGACGGCATCTTATCAGAAAAGAAAAAGGAGGATCGAGGCGTGATTATTTCTACCGCTGAACTGGAAAAGTATTTTGGCAAGGAGGCTACTCCCGCCAAAATGAAGGAGCAGATCATGACTTTGCTGGACGAGTGGAAAGAGAAACAGCCGCCCGAACTGGCGAAGGCTCCGAAAAAGATGGAGCAGGACAAGTAACCACTTCGAGACATTTTGTCCCGAGGGCCCTGCCCTCCGTATCATGGCTCTGGTGGTATATATCCCCCGTCGCCGCCTGTTTTTTCGTACAGCTGGGAGCGGGCTGTCAAGGGTGCATCGCACCGCCGTTTTACGGCGGCCTGCCCTTGACGGTCTGCCCCGGCTGTGCTATTTCCCCGGCAAGCGGCGGGGGTATATCCTCCAGAGCCGCCCCCTTTCCCATGATTGGGAAAGCGCGGGGGGATTGGGCTGAACTTACTTATTAAAATATCGGAGGTATTGACTATGAAGCGTCCCCTTGCATACATTACCGCCGCATGGTTGAGCGGCGACAGTGAAAACGCAGAACAGGCCGCCCGCTACTGCCGGGCGGTTTATGAGGCAGGCTTTTCCCCGATCTGCCCGCCCCTTTATCTGCCCCTGTTTCTCAATGACGCAGTACCCGAGGAGCATAAAAGCGGCATCGACATGGGCCGTGACCTGCTCCGCCGCTCCCATGTGCTGGTGGTCTGCGGCCACACCATGACCGAGGCCATGAAAAATGATATTGCCGTGGCCCAGCGGCTGGGAATTACCGCCACCACCCTTGAGGGCATCCTGACCGTCAAGGGACAGGGCAAACGCTGATGGAGTCTGTTTTTGAGGCTTTCATTTCAAATCCTGCCCTTTACAGTGCGGGGCATCTGGTGGGGGAAACGCTGCATTTCCCTACCAACACGGAGGAGGTGCAGTCCCTCTTAAAGCGGATCGGCGTGGACGGGGTGCGCTGCCAGGAATACTTTATTATCTCCTTTGACAGCGACATTCTCGGCCTTTATGACTATCTGGGCGAGTATGAAAACATTGACGAGCTCAACCATCTGGCCCATCTGCTGAAGGAGCTCTCCCCATCAGAACGGGAAACGCTGGAGGCGGTTATGGACAGCGGCCAGCATTGTGGCTCGGTGCAGGACTTGATCAACCTTACGCAAAATCTGGACTGCTACGACTTTCATCCCGGCGTGGACAATGAGGAAATGCTGGGCCGCCTTTATGTGGAGGATATGGAAAGTCTCGAAGTGCCGGACAATATAAAACCCTACTTTGACTTTGAAGCATACGGGCGGGACATTTCCATTAACGAAAACGGACACTTTGCACCGGGCGGCTATGTGACGAAGGTGAGTGACGATTTCCGGGAGGTCTACCACGGCCCCCAGGACATCCCCGCTGAACACAGGGTTTTTGCTTACCCCCAGCTTTCAATCCGGGAGCAGATGGCCGCTTATCAAGAAATTATTGACGGTTCCTCAAAGGAGGGGTTCCAGCGGCTGGCTGAAAAACACCACGAGGAACGGTAACGGGGACTTCGAGACAATTTGTCCCAAGGCGAAAGGAGGCGGTGTAACTGATTGATGAAGAAATTTCCCGGAGCTCCATAGCGATTTCTGTCCGGGCCAGCAAGCTGACAGCCCGGGGGCTGGCCTATGTGCTCCGGGCGGCGGGCCGCCAGATCGCCAAACGGCATAAGAAAGCCCAAAGGCCCCACGGCAGGCAGAGCGTGAAAAAGCTCATGGCCCACGGCGAAAATGTGAACAGCATCGAGGTGGAGGCCCCGAAGCTCTTTGACCGTATGGCCCGCCGTTTTCATGTGGACTATGCCTTTTACAAAACCGGGCCGGACAAATACCTGCTGTTTTTCAAGGCAGGACAGGCGGATGCAATTACCGCCTGTTTTGAGCGGTATTCCCGCAGGCTTCTGGAACAGTCAAAATCCAGCCGCATCCCCATCCGGGAACAGCTCAAAAAAGCGGCGGAACAGCTTGTAAAGGAACCGCTCAAAACACAGGAACGGACAAAGGAGGTGGTTCGTGAAGAACGATAGCATCAAAAAATACCTTATTCCCAACATCCCGTATCTGTTTGTCCTGTGGGCCTTTCTCAAGCTGGGGACGGCCTACCGTCTGGCGGCGGGTGCGGATTTTGCTCATAAGCTCATGGGGCTGGGCCAGACCATTGGCCCGGCCTTTGCCGACTTTGCCCCGGGGCTTGCTCCCTTTGACTGGCTCGTTGGCATTGTAGGGGCTGTGGCGTTCCGGGTGATGGTCTATGTGAAAAGCAAAAACGCCAAAAAATTTCGGCGGGATGAGGAGTATGGATCAGCCCGTTGGGGCTGTCCGAAAGATATAGCCCCTTTCGTAGATCCAAAGTTTGAAAACAACATCATTCTGACCGGGACGGAGTTCCTTACCATGAATACCCGGCCGAAAAATCCGGCCAACGCCCGCAACCTCAATGCCTGTGTGATCGGTTCGTCCGGCTCCGGCAAAACCCGGTTCTGGCTTACCCCGCAGATTTTGCAGGCCAGCGCAGACAAAAACGGCGGATGCAGCTATGTGTGTGTCGATCCCAAAGGAGGCGTTCTCGGGCAGGCGGGCCACTTCCTGCAAAAGCGTGGGTATCGGATCAAGGTGTTCAATTCCATTGATTTCACAAAATCCATGCACTATAACCCGCTGGCGTACATCCGCAACGAAGCCGACATCCTTAAATTTGTGGACGCTCTCATTTCCAACACTAAAGGCGAGGGCAAGGAAGGCGATCCATTCTGGACAAAATCGGAAACCCTGCTTTACTGCGCCCTCATCGCCTATATCATTTTCGAGGGCCCCGCCGAGGATCGGAACATGAACACATTGGTTGACATGATTTCCGGGATGGAGGTCAAGGAGGATGACGAGGATTTTATGAACGCCGTGGACTATATGTTTGTGGGCTTGGAAAAACGAAAGCCGGATTGCTTTGCGGTCAAGCAGTATAAAAAGTACAAACTGGCCAGCGGTGTTGTATGCTCTAAAAGACTTCTTAATCAAGCGGTTGGGAAGTCTCTTAGAA
>ERZ825159.1134-NODE-1134-length-27705-cov-14.107125_pt1 | contig 27705 bp, 21 predicted proteins | sample MGYA00519932_ERZ825159 | MGnify/ENA primary metagenome ERZ825159 (study PRJEB31778, sample SAMEA3449191) | human gut metagenome | biome: human gut; feature: human-associated habitat; material: faeces | place: United Kingdom | collected 2010/2012 ...
TTTCATGCTCCTTCCGCGTGCAGCTTTTTGGTGCTTCGCCTAAGTCCTTGTTTGCCCCCAACTTTCCGTGAAGAACCAAAAAAGTATCAAAACAGCCTGTGGACGAATTCCGCAGGCTGTTTTTGATTGCAATCAGAACAAGTCCAGCATGTTATCCAGATAGATTTCCTCCCGCACTTTCAGCTGGTATTCCGGCTTCGTCAGGTAGTACAGCAGAAATTCCAGCACCAGCGCGCTGCCTAACTCGCGCCCCTCAATCTTGAAGTTCTCAAAGCCCATCGGCAGGTACGTCCGCTGAATATCCGCCACCCCGATAAAGCCCGGATTCTCCATCGCCTTGGAGAAGCGGTAGCCGCCCTGCGCGTCCGGTGCGTGGCAGCGGTGCTCGTCGCCGCCTTCGCCGAGGTTCTTCCGGCTGACGGCTTCGTAGCACGCGCGGCGGTCGCGGCAGCCGAAATAGCAGCACTCGTTGCAGAGGAACTCCACCTTGTCCTTTTGACCCTGCGGCAGGGCATTCAGCTTCTCCAGCGCGTGATTCAGGCGGAAATCCGGCACGACATAGCGGAATTCCGCTCGTTCCAGTTCCGCCTGCAAGTCGGGAAACGATGTCAGCACCTTCGTCGTTGAGGACACGAAATACAAGTTCGGATACATTTTCTGCAAATAGCGCAGAAGCAAATCCGAATGGAGAATCACGCCGCCATTCCCGCCGTCGTTCAGCATCTGGCAGAGCGCATTGCAGCGCGCATCACGCAGATGCTCCGCGCGCAGGAGGGAGTTGCTAAATGTCAGGCGCGGCGAAATGCCGTAATCACGCATCAGCGCCAGCACATCCCGCGCGCTCGCCTCCCCCGACCCAACGCGCCCACCGCCCCACAGGCAATCCGCCGGTGCGCCGTAAATCGAGCCGATGTCGCACCAATCATAGAAATATTCCGGATGGTTTCGGTAGAGCGGCAAAAATCGGCAATACAGTTCGTAAAACTCGAACAGACCGGGCAGGTGATAGTGGGCGATTGTCATGTCTGCTGCCCTTCTTCCGCCGTCAGCAGCCAGTCTTTGCCCTGCCAATGTACTTGCATCTGCACCTTCTTCCATCCCTCCGGCAGGCGCGGATGCAGCGTCGGCTTGCCGTCCTCGAAGCGCAGCCCCAAGAAGCCATAGAGCAGCACCATATACGCGCCGCCTGCCGCCGCCGGGTGCGTGCCGCCAATGTACACCAGCCCCGCCCACTGCTTGCCGCCGCCGACAATATCCGCCTCGGCGGATTTCAGGAACAGCGGATACGCTGCCGCCGGACGCCCGATTGCGCACGCGCACAGGGCGTACATACACGCGGACAGACTGCTGCCATGCTCGGTTCGCGGCTCATAGTAATCATAATTCGCGGCGATGATGTCCGCCGGGTACTGCCCCAGCATGTACAGCAGGGCAATCACGTCCGCCTGCTTAATGACCTGCGTCTGCGCCGCCACGCCATACGCGCCGCCCCAGTATTCGCGCGGGTCAATCAGGCGGCTGCGCACCTCCGGCACGAGTACGTTTTCCAGCTTGAAGTAACCGTCGAACTGCTCAATCAGCCCGGTTTTCGGGTCAGGCGCTTGATGCTTCAAGTGCTTCGCGGCATCCGCAAAGTGCATCAGTTCCGCCGTGTCCGTCTCCGGCAGGTACTTCCGGCAGACCTCCACCGCGTAATTCAGCGTCATCCGCGCCATTTCGTTGGTGTAGGCGTTGTTTTTCACATGCTCGTGGTACTCGTCCGGGCCCATCACATCCAGCAAATCATAGGTGTCGCTGAGGATGCGCTTGGAAATTAGGCTCATATAGAACCTTGCGCATTCCAGCACGACGCGCGCGCCGCCGCTTTGCAGCAGCGAATCATCCCCCGTGTACTGCGTATATTTCCGCAGCCCATACACGACGGCGGCGCTGATGTGCACCTGCGTATCGCGGAAGAACGTGCGCATCGGTCGGCCCGTGAACACGTCGGTGACGTTGTAGTCCGTGCAAGCGTCCTTGCCGCCCTCGACGCTCTCCCACGCATAGAACGCGCCCGCATCGCCGTAGGATTTCGCCTTGTCCAGCGCGCCCGGCAGCGTCTGCACGCGGTATTCCAGGCAGTGCCGCGCCACCTCCGGCATACACGCCAGATAGAAATCCAGCATGAACATCTCCGTATCCCAGAAAATCGCGCCCTTATACGTCTGCCCGGACAGCCCGCGCGCCGCCACCGACAGCGCCGCCCGATGCCGCGGCGCGATGCTCATCAGGTGGTACATCGAGTAATTGACCGCGAACTCCGCGCGCGCGTCGCCTTCAATCGTCACCCGCGCTTTCTGCCAGAGCGCCGCCCACGCCGCCCGCTGTTCTTCGCGCAAAGCATCATACGCCGGGGCATTTTCTGCCGCTTCCATGGCGGATGCTTCCGGTGCGTCGCCGTCGCTGGTGGTGTACACCGCGGCGACCTCATCCAGCTGCCACGGCTGACCCGCCCGAAGCGCGATTTGCGCCGTCCGAACGCCGCCGTGCGTGATTTCGCCGTCCGTGCAGCTGCACCGAAGCGCCGTGCAGACGCGCTGATGATCATCCGTTTCGCCGGTCAGGGCGACGACGCCGTCCGATTCTGTCAGCGTCAGCGTCTCATAATGCGGGCCGTGGATGTCCCAGACGTTTTCGTCCACGCCGAACGCAATGGTGACGACGCTGTCATGTGTCGCCGTGATGGTCACGCGCTGTGCGAGCAAATGCACCCGCTCCATCGCGCAGAACCGTTCCTGCCGGATGGTGATTTCGCCTGCATCCGCCTTGAACGTGCTTTCGCGGGTGAACACACCATCGGCAATATCGAGTGCGAGGCGGTGCGATGTAAGCCGATCGGCATTTTCCGGCAGCGACACGCCTTTCACGGCGACATACAGCGGATTCGGGGCATTCAGCGGCTCTTCCCAGCCCTGCCCCTTTTGATGGTGGATGCCCGCGAGGTTGACGGCGGTCATCTGCTGTACGCCCGCTTCGCCAATCGTCCCGCGAACGCCCATATACCCATTGCCCGTCAGGAAGCGGTTGCCGTTATCCGCGTCCTGTGCCGGGTCAAACCCCGTTCGCTCAATCACCGTATTCATCCGTGTATTCCTCCTCATGTTCAAAACTTCCCTCCATGCGGTATTCATGGAGGGAAATTCGCGGCTGCACTGCGCTTTTCCTGCTACGGATTGCAGGTTTTGGGGTGCGGAAATTTCGGTTCTGCGCAATTTGCTTCGTGGGAACGACCTCATCCGCCGACTGCGGCCGGCACCTTCCCCCTTGTGGAAAGCGAAGTCGGCTGAAGTCGTCTCCTGCCTAATTGCTTTTTTATCCTACATACTCCAGCAAGTCCGACAATCTCCCCAGATGATACGTCGCGCGCGCATCCTCCTTAGCGTCCCCCATGGCGGCGCAGGCAAACCCGCCCGCTTTGGCAGCTTCCACCCCTGCATGGGCGTCCTCCACCACCACGCACTGCTCCGGCTTCAAGCCCAGCATCTCCGCAGCCTTCAAAAACACCTCCGGATTCGGCTTCGAGTGCGTGATGCAGTTTCCATCCGCCACCGCGTCGAAAAACCCATCCAGCCCCATCCGCTCCAGAATGAACGGCGTGTTCTTGCTCGACGAGCCAATCGCCAGCTTCAAGCCGCGTGCGCGCAGGGTATCCAGCGTGCGCTTCACGTCGCCGGACAAATCAGCGGGCGACATTTGGTTCAGCAACTGCCGATAGCGCGTGTTTTTCTCCTCCGCCATCGCGTTTTTCTCATCCTGCGAGTACGCCTTGTCGCTTTTTTCGAGGATGATGTTCAGGCTGTCCATGCGGCTGACCCCGCGCAAAAGCCCGTTGCGTTCGCGGTCAAAGGGGATACCGAGCCGATCCGCGAGCGCCTTCCACGCGCGGTAGTGGTACTCGTCGGTCGAGCAGAGAACGCCATCCAAATCGAAGATAATGCCTTGATATTGCATCGTGATTTTCTCCTATCAGTAAACGCAGATTTCCGCTGCCTGCGCGCCGTCGGTGCGGGAGGCGGAATTCATTGTGAACACAACCTTGACAAAACTGGCTTCCACACTATCGAAATCAATGCGGATGCGATTGCCCGTCGCAGGGTCGAATTGGTACTGCGTGGCGGGTGCAACTTCGGTAAAATTCTCGCCGTCCTGGCTGACGAGAACGGCGATTTCCTGAATGCGCGCCTCCCAGATGGCGGATGGATTCAGGCAGACCGCGACGGTCGAGATGGTATGCGTCTCGCCCAGCACGATGAGCATTTCCGCCGGGAATCCTTTGCTTTCCCAGTAGGTATCGGTTTTGCCGTCGTTGACGTTTCGGCTGACGTACACGTCGGTATGCGCGCCGGAAATGACTTCCTTATTGAGCGCGAAATTCTCCGTTTCGGGGAGGGCGATGTACTGGTCAGCAGGGTCAGGGAAGCACGCCGGACGCTCCGCCTTGGTCTGGTCGGGCGCGGGGACAACGGTCACGATGGTGGGAATTTCTTCTTCCGCCTGCGTCAGAAGGGGCAGGCACGCCAGCGACAGGGCGAGCATGGCGGATACGACAGAACGCATTTTCATGAGCGAAATTTCCTTTCTATATATAATGGTGGATATGTGGATGATTGACAGGTCGGTCGCGCCCATTTGGCGCGACAATGTGCAAGTGGTCGAAAGAGCAAGTTGGGGGGCGCGTCTGAGGACGCGCGAAATTACTGGCAGGGACGCTTCGCTGCCTGCGCCTTGTTGACTTGTCCTTTGGGATTGGTCGGACGTGGAACGGTTGGGGCGTTGCCCCAAACCCCACAAGGGACGCTGTCCCTTGACCCTGCAAGGGGGATCCCCCCTTGACCCCTCCGCGCGATTGAGTTGAGCGCTTTTCCCTTACTTCTTCCGCGTGTTTATTGGGGAAACGGTTTACTCCACCACTATCCCCTCACAATAATCATCATACCGCAGCTTCATCTGCTTCAAATTCGTCATCTTCTCCCCCAGAATCGTCACATTCCGCAAGGTCACATTCGTAATCCGATTATCCTCCCCATACCCCGACAATCTCGACGCCGGCACTTTCCCATCCAGCGTCCGCAGCACCGTCAGGCCATCAATCAGCGCATCATCAATCGACCCAAACTCATCCTTGACCGTCGACCACGCCGAATTTTGCAGCGTCATCTCAATCAATTCCTTATTATTGCCGTTATCACCCTGCATGAAGGCGTTTTCGACGACGATGTTGCGGTAGACGATGGCGTGCACATACGCATCGTCGCTGTTATGGATGCTGATAACGGGCTTATGGAAGTTATACAGCACAGTGATGTTCTCAAACAGCACATCGCTGATTTCGGGGTCAAGCGTCCAACCCTTGTCGGTTTCGTAGCCGATTTCCATGGACTGGGCGAGGTCCGTCCACACCTGCATGTTGCGGAAGGTGATGCCCTTGGTGGAGCCGGAGTAGTTCTTGATGACAAGGCTGTCGTCCCATGTGCGGGCGAAGCTGTTCGTCACGGTGTGATCCGTGCAGGACTGGAAGGTGAAGCCGTCGCCATTTTGACGACCGGAAATGACCTTGACGTTGTTGATTTCCACATGCTTGGAGGAGTAAGAATTAACGTTCCAGCAGTTGGAATTGGCGACGATAATGCCGTCGATGGTGACATTCTTTGCGTGATTGAGATCAATCGGGACGCGCGCATACGAGCCGGGCTGATTCCACGCGTCGTAGTCGCTGCCGTCGATGATGCCGCGCCCGCAGATGCGGACGTTCTTGGCGTTATTGACGGAGATAATGGAATGCAGCACCGCGCCGCCGGAGATGTAGAGCGTCTGCCCGTCTTCCAGCGCGATGGCGTCCATGACCCACTCGCCGGAGGGAATATAGTAGACGTTCGGGTCGTCGGGATCAGGGACGTCCGTTTCCAGCGGATTGGCGAAGATGTGCAGCGCCTTGTTGACGTTATCGTTGAAGACAACGGTGTACTGCCCCGGCTCCGTAATCATGAAGGAAACTTTGCCGTCCTTGACTTCGGGCGTAATCCCCCACGACTGCGGAATGACGGCGGCGCTCTCCACTTTGTCCGGCAGACCGGGCATTTCAACCTCGATGCGCACTTTGCCCTCGAAGTCGAAATAGGTCATAGGCGTGGTCGTCGGCTGGGTGTTGGCGTTCCAGATGTGTTCGTGGTTGACCATCACCTCATAGACAAACAGGTCGTTGCCGTTCGCGGTAACTTTCGCCGTCGCGGAGGTCGTCATCGTCTTCGGGCCTTCGTAGAGGGTCAGCAGCGTCGGATTCTCTTCGGCAGTCGCGGGCATCATCCACGCGGTCAGCAGAAGCATCAGCACAAGCATCAGGATGGGGGTGGTTCTCTTCATCGTTCATGGCCTCCTTGTTCGCCGCGGCGTTTCCAGTGTGTGGAAATTGTCCGCATTTGGTTAAGCGTTAAACCTGTACCATGATTATAGCAGGAAATTTTGAAATGTGCAATGTGCCTGAAGATAAAAATTTTCAGAAAAAGCCTCTTCTCCCCTCTTGACATGTGGCAAATGGTATGTTATAATCATGTCAACGATAGGTTGAGCGTTAAACCTATCCACCCGTCAACATCATAAAGGAGGTATCCCCATGAAGAAGTTCCTTGCTTTCCTGCTTTCCCTGACGATGGTGTTCGCGATGGCAGCCGTTGCGTTTGCTGAAGGCGAAACCTACCTGTGGGACAACTTTGACGACCGTGACCCGAATGCCAAACCAGAGCTTGCGCCCAACGGCGTGCACCTCTGGTGGGACAACTGGGCGAACCTGCGCGCAAAGAATGAGGACGGCGCGTTGAAGCTCGACATGCGCCCCAAGGCGTATGACCCGGAAGACTACGACAGCGAAGACGACTACTACGCCCATGCCGCTGACTGGATGGCGAACTGGGGCGAAGCCGTTGACATGTGGGGTCTGGACGGCGTCTCCTACTGCAAGTATCTGACCATCCGCATCAAGGGCGCGGAAGGCGGCGAAGAGAACAAGCTGATCATGGACTGGCATCCGGAAGACGCCAAGTTCTACGCGGCGCGCTTCTCTGACCTTGTGCTGGCGGACGGTACGCACCCGGTCATCACCACCGAATGGCAGGATCTCGTCATCGACCTCGAAGCCTCCGGCTTCCCGGGCATGACCAACGCCCTGCACATCCGCGCGTTCGCCAAGTGCGTCATCTACCTGGACGAAATCACCTTCTCTGAAGCCGTTGCGCCCATCGACGCTACCAGCTCCGAAACCATTCAGGCTGGTCTGACCGCACCGGAAACCGGCAAGCCCGGCGACCTGCCGATTAAGGACTATCTGGCTGAACTGGAATAATTCCAAAACGTTCAAAAAAGGGGGGACAGTTTCGGCTGTCTCCCCCTTCTTTTACGGATTTTTTTCCAGAAACCGCTTGCGAACAACTTCAAAGACTGGTATACTTTTTATGATGCGCACGGACTTCGCGGACTTCGTCCGTTCTCTTTGATCCGCGCAGATTACCACGCCTAAAACACTGCATAAAATGGAGCATCGCATGGTCACACTCAAAGACATTGCCGCCGAAGCAGGCGTAAGCATTACAACCGTTTCCAACGTGGTGCATAACCGCAAAAGCCGCGTTTCCGAAAAGAAGGTTGCAAAAATCTGGGAGATTATCGAGCGCGAACACTACGTTCCCAGCATGTCCGCGCGCTCGCTGGCGAACGACCAGTCCGCCATCATCGCCATGGTCACTTACATCACGCCGCGCACCACCGGCAGCACCGTCAGCGACCCCTTCATGAGCAGCGTCGCCGCCAGCGTCGAGCAGCGCACCCGCGAAGCCGGCTACTACCTGATGCTGCGCTCCGCCGAAAGCGTCGCCGCGCTGGAGGGGCTGATTCACAGCTGGCGGCTCTCCGGGCTGATTATGACGGGGCTGTTTCAGGATTCGTTCTTCGATGCCGTAGCAAAGCTGGGCATTCCCGTCGTCCTCATCGACAGCTATGTGGACGACCCGAGCATCTGCTGCGTCGGCTTGGAGGATGAAAAAGGCGGCTACCTCGCCACGAAGCACCTGCTGGAGAACGGCCACCGCGTGATTGCGTTCGCGTCGCCGCCGATTTCCCCCGCGGGCGTTATCGAACTGCGCCTGCAGGGCTATCGTCGCGCCTTGGCGGAATACGGCGTGCCGTACGACCCGGCGCTTGTCTTTACGCAGGAAATTTCCGTGCAGGAGGGCAAGAAGCTGGGGCATCAACTCAGCACACGTCCCGAAATCACGGGGATTTTCGCCTCCGCGGATATTCTGGCAGCGGGCATCATGTCCGGGCTGCACGAGTGCGGGGTAAGTGTGCCGCGCGACAAGTCGATTGTGGGCTTTGATGATCATTATATTTCGCAGCTGGCGATTCCGGGGCTGACGACGATTCATCAGGATTCGGAGAAGAAAGGCACTTTGGCGACGGAGATGATCTTGGCACAGCTGCGGAAGGAAGAGATTGTGCAGAAGAAGGTTATTTTGCCGGTGCACCTTGTGGAAAGGGGCAGCGTGAGGAATATCAAGGGATAAGGAAAAAGAGGATAAATACGCATATTTCCTTCTTTGTCGATTCCGTGATGAACCAATTCGGAAATAGTATAAAGAGGAAACTTGTCATCTTGCGAACTCATAAAAAATCATCGGCACAGCGCCAAATGAAAACTTGGTGCTGTGCCGACGCTGTTTAAAAGGGCGCATGCAGGTTCAGAAATGGCAAGTCATCAAGCAAAGTTCTCCTTCGCTCCACCGTTCAGAGGCGCTGCCCTTTATCCCAGCGTGATGCTGACCGCGCCATCCGGGCTGACATTCAATTTCATGCACAGCAAGTATCGCTTGTAAAACGCTTCCTTCTCCTTGTCCGTCATCATAATCCACGAGTTTTGCAGCGCCGTCTCCATCATCTCGCGAACGTTGAATGGTTTCGTGCTTTCTCCCGCCAGCTGCTGATTGATTTGCTCCTGAATTGCATTGATCAGCGTGCTGGTTTTGATGTTGTACGACGCCGCCGTGCAGAAGTCGTCAATGAAGCAGAACGGGATTTCATGCCGCGCCAAGGTGTCCATGATGGCCATGCCTGTTTTGCCCTTCTCCAGCATAACAAGGAAGCGGACGCTGTCCAGCTGGCGAATCATCGCCCAGTAGTCGCTGTCCGATGAAACAAGGATGACCGCATCCACGCCGGAGGTATACACTTCGCGGCTTGTCCGCACCGCCAGCGCCATATCGCACTGCGATTTGTTCTGGTTCAGCCGCTCGACCTTAATATGTTCCAGCTCAAGGTTCGCTTTTTCATCCACCGCCGTAGAGAGTGTGCGGTCAACCAGCGTTTTCCATTGTGCCGTTGTATACTCGCTGTCAAACAGAATCACCTTGGATATTTTGCCCAGCTGCTCGGTCGGGAGGCTGCTCAGCGCCGCCGCGAGCTTCACGGCATCCGAATTTTCGCAGTCCACCACAATCAGGCATTTTTTGCATTGCTCCAGCAGCCTGCCCAGATTGCGCATCGTGTGGTTGCCCGCATCACGCACCAGCGACAGGTTTTCAAAGCGGTCCTCGTGGCGCTCATAGAGAATCGTTACGAATTTTTCATCATTATAGAGGATGTTGCCTTTGCTCTCCGGGCTTGTGGCAACGGCATCCCAGTTAATCCAGCAGTGGAACGGATAGCGGCGGGTATCGCTTTTATAGTATTCCCCTGCTTTTTTGATACCATCTTTTTTCGTCCCGTTCGGCATCAGGAAAATTGGTTTCACATAGTCCCACTTCACCCATTCCGGGAAAAAGCGCGCCACTTGATTGATTCGGTTGCTGATTTCACAATTGATGCTGATAATGTATTCGTCAATATCCGGCTTTGCTTTGTAAATTCTGACGCCGTCCTGTTCCAGCTGCGCCACCGCTTCTGATGGAATGAGGTTCGGTACGCTGCCGATATTGCGGAAGCTCATGCGAAATTCATTCACAATGGCTGGATAATTGCGTTCCATCGCCGTGCGAATGCGGCACAGATTGCGGATAATGCGCGCCTCTTTGTGCGCATCCAGCTCTTCGTAGCTTTTCAGCAGAAATGGCCTTGCATTTTCTTCGCCAAAGTTTTCATTGTCGATGCCAATGAGGTACGCCATCGGCGACACCAGCGTGTACGTTGAATTCTGGAACTCATTGTAGATGATTTTTTTGTCAAACGCCGATGGCTTTTGCTGATTTTCCGGATTCTCATCGTCTATTTCAAGTGCTTGAACGAGTTTTGATAAATCAGCGAGATTATTGGAGGTGATTGTTTTACGCGCTTTCGGCTGGGTTTTCGTTTTCTTTGCCATGTGGAAGACTCCTTTTCTGTATTTTTTTGTTCATTTCCATCATACCATTTTGGCGGCAGCATTGCAAGGGCAGCAGCGCACAAATATATTCCTGCTTTGCGCATTGTTTTTCCCGGAAGTGTTTGACAAAAACTGCTCGATAGTTTTATTTTTCTTGACAGCAGGTTATTATAGTGCTATACTATTATTAACATTAGATACACACAAATTGATTATGTCGGGAGGGCTTTCTGTATGGAATACGTCACCCACCTCCGCGAAGACGGCAGCTATCAGCCGCTCAAGGAGCATTTGGAAGGCACAGCGACGCGTTCTGCGAAATTCGCCGCTTCTTTTGGAGCGAGTTTTCACGCCGAAAGAACAGCCCTGCTGCACGACATCGGCAAGTACAGCCCCAACGGGCAGCGCCGCCAGCGTGACCCGGAACACACCGCCAAGGTGGACCACAGCACGGCAGGTGCGAAGGCGGCGGCAGATTTGGACGATATGCCCGCGGCGTTTGCCATTGCGGGGCATCACGGCGGTCTGCCCGACTTGGGAACCCGTCTCAGCCTCGATGATGGCACATTGTGCGCACGGCTGAACAAAAAGCTGACCGGCGGCGACGATCCCTCCGCGTGGCGCAGTGAGATTTCTTTGCCAACAGGCGTTCAGCCCACACCGCCGTGGCTTCCGCGGAATGATGCGCGCCTGACTGCCATGTACATCCGGATGCTGTTCTCCTGTCTGGTGGATGCTGATTTTCTGGACACGGAGCGCGCGCTCAGCAAGGAAGAAAAGCCGCGCGGCATCGGCGATTCCATGCCCGCGCTGCTGGAAAAGCTGCAAGCGCACGTTGCCAAATGGCTGGAAAAGCCCAAGTCCGACCTCTGCGCGCTGCGCAACGAGGTGCTGCGGCGCTGCCTGCGTGGCAGCGAAGATCCGCAGGGCTTGTACAGCCTGACCGTCCCCACGGGCGGCGGCAAAACGGTTTCGTCGCTTGCCTTTGCGCTCAGCCACGCAGTGAAGCATGGGATGAAGCGCATCATCTACGTCATCCCCTACACCAGCATTATCGACCAAAATGCGAAGGTCTTTCGGGATATTCTGGACGATGAGAACGTGGTGGAGCATCACAGTCAGGTGGACTTGCCCGATACGGATGCCGAAACGCCCGATGCCCTCCGCAAGCGCCTTGCCTGCGAAAACTGGGATGCCCCCGTCATCGTCACGACCGCCGTGCAGTTCTTTGAATCCTTCTACGCCGCCAAGCCCGGCCGCTGCCGCAAACTCCACAACGTCGCCAACAGCGTGGTGATTTTTGACGAGGCGCAAACCCTGCCGATTTCGCTGATGCGTCCCTGCGTTTCGGTGATTGACCAGCTGGTGCAGCATTACGGCGTCACCGCCGTTCTCTGTACCGCGACGCAGCCCGAATTGCTGTCCATTTTCAGCGGCTTCACCGCGGGCACCCGCATTCAAGAGCTTGTTCCCGACCCGGATGCGCTGTTCAGCAGCCTTCGCCGCGTCACCTTCCAGCAGGACGGGACGCTTTCGGACGAGGAATTAGCCGCGCGGATTCGTCAGGAAAATGCCGTGCTGTGCATCGTCAATTCCCGCAAACAGGCGCGCAGCCTGTACGAAGCCCTGCCGGAAGAGGGGCGTTTCCACCTTTCCACGCTGATGAACGCCATCGACCGTGAACGCACCATTGCCACAATTCGCGAACGCTTAGACAAGAAACAGTGCTGCCGCGTCATCTCCACCAGCCTGATTGAAGCGGGCGTTGACGTGGATTTTCCGACCGTATACCGCGAATTAGCCGGACTGGACAGCATTCTGCAAGCCGCCGGACGCTGCAATCGTGAGGGAAAGGAAGCGGCGCAGGACAGCATCGTCCACATCTACCAGACCGAGCACGCCATTGCGCCCATGATGCGCCCGAACATTGAAAGCTGCCGCACAGTGCTGCGCCTGTATGCTGAGGACATCGGCAGCCGCAAAGCCATCCACGCGTATTTTTGCAATTTGCTCTTCAAGCGCGGCGAAAATCAGCAGCGTTCACGACCCGTTTCGTCCGAAAATGATTTACTGGATACCAGCAAAACGCTGTCATCCGAAGCAAGATTTGCTTTCCGCGAAACCGCCGAGCATTTCCGCTTTATCGATACAGATACGGTAACGGTGTATATTCCGACACCTGAAAACAGCGAGGACATCAAAGCCCTGCGTGATGGGCACTATTCGCGTGAGCTTTTCCGCCGCCTGGGGCGCTGCGGCGTGAGTATTTACCGCCGCGAGTATCAGGCGTTGTGCAGCATCGGCGGCGTCACGGAAATCACCGACGCGCACTGCGGCATTCTGAGCGACATCAAATTGTACACGCCGGAATGCGGCTTGCAGGTCAGCTGCACGAGCGGACTTGGGCTGTTCACCTGATATATGTAATGAAGAAAAGCAGAAACGGGCGGCAAGCATTGCGCTCACCGCCCGCCCCGTTAGATAATTATCTAACACAGTATTTCAACCCACAGATAGAAGCAGCGAATTACCCGCCGTTTCTATCCGACTTTGGCATTTTATCATCTTTTCGCTGACGTGTCAAACCATGCTTAATAGTCTTGCGTTTTAATTATCTAATACAGTGAAAATCAGTCCTTGACTTATGCACTATCCTGTGCTATACTGTTCTTGTCACCTGAAAGGAGGTGGAATTTTCACGATTCCCGTTCGTTCCCTACGACCTGTCACTTGCCCACATCGGCAAGTGTTGATTTTAGCAAAAGTATGAGGAGGTGAACCAATGTCCATCAAAATGGAGGTGTGGGGCGACTACGCGTGCTTCACCCGGCCTGAAATGAAGGTTGAGCGTGTCAGCTATGACGTTCCCACGCCCAGTGCCGCCCGCGGAATGGTGGAAAGCGTATATTTTCATAATGGCCTTCGTTGGATAATAGACCGTATCTACGTCTGCAATCCCATCCGTTTCATCAACATTCGACGCAACGAAGTACCATTCAAGGTTTCCCGTGACAAAATCCTGCGTGAAGCCAACGGAAGGGCTCGTTCCTATATCAATCGAAAAGAAAAAACACAGCAGCGCGCCACCATGATGCTCCGCGACGTACACTACGTCATCGAAGCGCATTTCGTAATGACCGACCAAGCCAATCCTTCGGACAATCCCGGCAAATTTCAGGACATCGTGAAGCGGCGTCTGCGCAGCGGTCAGGCGTACATGCAGCCGTATCTTGGGTGTCGGGAATGCACGGCGCATTTCCGGCTCTGGGATGGCGGCGAAATCCCCGCCATCGACGAAACGAGGGATTTGGGCTATATGCTTTTTGATTTGGATTATTCCGACCCGGAAAACATACAACCGATGTTCTTCCGCGCGCAGATGGTGCATGGCGTGATTGATTTGACAGACTGTGAGGTGGTGAAATGATTCTGCAGTCGCTCGTGCGGTGCTATGATTCGCTCGCCGCACAGGGCAAATTGGAGCGTCCCGGCTGGTCGGTCGTCAAGGTGCAATGGGGCTTGTATCTGACTGCTGACGGGCAGGTGGAGTCGGTGGAAATGCTCGGCACAGCCAACGAGAAAGGCAAGCTGATTCCGCGCACAATGTTCCTGCCAACCCCCGCCAAACGTACCAGCGGTCACAAAGCAGCCAGTTTTTTGTGTGACAACGCCAAATACTTGCTCGGCATTACTAATGAGCCATACAGTGGTACAGGCAAGGATCCCCTCAAAGATGCTGAAATTTGTTTCCGCACAAGCGCCAAGAAGCATCATGCGCTGCTGGACGGCATATCCTGCCCGATGGCGCAGGCGATTCTCCGCTTCTTCGACACTTGGCAACCCGAACAGGCAATGCAATTTCCTGCCCTGTCGGATCATTTTGACGAGCTGTGCAAAAGTAGCAATTTAGTTTTCTGCATGACCGACGCATTCGGCGTGACCACGATGTCACAGGATATACCAGAAATTCAAGCAGTTTGGGACGAAGCTGCGAACAGCAGTACGGAAGATAATATCACGCGAGGACGTTGTCTGGTCACGGGCGAACTGGATACCATTGCGCGCCTGCACCCTGCTATCAAGGGGATAACTGGTGCACAGCCCTCTGGCGCATTACTTGTTTCCTTCAACAACAATTCCTTCGAATCCTACGGTCGAGAGGAAGCACAAGGCTTGAACGCCCCCATCGGAAATCGCGCCGCCTTTGCCTACGGCGAAGCGCTCAACTACATGCTGCGCGTGAAGGACTACCACAGTCTGCTTGGGTCTACCACGCTCGTTTACTGGGCGGAAACGGCGCAATCAGCTTATAGCGACTGCTTTGCCGCCATGTTGGGAACAAATAACGACATGACGCAGAATATGCTGGACGGCATCATGAAAGCCATCCGCCTTGGGCAGGATATTCAGTGGAAGAATGTTCCGCTGAATTCCAGCGTTCCCTTCTACATTCTTGGATTGACACCGAATACGTCCCGCTTGTCGGTTCGTTTCTTCCTGCAAGGGACGTTCGGCGATTTTGCCGCGAATTTGGCGCGTCATCAGGAGCGCTTGAACATCATTCGCCCTTCCTATGACACGCGGGAAACACTTTCCGCTTATGCACTGCTTAAAGAAACCACTCGTAATTCCGATGACGATGATGCTGCAAAAAATGAAAGTGCGAAAAAGCACATGTCTAAAAGGAAGTCAGAAAATGACGGTGAAAAAAAGTCGCTGACTTTTTCAGACATTCTCATCAGGAATTTGCTTTGCGCGATTCTCAACAATACGCCCTACCCTGTCGCGCTGCTGACGCAAACCGAATTGCGCATCCACGCGGAACAGAAGATTAACCGCGGCAAGGCAGCGATTATAAAAGCATGGCTGCTGAAAAACGGCAGTAATCCGCAATACAAGGAGGTCATCGACGTGCAACTCAATGAGCAAACAACCTATGTGCCGTATGTGCTTGGGCGTCTTTTCGCTGTACTGGAAAAAGTACAGCAAGAAGCTTATGAAAGTGCTGGGCGCAAAATAAACCGTACCATTCGAGATCACTATTTTGGTTCTGCCTGCACAACGCCCGGTATCATTTTTCACATTTTAATTGACCGTATAAACAGATATTATCTTCCGAAAATTTCTTCCGAAGGTCTCCGAATTGTCCGCGACAGGCAGATAACCGAATTGATGGGCATGATTCATGAAAGCTATCCCGCGCGCCTGAACCTGCAGGATCAGGGCATTTTCCAGCTGGGCTACTATCACCAGAAGCAGAAGTTCTTCACGAAAAAGGAGGAAAACAGCAATGTCTGATGTGATTCGCAACCGGTATGATTTCGTGGTGCTGTTCGATGTGCAGAACGGCAATCCCAACGGCGACCCCGATGCCGGCAACATGCCCCGTACCGACCCGGAAACGGGTCTGGGGCTGGTGACGGACGTGTGCATAAAGCGCAAGATTCGCGACTATGTGGCAACCGTCAAGGAGGGCGACCCGCATTTCGGCATTTACATTCAGGATGGAATCACGCTGAATCGTCGTGACAGAGACGGCTTGGATGCCTGCGGCTGTGGCAATCTCACAGATGACGACCAAAAGAGCAAGAAAAAATTGAAATCGACCGACGAGAATATTGAAGTCAAGTTGCGCGACTACATGTGCAGCCACTACTACGACATTCGAACGTTCGGCGCAGTCATGACAACATTCGTCACAGCGAAGCTGAACTGCGGTCAGGTGCGCGGTCCGGTACAGCTGGGCTTTGCCCGCAGTATCGACCCCATCGTGCCACAGGAAATTACCATCACCCGCGTCGCCATCACCACGGAAAAGGATGCCGAAAAGAAGGATACGGAAATGGGGTGCAAGTACATCGTCCCGTACGGGCTGTACCGCGTGGAAGGCTTCGTATCCGCGAATCTTGCGCGCAGGGTCACGGGGTTCAGCGAAGAAGACCTCGAACTGTTGTGGGATGCCATCCTCAACATGTTTGAAAACGACCATTCCGCCGCGCGCGGCATGATGGCAGTGCGCAAGCTCATCATCTTCCGCCATGAGAAGGAACTGGGCAACGCCCCCGCGTGGAAGCTGTTTGAACGCGTGCGTGTAGCGCGCAAGGCGGATGTAACGGTTCCGCGCAGCTTTGCGGACTACGAGTGGACGGTGGATGACGCGAATCTGCCGGACGGCGTCACCTGCGAAGTGAAGGGGTGACGCAGCAGGACGCGACCCTCTCCGCCTTGCAGCATTACGCCTACTGCCGCCGCCAATGGGGATTGATTTTTCTGGAGCAGCAGTGGGCAGAAAATGCGCACACGGCGGAGGGGCAAGTGTTCCACCAAACGGCGCATCACGGCCCGGAAGCGGAATTGCGCGGCGATACGCTGATTCTGCGCGGACTGCGGCTGGAATCCGCCCGCCTGCACCTGCACGGCGTCAGCGACGTGGTGGAGTTCCACCGCAGCCCCGGCGGTGTTGCGCTGCACGGACGCGAAGGGCTGTGGCTGCCGTACCCGGTAGAATATAAAAAAGGGTCAGACAAAACGCAGGATGCCGACGAGGTGCAGCTGTGCGCACAGGCGCTCTGCTTGGAGGAGATGCTCTGCTGTGCCATCCCGGAGGGCAGCTTGTTTTACGGCGAACCCCGCCGGCGGACGCGGGTTGCGCTGGATGAATCCCTCCGTGCGCGGACGCTGTCGCTTCTGGCGGAACTGCTGGAGAATCAGGCGCGCGGACATACGCCATCCGTTCGGGCGCACAAGGGCTGCAATGCCTGCTCGCTCAAGGATGTATGCGTTCCGCGGCTCAGCCGAACCGGCAGCGTCCGCGCTTACATGCACGCCCGTATTGCGGAGGATTCGCCATGAGAAAGATGCTGAATACGCTGTTCGTGACGACGGAAGATGCCTACTTGTCGCTGGAAAACGAGAATATCGTCGTCCATGTGGGCGAGGAAAAGCGCGCGCAGTATCCCCTGCTGATGCTGGAGGGCATTCTGACTTTCTCCTACAAAGGCGCAAGTCCAGCACTCATGGGTGCTTGCGCAGAGCGCGGTATTGGGCTGACGTTTCTGACGCCGCGCGGGCGATTTTTAGCGCGCGTCTGCGGCAGCGAGCGCGGCAATGTTCTGCTGCGCCGCGAGCAGTATCGGCGCGCCGACAGCCTATCCGCCAGCTGCCTGATTGCACGGAATTTCATCTTCGGCAAGGTATACAATCAGCGCTGGGTGCTGGAGCGTACCATCCGTGACCACGCCTTGCGCGTGAATGTGCAGGCACTCAAGAATGTTTCCGCTGCGTTAGATGCCAAGCTGCCGCAAATTGAATCAGCGGTTGATTTAGATGTGCTGCGCGGGCTGGAAGGCGACGCATCCGCCGATTATTTTTCGGTATTCGACGAAATGATACTGACTCAAAAGGCGGATTTCTTGCTGAACGGCCGCAATCGCCGCCCGCCGCAGGACAACATGAACGCCCTGCTCTCCTTCGCCTATGTGCTGCTCGCCAACGACTGCGCTGCCGCGCTGGAAAGCGTCGGGCTGGATGCCTACGTCGGCTTCATGCACCGCGACCGTCCGGGGCGCACGTCGCTCGCCCTTGACCTGATGGAAGAACTGCGCGCCCCGATGGCAGATCGCCTCTGCATCACGCTGGTGAACAACCGTGTGCTGCAGGACAAGCACTTCGACCGGCAGGAAAGCGGCGCCGTCTTCTTGAACGATGCCGGGCGCAAGCAGTTCTTGACCGCGTGGCAAAACCGCAAACGCGAAGAAATCACCCACCCGTTCCTGAAAGAAAAAATCATGTGGGGGCTTGTTCCCTATGTACAGGCGCTGCTGCTTGCGCGCACCCTCCGCGGCGACACAGACGGTTATCCCCCATTCCTCTGGAAATAACCCGAAAGCGAGGCGTTCCCGATGCTGGTTCTAATCACCTACGATGTTTCCACCGTCGATGCAGACGGCAAACGCCGCTTGCGGCAAGTCGCCAAGCGCTGCGTCGTCCACGGTCAGCGCGTGCAGAATTCCGTATTTGAGTGCTCTTTGGATGCCGCACAGTACAAGCTGCTTCAGGCGGAACTTCGGCAGCTGATTGACCCGGAAAAGGACAGTTTGCGCTTTTACAACCTCGGCAATCACTACGAAAGCCGGATTGAGCACATTGGCGTGAAGACGAGCTACGCCCCGGAAGGGCTGCTGATGCTGTAAGGGCGCGCCGCGCGAATCGCCCGTGCGAAGCGCAAGCCTCCAGCCTTTTGCAGGGAGGTTCGCACCGGATTTTGCGGTCTTTTCGGCAAAATTACCGCATTTTCGGCTAAGCTAATTCTCAAAAGGACTGTTTTGTGGTATACTTTTTGTGCAAAGCCTATGATTCTGATCGACAGAATTGTTACTTTGCGCTGTCGCTCCCCGTGCGGGGAGCGTGGATTGAAATTCCATCAAAAAGGAGCAGCGCGACGAGGCGTTCGTCGCTCCCCGTGCGGGGAGCGTGGATTGAAATGGCTCGGCCAAGGGCGGCGAGGGGCGCGGGAAGGCGTCGCTCCCCGTGCGGGGAGCGTGGATTGAAATGGGATGGACGCGAAGGACGCGGCGCTGCGGCTTGGTCGCTCCCCGTGCGGGGAGCGTGGATTGAAATGGCTGCCACAAGGGCGGCGACGCGGTGCGCCTGTATGTCGCTCCCCGTGCGGGGAGCGTGGATTGAAATCCCTCGCGACCGGGAGGGACAGATGCTGCGTCAGTGTCGCTCCCCGTGCGGGGAGCGTGGATTGAAATTGTCTGGAGGCGCAATGCACGACGGATGCCCCCGGTCGCTCCCCGTGCGGGGAGCGTGGATTGAAATGGCATACATCCAGCTGTGCATGGCCATCAGCCACGCGGTCGCTCCCCGTGCGGGGAGCGTGGATTGAAATCTCGGACACCGCGCCGTTGAACATCTCGTTCAGGTCGCTCCCCGTGCGGGGAGCGTGGATTGAAATAACGGCGGCGCGTGGGAGCTGGTATCCTGCGACGTCGCTCCCCGTGCGGGGAGCGTGGATTGAAATTTTCGCCGCGCCTTTTGTCGGGCTGCGCGTCTGCGTCGCTCCCCGTGCGGGGAGCGTGGATTGAAATGCATCCAGCGGCAGATAAATGCGCACATAGCAATCGTCGCTCCCCGTGCGGGGAGCGTGGATTGAAATGTATATAGGGCGGACAGATACACACCACCATGCCGTCGCTCCCCGTGCGGGGAGCGTGGATTGAAATTACTATGTGGAGCAGTCGGTGGAAATCGGCACAAGTCGCTCCCCGTGCGGGGAGCGTGGATTGAAATGAGCAGCGGAAGCGCGCGCGGCCGCGATGGGTCAGGTCGCTCCCCGTGCGGGGAGCGTGGATTGAAATCCCGACGGGTGGGGCGTCCCCGACCACAAGGGCAGGTCGCTCCCCGTGCGGGGAGCGTGGATTGAAATTAAGTGAGCGATGCGTTGAGCATGGAAGGCTGCATGTCGCTCCCCGTGCGGGGAGCGTGGATTGAAATGGAAGTTGTCGGCGGCGCCATGACCAACCTGAATGTCGCTCCCCGTGCGGGGAGCGTGGATTGAAATGGCCTGAGCGCGAAGGGCGCGGCGCTGCGGCTTGGTCGCTCCCCGTGCGGGGAGCGTGGATTGAAATACCATCTGCGCAAAGACACCGGCAATAACGACGAGTCGCTCCCCGTGCGGGGAGCGTGGATTGAAATTCCAAAAGAACAGCGTCCGCATCAGTATGCGGCGGTCGCTCCCCGTGCGGGGAGCGTGGATTGAAATGGCGACGCGCTCGGTGTTGAGGTACTGCGTCATTGTCGCTCCCCGTGCGGGGAGCGTGGATTGAAATGGGAATTACAAGCATTACCCTTCCCCCCCTTTAGGTCGCTCCCCGTGCGGGGAGCGTGGATTGAAATGTCCCCGACGCTGCACCGCTGGAACATTTCCTGTCGCTCCCCGTGCGGGGAGCGTGGATTGAAATCGCGTTGTTGTCTGCTACAAGCTGGTTGAGTGTGTCGCTCCCCGTGCGGGGAGCGTGGATTGAAATCTCGTCGTCTCGGCGGTTCGCAAGCCAGACGTCGTCGCTCCCCGTGCGGGGAGCGTGGATTGAAATACGATTACCGCGTCGATGGGACACCACCGCAGCCCCGTCGCTCCCCGTGCGGGGAGCGTGGATTGAAATCTGATTCGGCACGTTTGCCACGTCAACCCGTTTGGTCGCTCCCCGTGCGGGGAGCGTGGATTGAAATACCGCGTCCATCAGCGCCTTTGCGTCCGCCATCGGTCGCTCCCCGTGCGGGGAGCGTGGATTGAAATCCATTTCTGCGTGTCGGCTTCCAACTCCGCGATGCGTCGCTCCCCGTGCGGGGAGCGTGGATTGAAATCATGTCTTCGTTAATTGGCGACATGGAGCGGCATTTGTCGCTCCCCGTGCGGGGAGCGTGGATTGAAATAAATGTCATCGCTCTTTGATTATGAGCGTCCAGAGAGTCGCTCCCCGTGCGGGGAGCGTGGATTGAAATATCAGCCCGCGCGCAACAAGGTCGTTGCGCTTCTGTCGCTCCCCGTGCGGGGAGCGTGGATTGAAATATACGCGCTGTATGCTTTGTTGATGTCGTCCCAGTCGCTCCCCGTGCGGGGAGCGTGGATTGAAATATTACATCGTCGATGCCTCGGAACTTAAAACCCTGCTGTCGCTCCCCGTGCGGGGAGCGTGGATTGAAATCTCCCTTCTCCGACTTTACACCCAGTAAAGTTTCGTCGCTCCCCGTGCGGGGAGCGTGGATTGAAATTGCTTCCGGCTGCCGATGAACGCCCACAAGCCGGACGTCGCTCCCCGTGCGGGGAGCGTGGATTGAAATAAGAACGTCGTGCGCATGAAGCCGATGTACTTGCGTCGCTCCCCGTGCGGGGAGCGTGGATTGAAATTCGACACGCGCAATGCGATTCGACCCGTGATAGAGTCGCTCCCCGTGCGGGGAGCGTGGATTGAAATTTGAGCGGATAATCAAGCTCATGTAAGTCTCCATGTCGCTCCCCGTGCGGGGAGCGTGGATTGAAATTCGATTGCTCCGTTTGCCTCCTTCTCGCCGTTTGTCGCTCCCCGTGCGGGGAGCGTGGATTGAAATCGCGCTGTTGTCGGCTACAAGCTTGTTGAGCGTCGTCGCTCCCCGTGCGGGGAGCGTGGATTGAAATGTGTACACGTCGCCCACTTCGAGAATGGTAATGTGTCGCTCCCCGTGCGGGGAGCGTGGATTGAAATGATTATATCATGCCTTTGTGATTTGCGCAAGCCGTCGCTCCCCGTGCGGGGAGCGTGGATTGAAATGCCAGCAGGAAGCCCGTCACTCCCAAACCAATCATGTCGCTCCCCGTGCGGGGAGCGTGGATTGAAATTAATCCTGCATGAGCCAGAAGAGCCGCAGGACGCGGTCGCTCCCCGTGCGGGGAGCGTGGATTGAAATTCCCAAGCTCACCGATATAGCCACAATCCAAACAGTCGCTCCCCGTGCGGGGAGCGTGGATTGAAATGATTATATCACGCCTTTGTGATTTGCGCAAGCCCGTCGCTCCCCGTGCGGGGAGCGTGGATTGAAATCCATATAAGAAAAATCTGTCAAAAGGGCGCTGCGTGTCGCTCCCCGTGCGGGGAGCGTGGATTGAAATAGATAAACGCGCTGTGCGGACTTAGGGCTGTGCTGGGTCGCTCCCCGTGCGGGGAGCGTGGATTGAAATCTCACCCAGTTTCCCCACTGGTCGCCGGGAATCCGGTCGCTCCCCGTGCGGGGAGCGTGGATTGAAATCCTATTGCCATAATCAATGTATCATAATTTTTTAGTCGCTCCCCGTGCGGGGAGCGTGGATTGAAATGTCCCTGCGTGGACTGCCTTGACTTTTGAAGCAAAGGTCGCTCCCCGTGCGGGGAGCGTGGATTGAAATGTCTTTTCCGCTTGTTTTTTGGTGATCCCCAGTGGTCGCTCCCCGTGCGGGGAGCGTGGATTGAAATGGCGACACCTCCCAACACGAATGCCGCACATGGGTCGCTCCCCGTGCGGGGAGCGTGGATTGAAATAAGGAGGAACGGTGAGATGATTGAGCAAAAGGCGTCGCTCCCCGTGCGGGGAGCGTGGATTGAAATTCTGTACGTGAAGTGTTCGCGGCGAACTATGTTCGGTCGCTCCCCGTGCGGGGAGCGTGGATTGAAATTCGTGGAGTTTGAGGCTCCCGACGCAATGCTGCCCGTCGCTCCCCGTGCGGGGAGCGTGGATTGAAATACTGATGATTGTGGCAGGATTTACATCAGCACATTTGTCGCTCCCCGTGCGGGGAGCGTGGATTGAAATAGGGTTCAGTGCGACCACGGTATAATTTTTGGTTATGTCGCTCCCCGTGCGGGGAGCGTGGATTGAAATTTTCAGGGCGTTTTTGACGAGAACGGGAATATGCGGTCGCTCCCCGTGCGGGGAGCGTGGATTGAAATCGCGACGGAACGGGAAAAATCCTCTGCGCGGCGTCGCTCCCCGTGCGGGGAGCGTGGATTGAAATGTCTACGGTGCTTGCGCTGGAGTTGGCGGCGAAGTCGCTCCCCGTGCGGGGAGCGTGGATTGAAATTTTTATGCCCGTCTCCGGGCAATTGTGCCATCAGTCGCTCCCCGTGCGGGGAGCGTGGATTGAAATGCGAACTCGTCTCGCGTCATGGCTTTCAGCTTCGTCGCTCCCCGTGCGGGGAGCGTGGATTGAAATTGTGTTATCATCTCAGTAGGCGCAAGGGCGAAAGCCGTCGCTCCCCGTGCGGGGAGCGTGGATTGAAATATACTCGCTGTATGCTTTGTTGATGTCGTCCCATTGTCGCTCCCCGTGCGGGGAGCGTGGATTGAAATGCTCCGGGTGCTGGTCGTAGTCATTGTCCATCCAGTCGCTCCCCGTGCGGGGAGCGTGGATTGAAATGAGCCGTAGGCGATGTAGTATTTCGTGTTGGTCAGTCGCTCCCCGTGCGGGGAGCGTGGATTGAAATTCGAAGCCCAGCGCCCGGTAGGAAGCGACGATGCCGTCGCTCCCCGTGCGGGGAGCGTGGATTGAAATATTCATACGCCCTCCTAAAAGAAAGGGCAGGGTTCGTCGCTCCCCGTGCGGGGAGCGTGGATTGAAATACTTAAAGGAATTGAAGGGAGCGAATATGAATATAGTCGCTCCCCGTGCGGGGAGCGTGGATTGAAATACGGATGATTGCGGCAGGATTTACATCAGCACCGTCGCTCCCCGTGCGGGGAGCGTGGATTGAAATGCGAGAAAGCGTCAGCTTGTAAAGGTCGGCCGGGGTCGCTCCCCGTGCGGGGAGCGTGGATTGAAATAAGGTGCAGTGCGACCGCGGTATAATTATTGGTGTCGCTCCCCGTGCGGGGAGCGTGGATTGAAATGCCTTGTATGGACGACTGGAAAAAATTGTGCGCGGTCGCTCCCCGTGCGGGGAGCGTGGATTGAAATTCCAAAAATAGGTTATTCATACGCCCTCCTAAAAGTCGCTCCCCGTGCGGGGAGCGTGGATTGAAATGGGCAAGCCCCATTTGAATTGACTTGTCAGTTTCTGTCGCTCCCCGTGCGGGGAGCGTGGATTGAAATTGCATAACAATCGTATTATTATTGATAGCATCTTTCGTCGCTCCCCGTGCGGGGAGCGTGGATTGAAATGGTAATAAGCGGCGAACATAACAGAATAATATTGTCGCTCCCCGTGCGGGGAGCGTGGATTGAAATTCCCTTCTTCCTGCTTATAGGGCTATTTCGCAAGTTGTCGCTCCCCGTGCGGGGAGCGTGGATTGAAATTTGCTCCGAATCTGCGTAATCTGCAAGTTGAACCCGTCGCTCCCCGTGCGGGGAGCGTGGATTGAAATAACGGTTCGCGCAATGTTTGAAAAAGCCAAAAGGTCGCTCCCCGTGCGGGGAGCGTGGATTGAAATAGAAGCGGAGATTGAATATTGCCAAAATGACGTTATGTCGCTCCCCGTGCGGGGAGCGTGGATTGAAATGTCTATTGCTACAAATTCAGCTTGTTGTACCTACGTCGCTCCCCGTGCGGGGAGCGTGGATTGAAATAAGTTCAGACGGAGAGCAAGGAAAATCATCGTTATGTCGCTCCCCGTGCGGGGAGCGTGGATTGAAATCGGGTAGCGTGCAAAACAAGCAGTGGCTGAAAGACAGTCGCTCCCCGTGCGGGGAGCGTGGATTGAAATGCATGAAAATCGCGTTTTTTCCGTGGTTGAGGAGTCGCTCCCCGTGCGGGGAGCGTGGATTGAAATGCGGTTTACGCTGATGCGAATAAAGAAGCGCAATAGTCGCTCCCCGTGCGGGGAGCGTGGATTGAAATCCCGGCGGAACTGTACAAGCTGACGCTTTCCCGTGTCGCTCCCCGTGCGGGGAGCGTGGATTGAAATCTGTGTTGTTGTTACACCGATGTTACCATGCGCCCGTCGCTCCCCGTGCGGGGAGCGTGGATTGAAATTGCAATGGCGAAGTCAAATTTTGGTACTTCGGTAGTGTCGCTCCCCGTGCGGGGAGCGTGGATTGAAATGATGAACACTCGGATGTTTCCAAACTGTGCGCTTTCCGTCGCTCCCCGTGCGGGGAGCGTGGATTGAAATTCTGTCAATATTTCGGTATAGTTAAATAAGTCTTGGTCGCTCCCCGTGCGGGGAGCGTGGATTGAAATAATAAGGTGTTTCAGCAGATTGCAAATCTTACAGGTCGCTCCCCGTGCGGGGAGCGTGGATTGAAATGGTTATAGTCCGATTCTCACGCGACAGCGTGTCGTCGCTCCCCGTGCGGGGAGCGTGGATTGAAATAATTTGGACAAATAACCGATATCGACCACAAAGCATGTCGCTCCCCGTGCGGGGAGCGTGGATTGAAATATGGAATCCTGTAACTGGTTGCCGTCACGGCTGTCGCTCCCCGTGCGGGGAGCGTGGATTGAAATGGCTCTTCCAGCTTGTAGCGGTAGAAGGTGGGGTCGTCGCTCCCCGTGCGGGGAGCGTGGATTGAAATGTACCAGTGCAGCATTACCATAAAGTCAACATCTTGTCGCTCCCCGTGCGGGGAGCGTGGATTGAAATAATGTTTTCGCGAGAAAAATTTGCTTCCCGCCTTGTCGCTCCCCGTGCGGGGAGCGTGGATTGAAATCTTCTGGTGTCGGCTTGCACCGCCAGCACCGCCAGTCGCTCCCCGTGCGGGGAGCGTGGATTGAAATGCTGTTTATGCCGACGCGAATAAAGAAGCACAATAGTCGCTCCCCGTGCGGGGAGCGTGGATTGAAATACAAAAACGGATGGAAAGTCCCCCAAATATCGGCGTCGCTCCCCGTGCGGGGAGCGTGGATTGAAATGAGAATCGCAATTTGGAGTCGATATTCAGTTGGCACGTCGCTCCCCGTGCGGGGAGCGTGGATTGAAATAAGCCCTGTCACCGTGTTATACTCTGTAAGAAGATGTCGCTCCCCGTGCGGGGAGCGTGGATTGAAATCCCTGATTTACGTCAGCCGTCGCCGTTGCAATAGTGTCGCTCCCCGTGCGGGGAGCGTGGATTGAAATTTTAAGCGATTCCCAGTAAGTGGCAAGAACATCGTCGCTCCCCGTGCGGGGAGCGTGGATTGAAATATATTCGTAACTTTGCTGTCCGTAGAAGTTAAACGTCGCTCCCCGTGCGGGGAGCGTGGATTGAAATGCTAAATGCACGCCCATTTGTGATATACGGAAGTCGCTCCCCGTGCGGGGAGCGTGGATTGAAATAATCGTCAGCGCATCCGCTTCAAGTACGCGCCCGTTGTCGCTCCCCGTGCGGGGAGCGTGGATTGAAATTGAATGCCAAGACCGGCGCGGACGGCACGATGGCTGGTCGCTCCCCGTGCGGGGAGCGTGGATTGAAATACCATCAAGAAGGCGATGAAGGCGGTGGGCATCGTCGCTCCCCGTGCGGGGAGCGTGGATTGAAATTTCTCTTGCATCGAAAAGCTCAATGCACGACCCGGTCGCTCCCCGTGCGGGGAGCGTGGATTGAAATCCAAGCGGAAGGACGCGGCGAAAGCGCCGGAAAGTCGCTCCCCGTGCGGGGAGCGTGGATTGAAATAACGTGTCGGAACACTGGCTGCGAACAGGCGAAGTCGCTCCCCGTGCGGGGAGCGTGGATTGAAATGGAAGAATCGCGCAGCGGCGCGCCCGGCTTATGCCGTCGCTCCCCGTGCGGGGAGCGTGGATTGAAATCGCTTGACGACATCGAAGTCTACAAATGGCGCGGTCGCTCCCCGTGCGGGGAGCGTGGATTGAAATTGCATGTGGTATACTCCTTCCATAGTCGTTGACTACGTCGCTCCCCGTGCGGGGAGCGTGGATTGAAATCGCCGCCCGAAGGCAGATGTCCATCAAGGTCTGCGTCGCTCCCCGTGCGGGGAGCGTGGATTGAAATCACGCTCTTGCCCATGTCCATGAACGGCGCGCAGTGTCGCTCCCCGTGCGGGGAGCGTGGATTGAAATAACGTAACCCGCCCGAATGACCCGGTTGACGCGCGTCGCTCCCCGTGCGGGGAGCGTGGATTGAAATATTCCAAGCCGGAGGAGCCAGCAGCGGAAGGTGTACTTCGGGTTGTCGGTTTCCGGGCGGGCCGGGCTGGCGGTCTTGATCGCCTTGGCGCGGGCCGAAAGGGCCATGCAGAGCTGGATGTCGGCGAGAACCTCGGCGGTGTTCAGGGTGGCGTTGAAGGCGCGGAACTCGATGCCCTTCCCTTGGAAAAGGCTGTGCAGGTTGAGCAGGCGGTAGCGGCTGGAGTGGTAGTGCTCGTGTGCGCAGGCCTCCCAGTCGTTCCCGCCGTACCAAAGGCGGGCAATCGCCGCGCGGCTGGTGGGCTTCTGGGTGTTCAGCTGGCGCAGGAAGTGCGGGTCGACCGGGCGGCACCAGCGGTTCCGGCGCTCCGGGGTGATCCCGAGGGCGAGGGTCAGCAGGTCCTCGTTCGCGTTGACCAGATTGACCAAGTTCCGAAGGGAAGCCGGGGTGTGCTCCGCGTCCCCGATGTGCACGTGGATGCCGCAGAAGGCCCCGTTCGTCTTGGCCCCGGCGGCCCGCAGGGCGTCGATGAGCTTGCACACCGTGCCGAGGTCGTCCCAGCCGAGGACCGGGCTGTTCAGCTCGCACTCCTCGCCGAAGAAGTCCGGCGCGTCGTTGATGCTCGAGTCGAACACCACCGTCCAGCGGAGGCCCGCGGGGTCCTCGACCTCGTACTTGTCGTAGACGCCGCCGCGATGGCGGGTTGTGCTTCCGAAGAAGGTCGCGACCACCTCGGCGGCGGCGCGGCGGG
>ERZ825159.1137-NODE-1137-length-27664-cov-4.629143_pt1 | contig 27664 bp, 27 predicted proteins | sample MGYA00519932_ERZ825159 | MGnify/ENA primary metagenome ERZ825159 (study PRJEB31778, sample SAMEA3449191) | human gut metagenome | biome: human gut; feature: human-associated habitat; material: faeces | place: United Kingdom | collected 2010/2012 ...
ACATGATAACGGACATAACACCAGGTTCTTCGAAACCGTTTTTAGGAATGTTAGCAAGAATACAACCGAATGCGATCGGGGACAGCAGCAAAGGCTCAAAACCTTTACCAATAGCCATATAAAGCAGAACCAGACCTACAACGATCATGATTACGTGACCGCCTGTCAGTGCAGAGAAACCGGAATCTGCCCATACGGAAGACAAAGCAACGAGAAATGCTTCCATTTAATATCCTCCCAATTTTCAATTTGTGGAAGGGGCTCTGCGAAAAGCCCCCTCCAAAGATCAAGGGTATTTAAGACTTACTGATATTGCGAACTATCGAGTAAGAATTAGAGAACGATCATAACGTCGCCGGTAGCAACAGTTTGACCTGCGGAAACGCGAACGTCGGAAACAGTGCCATCAGCCGGAGCCATGATTTCGTTTTGCATTTTCATAGCTTCCAGAATCAGCAGAACGTCGCCGGATTTAACAGCGTCGCCAGCTTTTACGTTAACGGACAGAACTTTGCCCGGCATAGGAGCGGAAACGGTGGTTGCACCAGCAGCAACCGGAGCAGCAGCTTTCGGAGCCGGAGCCGGAGCAGCTTTCGGAGCCGGAGCAGCAGCCGGAGCCGGAGCAGCTTTCGGAGCAGCTTTCGGAGCGGAAGCAACAACGCCTGCTTCTTCAACTTCAACTTCGTATGCGGTACCATTTACGGTGATAGTATACTTTTTCATGGATATAATCCTCCTTAAAATCTCGTTTTTTAATTAAAATTGCAAACTATATGCATTAGAAGCATTCTTTACGAACGCTAATAGCTTCAACACGACTGCTTACAGTCCATGCAGATTTAGCATCAATACGACGTACGCAAGCGATTTGGTCTGCGCTAACGCCGCAAGCTGCTACTGCTGCAGCGATAACAGCGATAATTTCGCTATCATCTTGAGCTGCTGCAACCGGAGCTGCAGCGGGAGCTGCTGCCGGTGTAGGAGCTACTGCCGGTTTAGCAACTTTTTTTTTAGTCGGATCGATAACTTGGAGTAAGTTCATCAATATGCCCAGAGCGATCAGTACGCCGAATACGATGGTCATATTGATTAAAGCAATCAACCAAGGATTAGTAGTAACAGGACCCATTTATTTCACCTCATCTTATCTTAAAATAGGTTGTTTAAGCACTAAGCAACTGCTTGTGAATTACAAAGGAATGTTGCCGTGGCGTTTTGCCGGACGGGTTTCGCGTTTGCTTTCCAGCATTTGCAGAGCGTTGATGATGGTGGGACGAGTATTTTTCGGTTCGATAACCATGTCAACCATGCCGCGCATTGCTGCTTGGTACGGAGTAGCGAAGTTGTCGATGTACTCTTTAGTCTTAGCTTCAACATCAGGATCTTTACGGAAGATGATGTTAGCAGCACCAGCAGGACCCATAACTGCGATTTCAGCGGTCGGCCATGCGATAACTTGGTCAGCGCCCAGGTCTTGAGAGCACATTGCCAGGTAGGAACCGCCGTAAGCTTTACGGGTAACCAGAGTGATTTTAGGAACAGTTGCTTCAGAGTAAGCATACAGCATCTTAGCGCCGTGACGGATAATGCCGCCGTATTCTTGGTTGCAGCCAGGCAGGAAGCCAGGAACGTCAACCAGGTTCAGCAGAGGAATGCCGAAAGCGTCGCAGAAGCGGATGAAACGAGCGGATTTATCGGAAGCGTTGATATCCAGGCAGCCAGCCATAACTTTCGGTTGGTTAGCAATGATACCTACGGTTTGACCATCCATACGAGCGAAGCAAGTGATGATGTTGGTTGCCCAGTATTTTTGGTTTTCATAGAATTCGCCGTTATCTACGATAGATCTGATTACATCATACATATCGTAAGCTTGGTTGGAGTTGTCCGGCAGCAGAGTGTTCAGGCTGTCGTCGGTACGCATCGGGTCATCACCAGTCTCTACGATCGGAGCACCTTCAACGTTGTTGGAAGGCAGGAAGGAGAGCAGGTAACGGATTTGTTGCAGGCAGTCTTCGTCGTTTTCAGCAGCAAAGTGAGCAACACCAGAAGTGCTGTTGTGGGTCATAGCGCCACCCAGTTGTTCTTGGGTTACATCTTCACCGGTAACGGATTTAACTACTGCAGGGCCGGTAATGAACATTTTGGAAGTGTTCTTTACCATGTAGATGAAGTCGGTCAGTGCCGGGCTGTATACAGCGCCGCCAGCGGAAGGACCCATAATTGCAGAAATCTGAGGAACTACGCCGGAAGCAATGGTGTTCTCGAAGAAGATTTTACCATAGCCAGCCAGAGCGTCGATAGCTTCTTGGATACGAGCACCGCCGGAATCGTTCAGGCCAACCAGCGGAGCACCCATTTTCAGTGCCAAACGTTGTACTTTAACGATTTTAGCAGCATGCATTTCGCCGAGGGAGCCACCTTCAACGGTGAAGTCCTGTGCGAATACATAAACCAGACGGCCATCGATGGTGCCGTAACCGGTGGTTACGCCTTCACCAGGCAGTTCTTTCTTTTCTTGACCGAAGTTGTAGCAACGATGACGTACAAAACGGTCGAGTTCTACGAAGGAACCTTCGTCGAGGAGAGCAGCGATTCTTTCACGAGCAGTCATTTTGCCGGATTCATGTTGTTTAGCAACACGTTTTTCGCCACCAGCAGCCAGAATTACTTCGGCTTTTTTGAGCATTTTCTCAATTTTTTCTTGAGTAGACAAATCTTACACCTCCATCATTATTGGGAGAACAAATTTATACACAGATGCTGAAGATATATCACTTGTATATCTTCAGCATTATGTAGCTTAAATTATGGGACCTTAAATCGCCCTGAATCTACGAAACTAATAAATTAGTCTTTGTAGGTTGCAGCCGGTTGGCACAGCTCAAGCAGCAGGCCAGCGGATTTCGGATGAACGAAAGCAATTTTCATTTGGCCAGCACCGTTACGAGGAGCTTTGTCGATCATGCGAACGCCAGCTTCGGTCAGGTCAGCGATAGCTGCTTTGATGTCGTCAACGCGCAGAGCCATATGTTGGATGCCAGGGCCGTTTTTAGCAATGTATTTGCCGATAGGACCATCGTTGTTTTCAGTGATATCAACAAGGAGCTCAATCAGGGTTTCGCCGCAGGGAACAAATACGGTAGCAACACCTTGTTCTTTAACTTCTTCAGTACCGGTAGCTTTCAGGCCCAGTACCTCAGTGTAAATTTTTGCAGCTTCTTCCAAGGTACCAGCGCAAGCGATACCTACATGGTCAACACAAATAGTTTTGAATGCCATAATAAATTCCTCCTAAAATTGTTTTTTTTGGCGGTTTATTTTAAAACCTTGCCAACAATATCATCAACGACAGAGTACGGCTCAATCTCGCGGGACTGCATTTTTACAACTAAGTTGTCAAATTCATCCGTTTGAATGACGTTCTTGTCGATGTAGCGATTTACATGGTCATTAAGCATAGCGGTAACCTCGTTTTTAATACGAGCTTTACGGATATCGTTTAATTTACCACTCTCAATCAAATATGCCTTGTGAGCCTCAATAGAGTCCACAACAGCCTCTATACCTTCACCCTTGCTGGCAATGGTCCTGTTAATCGGAGGACGCCAGCCAACATGTTCGGGATTTAATTCGAGCATCATCTCAATCTCAATGTTGAGCTTGTCTGTACCTTCACGATCAGCTTTGTTAATCGTGAACAGGTCACCGATTTCAAGTATACCTGCTTTAATAGCCTGGATATCGTCGCCCATGCCAGGAATTACTACTACCATAGTAGTATCTGCGGTCTTTACAATGTCAACCTCAGATTGTCCTACGCCTACGGTTTCAACGATAATTACATCCATGCCGAAAGCATCCATTAATTTAACAGCGTCACCTGCTTTTTGAGACAGGCCGCCAAGACTGCCGCGAGTTGCCATAGAGCGTACAAAAATGCCCTCGTCTGCGGTCAGATCCATCATTCTGATACGGTCTCCTAAAATAGCGCCGCCAGAATACGGGCTAGTGGGGTCAATTGCTACGATACCTACGGTCTTGCCGCGTTTACGGTATTCCTTAGCCAATTTATCAGTCAGAGTACTTTTACCAGCACCCGGAGGGCCGGTGATACCAATTACATAAGCATTACCAGTATGAGGATAAATCTCTGTCATAATTTGGACAGCATCATCGTATTCATTTTCAACAGCAGTGATTGCTTTAGATAATGCAAGACGAGAATGATTTAATAATTTATCTACTATTTCCATAATTCACACCGCCTTGTTTTTGGATAGTGAATATTTTATAAGGCAAGCCGGGACAAACCCGGCTTGCTTTAAGGGATAAAATTATTTTACGTTAGCGTTGATGAAATCAACAATTTTGCTGGTCGGGGTGCCCGGAGTGAATACTTCAGCAATGCCAGCAGCTTTCAGGCCAGGGATGTCAGCGTCAGGAATAACGCCGCCGCCGATAACCAGAACGTCGGTCATGCCTTTTTCTTTCAGCAGTTCAACTACTTTCGGGAAAAGGGTGTTGTGAGCGCCGGACAGCAGGGACAGTGCAACAACGTTTACGTCGTCTTGCAGAGCAGCTTCAGCGATTTGTTCCGGAGTCAGACGGATACCGGTGTAGATAACTTCAAAACCAGCGTCGCGCAGAGCACGAGCTACAACTTTAGCACCGCGGTCATGGCCATCCAGACCCGGTTTAGCAACTAAAACTTTAACGTTTGCCATTATAGTTTACCTCCGTATATTGGTTGAGTTTACAAATTAGAGTGCAGTATGAGGTTGGTATTCACCGAATACTTGTCTCATAACGCCACAGATTTCACCTTCGGTTGCATATGCACGAACTGCATCCAGGATGTAAGGCATCAGGTTTACATTTTCGTCTGCGCATGCAACTTTCAGAGCAGCCAGAGTTTCTTCTACTTTAGCGTTGTCACGGCGAGCTTTCAGAGCAGCAATCTTTTCAGCTTGCAGCTTGCCTACAGAACCGTCTACGCGCAGCAGGTTTTTCGGAGCTTCTTCTTCTTGGGTGAATTTGTTAACGCCAACGATGATACGGTCGCCTTTTTCGATTTCCATCTGCCATTTGTAAGCAGAGTCTTGGATTTCTTTTTGGATGTAGCCTTTAGCGATAGCTTCAGGAGCGCCACCGATTTCGTCAATTTTCTTAATGTATTCCCAAGCTTCAGCTTCGATCTTATCGGTCAGAGCTTCTACATAGTAGGAGCCGCCCAACGGATCGATGGTGTCAGCCAGACCAGATTCGTAAGCAACGATTTGTTGGGTACGCAGAGCGATGGTTACAGACTCAGTGGTCGGCAGTGCCAAAGCTTCGTCTTTGGAGTTGGTGTGCAGGGATTGAGTACCACCCATTACAGCAGCAGCAGTTTGCAGAGCAACACGAACGATGTTGTTGTTCGGTTGTTGAGCGGTCAGCATGGAGCCAGCGGTTTGGGTATGTACACGCAGCATCATGGATTTAGCTTTCTTAGCGCCAAAACGCTCTTTCATAACTTTGGACCATACACGACGGGAAGCACGGAATTTAGCAACTTCTTCGAGTACGTTGTTATGAGCATTCCAGAAGAAGGACAGACGGCCTGCAAATGCGTCAACGTCCAGACCAGCTTTGATAGCAGCTTCTACATAAGCGATACCATCAGCAATGGTGAATGCGATTTCCTGAGAAGCGGTGGAACCAGCTTCACGGATATGGTAACCGGAAATGGAAATGGTGTTCCACAGCGGTACGTTCTTGGAGCAATATTCAAAAATGTTGGTGATCAAACGCATGGACGGTTTCGGCGGGAAAATGTAAGTGCCGCGAGCAGCATACTCTTTCAGAATATCGTTCTGAATGGTACCACGCAGTTTGTCAGCGGAAACGCCTTGTTTCTCAGCTACTGCAATGTACATAGCCAGCAGTACGGAAGCAGGAGCGTTGATGGTCATAGAAGTGGATACTTTATCCAGAGAAATTTGGTCGAACAGGATTTCCATGTCAGCCAGGGAGTCGATAGCTACGCCTACTTTACCAACTTCGCCTTCAGCCATCGGATCGGTGGAATCATAACCGATCTGGGTCGGCAGGTCGAATGCGCAGGACAGGCCGGAACCACCGTTAGCCAGCAGGTAACGATAACGTTTGTTGGATTCTTCAGCGGTGGAGAAACCAGCGTACATACGCATGGTCCAGAAACGGCCACGATACATGGTCGGTTGAACACCACGGGTGTAAGGATATTCACCAGGGAAGCCCAGTTTAGTCATGTAGTCAAAGTTTTCACCAAGATCTACCGGGGTGTACAGTCTGTTAGGAACCAGGTTTGCGCGTTCAGGGAATTTTGCCAGTTTAGCTTCAACTTCAGCATGATATTTCTCTAAACCAGCTTTAATGTTTTCAAATGCCATTCTCAAATCCTCCTTAAAATATTTGTGTTTCATATTTCGGATTGGACGGTTCCGAAATGATGGTGAGAGTGTTCCGTCTATGACGGCTATATATGGCAAAGTCTAGGGTGAGACTTCGTCAACTGAATTTATTGGGCAAAGCCTTGGGTGAGGCTTTGTCTATGTATACCTGCCGGTGGGAATCTCACCCACCGGCAAGCACATTACATAGTTTAACCTATTTTGCAAAACTTAACAAGGGGTTTCGCAAAGTTTTTTTAAAATTATTTACCTTCAACCATGCCTTCCATGGAACCGGTTTCAGCAAACATTTTGTAGCAATCGAATGCTTCTGCCAGGATGTGCGGAGTTTGGCTGTTGCCGCAAGCTTCGCAAGCGCGTTTGAAGTAATCATACAGCCAAGGTTGATATTTCGGGTTAGCAATCTGATCGATGATGATCGGAGCTTTTTCTTTCGGGCTCAGGCCACGCAGGTCAGCAACGCCACGTTCGGAAACGATAACGTCAACATCCAGGGTAGCATGGTCGATATGGCTGCAGAACGGAACTACGGAAGAAATCTTGCCGCCTTTTGCCAGAGAGTTGGTGAAGAATACGGTCAGGTAGCCGTTACGAGCGAAGTCGCCGGAACCGCCAACGCCGTTCATCAGCTTGGTGCCGCAAACATGAGTGGAGTTTACGTTACCATAGATATCAACTTCAATAGCGGTGTTCATTGCGATTACGCCGATACGACGAGCAACTTCAGGGCTGTTGGAGATTTCTTGCGGACGGAGCAGCAAGTATTTTTTGTAGTGTTCTACGTTCTCGTAGAATTTCTTTTGGCACTCAGGAGACGGAGTCAGAGCGGTACCGGAAGCAACGCGGAGTTTGCCAGCGTCAATCAGGTCGAACATACCATCTTGAATAACCTCAGTGTAAACGGTCAGGTCTTCGAAATCGGAGTTAACCAGACCATTGATAACTGCGTTAGCAACGGAGCCTACGCCGGATTGCAACGGCAGCAGGTTTTTCGGCAGACGGCCTTCTTTAACTTCGTTTTTCAGGAAGTTAACGAGGTTAGCGCCCATATGTTTAGCGTCGTCGTCGATTTCGCCCAGCGGACGAACGATGTCAGGACGGTCGCAAGGAACTACTGCAACGATTTTTTCTACTTCGCAAGGAATGTAGGTGGTACCGATGCGGTCTTCCGGAGCGGTGATAGGAATCGGTTGACGATTCGGGGGATCCAGAGGAATATAGGAGTCATGCATGCCTTCCAAGCCTACCGGTTGAGTGGTGTTAACTTCAACGATAACCTTTTTAGCGCCAGCTACATAAGAGGAGCTGTTGCCCATGGAAGTGGTCGGAATCAGGCCAACCATGCCATTGCCAAGGTCGTTGATTTTGCAAACTTCAACGATTGCAACATCCGGACCGGTCGGACGGCCAGCCATGTAACCATAGCGAACCATTTGAGCCATGTGAGACAGATGAATATCAGCGTATTTTACTTTACCAGCGTTGATAGCTTTACGCATGGTGCCGTTGGTCTGGTAAGGCAGACGACGGTCAATGATGTCAGCTTCAACCATTGCTTGGTCGATTTCAGGACCAACAGATGCGCCAGTCCAAACGTTAACTTTGAAAGGAGTTTTTTTGCCCTTTTCAGCAAGAGCCAGAGGAACAGCTTTCGGATAGCCAGACGGGGTAAAACCGCTGACACCTAAATTGTCACCATCTTTTACGAATTCTGCAGCAGCTTCAGCGCTCATCACTTTGTCAGCTACTACGTCACAAATGCGATCTTTAATATCGATCATGTTTACCTTCCTCCTTTTAATTAGGACATTGAGTTTTTATAAGGGTGTTACCCCTTTGCATATAACTTATCAGCAATACCTTGCGGCATTACGAATAAGATATTACCGTATATCAAGCTCTTCACAAATATTTCATACTTGACTATATAGTCATTTCGACATGTAAGAGAAAACTCCTGCTTGTACTATAAATATTTTTTCAAAGGCTTCTTTACTATCTGCTACAATTATAACACATTTTCAGAAAAACTTCACTTTTTTCTGTCAAATTTTTCTTGTGTTTTACATAGCAGGCAAATTGCACTCAACGATATATATAATACCAATAAAATTGTAACACTGCAAGCTTTTTCTTTACAAATTTACAAAACACCCCCTTCTTTTCAAGGAAAAAAAGGGGGATTTGTATTATCCAGATAGAACAATTAACGGTTTTGCGCGTGGTAATGTGTGTGCAATAGACTATGTGCCTTCTCGGAAAGAGGTTTACCTAACCAAGTATCATAAAGTGTTTTTATTTCCGGGTTTTCGTGCGATTTTCGTAATTCGCTTGTACGGTCGCAATTAAAAATAGCTTCACGGCGTTTTTGCCTGATAGAAGCATCCACCGGAACCGGCTGACCGCCGCCGCCGATGCAGCCGCCGGGGCAGGCCATAACCTCAATAAACTGATAATCCGCGGTACCTGCTTTAATGCGTTCCAGCATCATTTTAGCAGATTTAAGTGTATGTACTACAGCAACCTTCACGGATACGCCAGCTACATCAATAACAGCCTCGCGTGTCTGCTCCATGCCGCGTACCTCATTATATTCAAGCTTCGGCAGCTCCTTGCCTGCAACAACCTCGGCCACAGTACGCAGAGCCGCTTCCATAACGCCGCCTGTAGTACCGAAGATAACTGCGGCACCGGTACCGGTTCCCAGAGGCGAATCAAACTCAGCTTCTTCCAGCGCGTTAAAATCTATACCCGCTTCGCGGATCATGCGTCCCAGCTCGCGTGTAGTGATAACTACATCTACGTCGCGATAACCGCTGGCACACATTTCTTCGCGCGCAGCCTCTGCCTTTTTCGCGGTACAGGGCATTACGGATACACTTACGATTTTAGCCGGATCAATGCCTGCACGTTCCGCAAAATAGGTTTTGGCAACAGCGCCGAACATCTGCTGCGGAGATTTGGCAGTAGACAGATGCGGCAGCAGCTCAGGATATTTCAGCTCGATCATATTTACCCAGCCGGGGCTGCAGGATGTAATCATCGGCAGCACGCCACCGTTCTGCAAACGCTGCAGGAACTCATGACCTTCCTCCATAATAGTCAGGTCGGCAGAGAAGTTGGTATCAAAAACCTTATCAAAGCCTAAATGACGCAATGCCGCTACCATTTTGCCGGTAACAACCTGACCTGCCGGAATACCCAGCTCCTCGCCTAGGGCAACACGCACGGACGGAGCTGTCTGTACTACAACGACCTTTTCAGGATTGTTGATTGCATCCCAAATCTTGTCTGTATCATCCTTTTCCACGATAGCACCTGTCGGGCAGACATCGGCGCACTGGCCGCAGTAGGTGCAGGCACTGTTGAGCAGGTCATGCTCAAAGGCAGTAGAAACCATGGTGTTGAAGCCACGGCCGGCAAAGCTGTAAACGCTCATACCCTGCACATCACGGCAAACACGAATGCAGCGTCCGCAGAGAATGCATTTTTCCTGGTCGCGTACCAGTGACGGATTGCTGTTATCAATAGTACGCGCTCTTGTTTCGCCACCCTCGAAGCGCAGCTTACGCACGCCTAAGTCAGCGGCAATTTTCTGCAGCTCGCAGTCACCGTTCTTCTGGCAGCACAGGCAGTCCTTCGGGTGATTGGTCAAAAGCAGCTCCAGTACTGTTTTACGCGCTTCGCGTACCTTGGAGGTATTAGTTTTTACTACCATACCCTCGCTTACAGGATATACGCAGGAAGCAACCAGAGTACGCGCACCGCTGGCCTCTACCATACACAGGCGGCAGGCACCCTCCGGACGCAGGTCCGGATGATAGCACAGCGTAGGAATATAAATACCCGCGCTGCGTGCAGCCTCCAGTACGCTGGAGCCTGCCGGGGCCTGAATCTGTTTTCCATCAATTGTCAAATTAACCATCTGCATCATCAGTCCCCTCCTTATGCCTTGCTGATTGCCTTAAACGGACACGCCGTCATGCAGGCACCGCATTTAATGCATTTATTCTGATCAATAACATGTTTTGTTTTCGGTGAACCGCTGATAGCCTGTACCGGGCACTGACGTGCACACAGACCGCAGCCGCGGCAGGCATCGCTGATTTCGTAATGCAGCATCTTTTCGCAGACGCCTGCAGGACAGCGCTTCTCTTTGATATGCGCCTCATATTCATCTCTGAAATATTTCAAGGTACTCAAAACAGGATTAGGAGCGGTTTGTCCTAAGCCGCACAAAGCTGTTTCCTTGATATTCTTGGCCAGGTTTTCCAGCAGCTCGATATCACCCTCGCGTCCCTGGCCCTCCGTAATACGGGTAAGGATTTCCAGCATACGCTTCGTGCCTTCGCGGCAGGGAGTACATTTGCCGCAGGATTCCGATTGCGTAAAGTTCAGGAAGAACTTGGCAACGTCAACCATGCAGGTATCCTCATCCATAACAACCAGACCGCCGCTGCCCATCATAGCACCGGCAGCAATCAGGGAATCGTAATCAACAGGCAAATCCAGCATGCTTTCAGGCAAGCAGCCACCGGACGGACCGCCGATCTGTACAGCCTTAAACTTTTTACCATTGGTAATACCGCCGCCGATATCATAGATAATCTCGCGCATGGTAATACCCATAGGCACCTCTGCCAGACCGGTGTTATTGATTTTACCGGTCAAAGCGAAAACCTTGGTGCCCTTGGATTTTTCGGTACCCAGCCGGCAATACCAGTCTGCACCGTTAACGATAATCTGCGCCACGTTAGCAAAGGTTTCTACGTTGTTGATGTTAGTCGGCTTGCCCCACAGGCCGCTGACCGCAGGGAATGGCGGACGCGGGCGCGGCATACCGCGCTTGCCTTCGATAGAAGCCATCAAGGCGGTTTCTTCGCCGCAGACAAAGGCACCGGCGCCCTCTTTGATATGAATAGTAAAGCTGAAATCGCTTTCAAAAATATGCTCACCTAACAAGCCCATTTCTTCAGCCTGAGCAATTGCGGTACGCAAGCGTTTGATAGCCAGCGGATATTCCGCACGTACATAGATATAGCCTTCATCCGCACCCATAGCATAGCCGCAGATAGCCATGCCTTCCAATACACGGTGCGGGTCGCCCTCCAGAACACTGCGGTCCATAAATGCGCCCGGGTCGCCCTCGTCCGCATTACAGATAACATATTTTTTATCGCTCTCGGAGTTTTTGGCAAACTGCCATTTCATACCGGTCGGGAAGCCGCCGCCGCCACGACCGCGCAGGCCGGATTTTTTGACCTCGTCCACTACCTCCTGCGGAGTCATCTGCGTAACAGCCTTAGCCAGCGCCTCATAACCGCCTACAGCGATATACTCTTCAATTGCTTCCGGGTTAATAGCACCGCAGTTAGCCAAAACCAGACGATGCTGCTTTTTGTAGAAGCCGATTTCCGAATAACGCGGAACCTGCTCCTGATTGATGGGTTCACGATAGAGCAGACGCTGTACGATGCGTCCTTTATATAAATGTTCTTCAACAATGGTTTTAACGTCCTCCGGCTTTACACCGCAATAGAAGGTGCCTTCCGGATAAACGATAACCAGCGGTCCGTGCTCGCAGAAGCCATGGCAGCCTGTTTCGACAACCATAACCTCATCCTGCAGGCCAAACTTTTGCAGCTCTCTGGCAAAAGTCAGTTGGATTTCCTTCGAGCCGTTAGCCTTACAGCCCGTACCGCCACACACTAAAACGTGAGCTCTTATATGCTGCATAATATTTTTCCTCCACCTGTTTTGTTTACAAGCTACGATACATCAGCTTCTCCAACAACTGTGTACCTGCCTGCGGCTTATTCCTGATCCAGCCTGCCTACGACAAGCTCTTCCACAATATGACCGTTTACCACATGCTCTGCGATAATTTTGGGCACGGCCTCCGGAGTTACCTTGCCATAAGTAATACGTGCTTCACCCGGACGCACTACGTCCACGAGCACCTCTTTTTCACACATACCGATGCAGCCCGTCTGCTGTACCTGCACGTCGAATAAATGGCGCTTGTTCAGCTCCTGCAGGATAGCGCTCATAACCTCGCGCGCACCGGCAGCGATACCGCAGGTACCCATGCCTACAATAATTTTAGTTCCGGAACTCTGACGCAGCTTGATATCTGCTTTCAGCTTATCTCTCAAAGCGTGTAAATCCGCTAAGCTCTTCATTCGTTTATACCTCCTTACCCTGCACCTGTGCCAGCTGCTCCTTTAAATAAGCACCTAGCCAGGCATATATTTCAGGATTGGCAAAGTCACACGCTTCGCCTAATATTTCTCTGACCTCCTGCGTTCTGAACACCAGCGAGCCGTTAGCGCCGTTATAGGCAAATTCCAGCTCCAGCTGCGGCGCCCCCGCCAACAGCACCTGCACACTGCTCACAATATCTCCCAGCGGCGGCCTGTCAATATTATCTGCCGCAAAATATGCAGTCAGCTCGGTTCCCTTTCCGGGCGCAGACTGCAGCTCCAGATGTCCGCCGCATTGCTGCGTAACCATATCGATAAAGGGAATTCCCATGCCTACCTTTCTGGTAGTACGGCTGGTAACAAATGGGTCACGCACCCGCTGCAGCATTTTGCTGTCCATGCCCTTGCCGTCATCGCGGACGCTGAAAACAAAGTACCCCTGTTCATTTTCGCTGATAGTAAGCCAGATGTGACGAGCACCGGCAGCCACAGAATTTTGGGCTATATCCAAGATGTGTAATGCCAGCTCCCGCATTTTATTTATACCTTGCCAAGATACCTGCCAGCTTGTCGGTGGTCAGGCGTCCATGCGTATCATCATTAATCTGCATAACCGGTGCCAAACCGCAGGCACCGATGCAGGCTACAGTTTCCAGAGTAAAACGCAGGTCATCGGTCGTATGTCCGGCCTTAATGCCCAGCTGCTTTTCCAAAGCCTGCAGAATTGTTTTGCCGCCACGCACATGGCAGGCAGTTCCCTGGCAGACGCGGATAACGTTGCGTCCGCGAGGATTAAGATGGAACAATGAATAAAAGGTTACAACGCCGTAAATTTCGGAAATAGGCGTACCTGTTTTATCGGCAATATACTCCAGTACATCCTTAGGCAAATAGTTGTACAGGTTCTGCACTTCCTGCAGAATAGGAATCAATGGTCCCTTAACATCTGCGTATTTTTCCAGAATGGCATCTATGCGCTGCTTTTCCGGATTATCGCCGCCGCAGCAGCTACATTTACGCTCAAGACGGTTTTCACTATTGTTCATACTACCCCTCCTCTAAAGGATTTTTTGTAAACTTACCAACTCAGTATACCATTTTACAAGCAAATGCACAATACTATTTATGTTATTTTCGCTATATAGTGTACTCTATTTGCGCTATTCTTTACAAAAATCTGAAAATTGTCCCGGCAGGACATTACGCATCCCTTTGCCTGCCAGCGCCAATCTCAGCTCTGCTATCGTTAATTCCTCCACCTGCAGCAGGTTTTTCGGTCCCTGCACAAAATCATAAATATTATGTGCATCGGAGTCCGTAACAAAGGGCAGATAGCCTGCCAGACGCTGCAGCTTTGACTGCAGCTTACGCTGCCAGCCTGCTGCAGAAATTTCGGCAGCAGCAAAGCCGAAGTCCGGCTCAATAAAACCAAGCTGTCCCAAAATGCTGTAGGAAGGACGGTCGATGTGCGCGGCAATGGTAAGGCCACCCAAAGCATCAACCTGCTGCACAACCTGCGCCGCAGTCAGCGACAGCGGTGCATGCAGCAGACGCTGCTCCTCGCGCACAAACTCGTCCTCGGCATCTACTACATACTGAGCACCGAAACGATCTGCATCATTCAGCATACCGTTCATATGCTCATCAACCAGCAGCTGCCATCTCTGCAGCTGCTCCAGCGTATCAAACAGCGCCACAATATGCGCCTCTTCACTGCTTTCCACTTCCATACCGGGAAATACCTTCACGCCGTAGCGCTGCGCTGCCTCCAGCGCAGCCGGCACATTGGCACTAGCGTTATGATCGGTAATAGCAACAGCGCCAATGCCATACTCGGCGGCACGCATCACAATATGATGCGGAGTCATTTCTACCTCGGCACAGGGCGAAAGCAGTGTATGTACATGTAAATCCGCCAGAACTGTCTGCATTGCTTAGTCCTTCTTGCCAACACCCAATGCGTACAGCTTGCCGATAACCTCAAAAGCAGGCTCCTCGGTTGCCGCAACAACAACATCATTCAGATTTGCCTTATGCAGCGTATCCTCCGCAACCGGACCGTCGCCTGCTACGATAACTGCCGCAAAGCCAATCAGCGAAGCAACAGCAGCAACATTCTGATGTCCCTGCATCGTTACCCAAACCATACCGGGCTGGCCCTGGCCCATAGCATTACTCAGTAAATCGGAAGCATAACCGCCTTCTACCTCTGCATATAAAGCGTCCTCGCTTACATCCTTAGTCAGAAGCTTCAAATCAAGCTTCTCAATCATCTCTTTAACCTTCATCGTTGTCTGCCTCCGTTTTATTTATTTCTGCCGGCTCATGATAAATAGGTATCTGCTTAGCCAGCTCCAGCATGCCCTGTGATAATTTATGTACACTGGCACGCAATTTAAAAATACAATCTATCTCGTGCGCCTTGCCCTGCACGATATCCTCCGCCAGTCCCTGACAGCTAGGCGCACCGCAGGCACCGCAGTCCAGACCGGGCAAGGAGCAGAGCACTTCTTCCATGCGCTCGAACTTTTTCATCGCTTCCATGATATCATCATCAAGCTGCATCATCGGACGCGCCACCAGCTTCTTGCGATAGGCCTCAGAATGCGGGAAATCCTCCAGTACCATCGTGCGCGTCATCGCCTCACGCCTGTCTGCGGGCTCCTGCTTCCGCAAAGCGGCAATGCGTCTGCGCAAGTTGCATTCGGCCACGAACTTGTTTTCTGCTGCCAAAAGGCCGCCCAGACAGCCTCCTTTGCAGGCACTGCATTCCACATAATCAAGCTGCGGCATTTTATTCATAGAAACCTGCTCCAGCAAGTCATACACATTATCAATACCGTGAATTGCCAGACCATTGGTAATACCGGCGCTTTCAATTTCACCGCCGTAGGTTCCCCAGGCCATGCCGTAGGAGGAACCGGTGCGCACATTCAGCTCATGCGTGCCGCCAAGATTCTTCAGCAGCAGTCCGTAAATCTCCGACAGGCTGAAGCTGCCGGTAAGCTCTGTATGATGCACATCTACTGACTGGCGGATATTAGTTTCCTTGGAAGGACAGGGCGAGATAAACCATACGCCTATCAGCTCCTTCGGCAGCTGCTTGCGCGCCGCTGCTTCACGCTTTACGTAAATCGCGGCAGCTTCTGCCGGCGGCAGCACAGGCACCACCTGCTTAATCAGCTCGGGGAACTTTACCTGAATCAGGCGCATAACTGCGGGACAGGTAGATGAAATCAACGGCTTGCGTCCGTTGCTGTTCTTTTTTACATATTCTTCTATTTCCATGGCGATATACTCTGAAGCCAGTGAAACATCAAAAATTTCATCAAAGCCTATATTATGCAGGCCTTGCCAGATGCTTTCCAACGGAATATTATCCGGGAACTGCGCATACAGTGAAGGTGCCGGCAGCACAATATTATAAGCATAATCTGCCAATCCATCCAGCGTGTCGGTTTTTACGTTGAAGGCATGATAGGGACAGCCTGCGGCACAGGCACCGCAGTCAATGCAGCGGTCGCCCAAAATCTCCGCCTTGCCGTTGCGCACGCGGATAGCCTCTGTCGGACACAGCTTGACGCAGGATACGCAGCCCTGACATTTATTCCGCTGCAATTCCACCGAATGGAAATATGTTGTTGGTTGAGGAGCCATTGCGTATCACCTCGTTTCCTAAAATCTCTTATAAATCCTCGCTCTGGTGCTTGAACTGCATCGTGATGCAGGTTCCTTCACCCACCTTGGACTGAATATCAAACTTATCGGAGCACTTTACCATATTAGGCAGGCCCATGCCGGCGCCAAAGCCCATCTGACGCACATAATCGGGCGCAGTAGACCAGCCCTCCTGCAAGGCCTTGTTGATATCCGGGATGCCGGGGCCGTGGTCGGTTACCGTAATCACCGTAGCATCCGGAAAAACCTCGGCCGCTACATTGCCGCCGCCGGCGTGAATGATAACGTTCATTTCCGCCTCATAGGTACCGATGGCAATACGGCGTACAATATCTGCCGGAATGCCTAAGCGCTGCAGCATCTTTTTTATTTTAGAAGAGGCTTCGCCTGCGCGTTCAAAATCTCCGCCAACGCAGTCAAAGGCTAATTTTACTGATTTACTGTCTGTCATTTTTCTTACTCCTTTTTGCTGCAGCCACGAATACCTGCTCCGTAAAGAATGCCGCAGGCTTCAAATAAAGTATAATCGGTAGCCAGAACCGGCAGATTATTTTCCGCCGCCGCTGCCACAATATCAGCATCAGGCACCTTTCCACGCACAAATACCAGCGCGCTCAGCTCCGTCATATCGGCAGTGCGCACTACCTGCATATTTGTCAGTCCCGTGCACAGCAAGGTGTTGCGTTTGGTAAAGGCCAGAACATCGCTCATCATGTCACTGCCGCAGCAGGACTCAATTTGGCGATGCATCAGCTCGCTGCCGGTCAGAACCTTGGCCTGCAGCAGCTTTTGTACATTATACAAATCCATACACATAGCCCCTTCCTCCATTTATTACAGCTTTTATCTAAGCAAAATATCTGTTTTTTGCCAGACTTGATTACATTTATTGTACACTTTAATACGCAAGATGTAAATAAATAGTATAGCATAACTACGCAAAAAAGAAGACCGGCCCACAGGACCGGCCTTCAAACTTCCCTATAAAAGCTGCAGGCTTTAATCCGCAATGCCTGCCAAAGCCTGCTGCAAATCTGTCAGCAAATCTGCCTTATCCTCCAAACCGCAGGACAGACGCACCAAGCCTGCAGGAATACCGGCCACCGCCAGCTGCTCATCCGTCATCTGACGATGCGTTGTAGTTGCCGGATTCAGGCAGCAGGTACGCGCGTCAGCCACATGTGTTTCGATTGCCGCCAGCTGCAAGCGCTTCATGAATTCTTCCGCCGCCTTGCGTCCTCCCTTCAGGTTGAAGGAAACTACGCCGCAGCCGCCATTGCCAAGATATTTTTGCGCCAAAGCATAGTATTTATTGGATGGAAGTCCTGGGTAGTTTACATATTCTACCTGCGGCTGCTGCTCCAAAAACTCTGCCACAGCCTGAGCGTTTTCTACATGGCGCGGCATACGCACATGCAGGGATTCCAAGCCAAGATTCAGGATGAACGCACTTTGCGGCGACTGCATAGCACCGAAATCACGCATCAGCTGCGCCGTTGCCTTAGTAATAAACGCGCCTTCCTTGCCAAACTTTTCGGCGTAGGTAATACCGTGATAAGATTCATCCGGTGCGCACAGACCGGGGAACTTGTCGGCATGCGCCAGCCAGTCGAACTTGCCACCGTCGATAATAGCACCGCCCAGGCAGGCAGCATGACCATCCATATACTTAGTAGTAGAATGCGTTACAATGTCTGCGCCCCATTCCAGCGGGCGGCAGTTAATCGGTGTTGGGAAGGTGTTATCCACGATTAGAGGCACACCATGACGATGCGCAGCGTTGGCAAATTTTTCAATATCCAGCACCGTCAATGCGGGGTTAGCGATAATTTCGCCAAACACAGCCTTGGTGTTCTCCTGAAAAGCAGCGTCCAGCTCCTCGTCCGTAGCATCGGGAGAAACAAAGGTCGCTGTTACGCCCATCTTTGCCAGCGTTACGTCAATCAGATTATAGCTGCCGCCGTAAATCGAAGAAGAAGCAACAATATGGCTGCCCGCCTCGCAGATGTTGAACAGGGCAAAGAAGTTCGCCGCCTGTCCGGAAGAAGTGAGCATTGCCGCAGCACCGCCCTCCAGCTCCGCAATCTTAGCTGCTACGAAATCGCAGGTCGGGTTTTGCAGGCGGGAGTAAAAATATCCTGTAGCCTCCAGGTCGAACAGCTTGCCCATCGCCTCGCTAGTATCATACTTAAAGGTTGTGGATTGGATAATAGGAATCTGGCGCGGTTCGCCGTTGCCGGGTTTGTAACCGCCTACTAAGCATTTGGTATTGATTTTTAACTCACTCATTTTCTATCGCTCCTTTAACAATTTATCATCTTCAAATTATTGGTTGGCAGGAATTGCGGCACCCATGCGCTGCAGCTGCAAAAGAATTTTGTTATATTCGCCTATAGCCTTATCCAGCTTGTTACCGCTCGCCGGTGCCAGCTCGTGCAAATCATAGGGCGTATCCTGGTAAACGATGTTCAGCCAGTTCATATAGAACAGATGCGCGTAGCTGCGCCATTTAAACACAGGCTCCTGCGTTGTATCGCCATCTGGGAAGTAGAATTCCGGCAAATCAATCGGCAAATTCTTTTTCTTATCGCGGAAATATTCATTAGCCAAAGTATAGCGATCATATTCAAAATGGCCTAACACGAAGATGCGACGCAAATCCTTGGTAGCACAGATGTTGATACCGTTTTCTACTGAACGTGACAGCACCTGCAACGCCTTGCAGGCATCAATCGCATCATCATCAACTGCAGTATGACGTGACTGCGGAATAAAGTATCTGTCGTCAAAGCCACGCAGCAGCGGATGATTTTTCACCGTCAGGCCGTAGGGGAAGATGCCAAACATCTTCGCCGGCAAAATCGTTTTGTTAACACCGTAATAATGGTACAAAGCAGCCTGCGCGCCCCAGCAAAGCGTCATCGTAGAATAGCAGTGGTATTCCGCCCAATCAAGATAGGCTTCGATTTCCTTCCAGTAATCTACAGCCTCAAAGGGAATAGTTTCTACCGGTGCTCCCGTCATTAAGAAGGCATCATAATAGCGGTCCTTAACATCATCAAACTCCAGATAAGCACTGTCAAGATACGAATTATCGGTGTGCGTAGTTTCGCGGCTCACGGTACGGCAGAAATCAACCTCTATCTGCAGTGGAGAGTTCCCCAAAAGACGTAGCAGCTGAATTTCCGTCGGCTTCTTCAGCGGCATAAGATTCAGTACGCACACCTTCAGCGGACGAATACGCTGCGTTGTCGCGCGTTGCTCAGTCATGGTAAAAATTCCTTCCTCCTGCAGTTGGCAGATAGCGGATAAATGGTCATTGATTTTAATCGGCATTGTTTGTTCCTCCTACATTTCCTAACTTAGATTTTCGACTTGCTACAGGAGGAAGAGCAATAAAAAAGCTTCCGTTCCTGTAAAAATACAGGGACGAAAGCGTTGCTTCGTGATACCACCCTAATTCATCCATATGTCACCACACGGACCTCATCAAGTACGCAGGGATTGTTTACCCTTTAATACTCCAGCACTGTAACGGGTGCACCCGGACGGCCTAAATGCATGCATCTCAGCCCATCGGCTCCAAGACCATCTTCAATGTCACCACCTGCTCCCTCTTGCACCATCACGAAGGCTCTCTTTGCCAAGCTCGTACATTTACTCTTCTCTTCATCGCCCGTTATTAAGTTATGTGCATGATAATACAGTAATTCTTTGTAACTGTCAATAAAAAGTTGCAGTTTTCTCGTAAAAAAAGGAGATGTCAGAGATTTTGTAAAGCAGGTTACAGAAATTTGCACAAAACATCGGCATCCACTACATCACCGGTGCGACAGATGACATCGCTATTATTTTCAGAATTTTCTCTTGACTTTGTTTGCCCTTTTCTATATACTTAGCTTAGCTTTAAATTTACAATAAAATAAGCAGTGCCTATCGGCTCACGTCGGTAGTAATTTAGCAGTACCTATGGTATCCGAACTTTCGGATGCTATGTGTACTGCTTTTTTGTTTGGCAGCTTATGTTGTATTTTGCCGGAGCAAATATTATAATTAAAGGAGGAAACTATGACCAAAAAACTATCCGAAAGCAGTATCCTGCTGACACAGGAAGAGCTGCAAAAGCACATCTTAGGCATGACCTTGTTCAACGACTTGCTTGCCAGAGCTGTTTTAGAGGACAAAGAGGCCTGTGAGCACATTCTGCGTATCCTTACCGGTATCAAAACACTGGTAATCAAAAAGAACAAAACGCAGTATGTCATCAGCAAGCTCTCTTCGCACAACATCATTATGGATGTACTCGCTGAAGATGCCAACAACAAGCTTTATGAAATTGAAATTCAGAAGGCAGATGGTGGTATTGCACACGAAAAACGGATGCTTTATTACGCATCAACTATCATCAATGAATACTTTTTTAAAGGTGATCAAACTTATGCATCTGTACCCGAGCTGCACATTTTTTATATCAGCCAGACAGATATCTGGAAGCTTGGTAAAACCTGCTACCCTATTTTAAAGTTTTTAGGCGATACCACTACTCCCTACAACGATGGCCTGCATATGTGCTATATCAACGCAGAGGTTAACGATAGCAGCGATATTGCACAACTTATGCAATATTTTTCTACCGCAGCCGCAGATGATTTTAGCCAAGGAAAACTTTCACAATGCATTAATAATCTCAAAACCACAAAGGAGGGACTCACAACTATGGATAATTTCAGCAAGCAAATTTATGAAGCTGGCATTAATGACGGCAGAGCTAAAGGTTTGGCCGAAGGCAAGGCTGAAGGCAAAGCTGAAAGCATCAAAAATCTTATGTCTACACTGAATGTCTCCATCGACCAAGCCATGGATATTTTAAAAACCCCACCCGAAGAACGTCAATACTTTAAGGACCTGTTAGCTAAGGAGCTGTAGGCTTCAGCTAACCCAAAGTAGATTTAGTCAAAAAGAGCAATGTCGATTTGCTACTACAAAAAACACACCAGCTAAATGTAGCTTAAATTTCAAGAAATGAAGATTTTGACCAGGACCGCAAAAGCGGTCCTGATTTTTTTTGTATACGGCGGATTGAGATTTTACGATAGTTCCCTATAGTTGGATAGAAAAAATCTGCGCAGCTTGAATGTCTGCGCAGATAGTTTGATATTAAATTGTATGACTTGTAAGCCATGGTTTTATTTAATATTTAGAATGTATGCAGCCAAGAATCACGCCATAAAATTATTTTATTTGCTCGAAAATCTTAATCCAAACATCAACTTCTTTTTCTTTCTCGCTCATGTTTATTATTTTTTGCTTGGCAAATTTAGCAATTTCCACCTTGTATCCCTTGGGTAATAGAACCCTGTTCATTCGAGCATATTCTTCAATTTGAGACAACAACGATTTCTTAGAATCATATACCTCATCAAACTCAAAATCATCAACACTTCTAAACAACCTATCAATAGCTTTAGATATACAATTAAAAGGTATAATATCTTCTATCTCAACTGCTTCTAATCCTTCTACAAAATCTTTCAAACATATCAATTTATGATCTTCTTCCTTATAAAGATCTTTCTTTAGTTTATCTTTAAATGAAGTACCACTAGTATCCCCATCTATAATCACATACGGTAATTCTCCTTTGGCAGAAACGATACTAGCTATAGCCGATACTCCTTTGACTCCACCAGCTGGCATAAAAACTATATCCTTAGAAGGTTTAAATAAACCAGAAGCAATTAAGTAAGTTTTTATGGCATTCAAGTAGTATTGATCAGATGCTCCTTCAACTATAACTGGTTGACATCCATTTAGCATTATATCTGATACGCTCAAACCTAATGCAGCATGTACTGCGTAAACCGATGTATCTCGTTTAGGATCTGAATTAGCTCTTAAATCATTAGATATGACAGTATAACCATCATTATCAATATAGGCTATTTTTACACTATCTATATTATTGGTATCTACTAAAAAAGGTGAATGCGTCGTATGAATTATCTGATTAGTCGTTGCTAAATTTTTAAAAAAGGCAAGTAAGTCCTTTTGTGCTAACGGATGTAAAGAAAGTCCAGCTTCATCAAGCAGAATTATTGTGTTTTTTAGATTAGTTTTTGTTTGCGTTAAGAAAACCAAATAAAAGCTTAAAAACCATTGTAACCCAGTACTTCTTGCTTCAAGAACAACTTTTTCTGGTCTCTTTTCATCAGAAACCCATATTTTAAAAAACTTGCCATCTGCACGTAAATCAAATACATAATTCCCTTGTTTCCACCATTGTTTGAATTCTTTTGTTAATTTAGAGGATGCCGAATTCAACAATACAGTTCGCTCTTCTTTTTTCTTATTAAATTTTTCTATTTCATCTTGTGATAAATTGACACCATCCTCACCCAGTTCTAAAATCTCTTTAGGATTTAATCCTATGAAATCAAATAGAACCTTTAGTGTTCGTACTTTGGCTGCAGCAACACCAGTAATGTCATTTCTTTCTAGATTGTCAATAACATGAGGTAAATAAATTTCTGTATCTAAATTACCATAGTTAGAATAATAGACAAAATTAGGCATCAAAGAAAAAACCTGCTTCCAAACCTCATCACACCAAATTCGTGGCCTACTGAGTAATTCCATTTGCTCTCTAAAGTACTTCAAAACATCATTTACGATAGGTTGAATTTCAGATTTTGCACCAGGCTTAGCACCTGTATTTTCCGTATTGCTAATAAATTCTTGTAAAAGATTTTTATCTATTTTATCTTTTTGTTGTAATTCATCAATGTAACCATTTAATATTGATTCAACGATAGCTTTATAATGTTTCTCGACTTTAGATTCTGTACTTATTTTACTTATAGCATTTGTTTTTTCTTCAATGTAGGTTATAAACTCTTTTGATGGTAGCTCGGTTATTGTTTCTTCATACGGAAAATTATATGAATATTTTCCGCTATAAAATCTTTTCAGGTGAATGTCGGACAATTCTTCTTTTCGCCTACTAGTAATTTTGATTAAATTTTTTAAAAGCTCATCATCATCTTCTAATCTAAAAACAACTTCTATGAATGGTAATTCTTGACATGAGTTTTTTAAAGAAGAATACTCATTGCGAGGTAAGTCTTCTAATAAATTTATCTCAGCTTTATCGGTAGGATTAAATTTCCATAATGCCAATAATGCATTAGATTTTCCAGCTTCATTTATTCCTATAATATTGGTTACATCACTGCAGTCAATCCAAGTGCTATCCTTAATAGAACGAAAATTCGTTACTCTAAATCTTATAAGTTTCATTATTATTCCCCCTTATAAAATCCTACGTTTCTGTTCATCTTTTTAATAATTATTCTTATCTTTCATTTTCAAACTGCGCATCCGTGTAATAATTAAATATAGAAATAAAATTTTAGTCAATTCAGCTCTTTGAGCAGCAAGCCAAAATCAACACCTTGGTTATTAGGTAAACCACCATATTGGTTACTAAGATACCTATTTCTTATATTATTGTTTTTAAATGTGCGTTTTTCATAGTCACTAATGGATCTTATTTTAACTTGTTCTCCATCATCGTCTATTATATAAACAAAACTCCTCGCATTTTCTAATTCCATTAAAAGTGTATTATGCGCTGTCATTATAAGTTGACCGGTAATATACGGTTGTAATTCTTTTAAAAGATTTTGAAATTGAACTTCATGGATTCCAGCGTCCGCCTCATCTAATACTACTACATGACCAGTTGTAGTATTTAAAAATCTGCAAAAAAAATCTAACAGTTTGCAATTTCCTGTAGACTCTCTGGAAAAAGAAATATCTATATTTTTTCCCGCAATTCTCTTTGTCTCGAACAACTCATAATCTATAGCATTATTATTGTTTGCATACGTTTTCTTATAATATACATTACTTATTTGTGGATTAGTATAGTAAAACACTCTTGCAAAAATATGAGCGAATTTATCTAAATCTGCCTCATATTTTTTTGATATTCTTCCTTCAAGAGGTTCATGTACAATAGGGAATTTTGTGCTTAATCCTAGCCATTGTCTTTGTCCTATCAAAAGAGAACTGGACATTGACATAAATTTATCTAAAACAAGATTAAGGTTTTCAGAGAAATTGTTTTCTGCAAAGCGCTTGGATTTATCATTTCTTTCATGAAGTAAAATAGCCAGTAAAGAGTGTTTGCCCCAGTATTTACGGACACCATCTCTTACACTAGAGACTAAATCATTATCTGTGATTATGCTATTATTTAGCACAAGGCCACCCTTTGAACATTTGAAATAAATTCCTCTGCGCTTTTTTAAAATAAACTCTAACTGCTCTTCAACAATACCTTCTTCATCCAATTCAACAATGTATTTACCAGGTTTATCCTCTATTACAAAATTATATTCCGCATACATATTTCCTGAACTATTTAGCATTTTATAGTCATCTATAATTTTTTTAATGCTTCTCAAACCGTCAAGAAAACTTTGTCTAAGTATTGCAGATAATTTCTCGTCAGCAATTTTTGAATATTCATCTTCATGAGCCAGAAAAGCTTCATAATGATCTCTTACATCCATAGTCATCATTAATTCACTCAAAAAAACAAAAGATGACATAACATTAGACTTGCCAGAACCATTTTTACCATATAAGATAACTAAATTTTTAGCTGTCTTATTGGTGCTTATGTCAAAGGATAAATTATCAAAAGATTTAAAGTTTTTTAATATGATTTTAGTAAACATGGAACATTCTCCTTTGTAAATCTAATTATACTATTACATTGTACTACATTAATCAGTCCCAGTCAATTAGCAAGCTTATTTTATGAATTAATTTTATAAAACGATATCTCTTCTATCTTTTTCTCGAATAATCACTATTTAAAAATTTAAAGCTTCATTTCTTCTCATTCCGCAGTCTTTGAAAGCTTAAAAACATTTTTTCTTGATGCTTTACCTGTTTTTAGATAGGATTCATATCCTTTTATACGATAATTTTTCCATTTATTGTTGACATGATAGTATTGATGGTATAAAATAATACATGGAAGCAAAAAAGCATCCGCAGATACACTCCGCAGATGCTCGCTTGCGCTAGTAAAAGTAACTAGCATGGTCTATTAAACCTAGTCAATTTAGTATACCATATTTCTGGTCTGGTTACAATAAATTTTTATTAGCAGAAAGGTTAATTAGCAAGCTACCTTCCAAAAAATAACAACGAAAGGGGCTGTCAAATGATGTTAGCTACTAAAATTTTAATGAAAGCGTCTTGTGCATACTCTAACAATGTGCAAGAAATCGACCAAATCTACGTAGACGGTTGTAATAATCCTGGATTCTTCAAGAAAGAGCTTCTTCATGACTATGTCAAAGCTCATCCTAAAAGTATTCAAGTGAACATTCGTCCTTTTCCTTACTTAGTTGCTAGGACAAGCAAAAATGGAGAAAAATACGTTGCTTCGGAGCCTAACGATACTCCTAATGACAATCTTCTCAAATTACCAAGATACTAAAGGAGGTAATGGTCATGGGTAAGAACCAGCATGTAGTGCCATGCAAAACTGGTGGTTGGAATGTAAAAGGTGCTGGCAATAGCAAAGCCACCAAACACACTAATACTCAGGCTGAAGCTTATGCTTATGCCAGAACAATTTCTATAAAACAAAAATCTGAGTTAATCGTTCACGGAAAGAACGGTCAAATTAGAGAGCGCAATTCCTACGGTAATGATCCTTATCCTCCGAAAGGATAACAACACGACCTTATAATTTTATATGACGCATTAGTAATGAATTTTACTAAATGCGTCGTTTTCATTTGAAATGGATTTCCTGTCCTCTACGCTCTTACCAACAGCATAGTAATTGTCAAATCTATCGTATGCAATAAAAGGTTATTGCGCCAGACATTACGAAAGATCATTCTCTACTCAAACTAGTAACGTTACTTTAAAAGTGCCTAAATTAAAAGGTTTTACTTTTGAGTCTGCCATTATTCAACGCTACCAAAGACGTAAATGCTCTGTAGAAGAAGCTTTGGTCGAAATGTATTTTGTTGAAGCAGAGATTATAATTAAAGGAGAGAAATCAGTATGCCGTTAATATCTTCTTTCTACGGTATGTACATCAATTCGCAAGATTTCAGTTGTCTTTTGGAAAATCAGCCTTTTTTACCAAAGACGTTAGTTGTCTTTTGGAAAATCGGCCTTTTTTACCAAAGACGTTAAAGGCTTTTCAGAAGCAACGATTCATTTTATAAAGAACACCATGCTCAGTGACAGCTGTTCTGTTGAACAAACTACATTCTATCTTTCAAGTCTTTTTATATAGTGAGGACATATCGCAACATCGTCATATTTTATGCGATTTTTCAGAATTTTCTCTTGACTTTGTATGCCCTTTTCTTTATACTTAGCTTAGCTTCACATTGACAACAAAATAAGCAGTGCCTATCGGCTTACGTCGTTAGTAATTTAGCAGTACCTATGGTATCCGAACTTTCGGATGCTATGTGTACTGCTTTTTTGTTTAGCACCTTATGTTGTATTTTGCCGGAGCAAATATTATAATTAAAGGAGAGAAATCAGTATGCCGGCCATTTCAATGTTTTATGGTATTATTATCAAGATGTACAACAATGGTGAACACAATCCGCCTCATTTCCATGCATCATATCAAGGATATTATGCTACATTCAATCTTGATGGTGAGCTAATTGAAGGAGATATGCCAAAAAGACAGATTAAATTTATAGCAGCCTGGACAGAAATTCACAAAGATGAGCTGATAGCCAATTGGGAACTGGCTATTAACGAAGAACCATTGTACAAAATTGAACCATTGCGTTAAAAGGAGTGACCACGATTATGAAAACGCCAGTATGGGTAGTTACCAACGTACAACCGCAAAAAGATTATACGCTGATCTTAACCTTTGCCAGCGGAGAAAAGAAGCTTTTTGATGCTCGCCCACTTCTTGCCAAAGCAATCTACAAGCCATTGAATAATCTCAGTTTTTTCCTGACAGCTAAGGCTGATTGTGGTTCCGTAGCCTGGAGCGATGAAATTGATATTGCACCGGAATATTTATACGAGTGCAGCCTTCCTTTGCAGGTTATTTAAGCTGCTACTTAATTTTGCTAATGTAATATTAGCAGGGATGAACTCGCAACTATGGATAATTTCAGCAAACAAATTTATGAAGCTGGCATTAACGACAGCAGAGCTGAAGGCACAAAAAATCTTATATCCATATAGTGCAAACGAGGTCAGCAACGCTGACCTCGTTTTTCTTGCATTAGTCCATTACTTGTGGTTGGGTCGACCTAGTCCAATTTTTGTGCTCGA
>ERZ825159.1138-NODE-1138-length-27639-cov-4.920389_pt1 | contig 27639 bp, 19 predicted proteins | sample MGYA00519932_ERZ825159 | MGnify/ENA primary metagenome ERZ825159 (study PRJEB31778, sample SAMEA3449191) | human gut metagenome | biome: human gut; feature: human-associated habitat; material: faeces | place: United Kingdom | collected 2010/2012 ...
TTTAGCGGATAATCAGATTTTTATTGTGTTTTTAGTGACAAAAAATTATTATCTGTTGGTTGTGCAGAGTATGTTTTGTTATAACTTGGAATTGATAGGTAATCTTGAGAATTTGTTTTTAGAGGATTTTCTCCATTGGAGTATTCTGTATTATATTCTTTTAGTGACAAAAAATTATTATCTGTTAGTTGTGCAGAGTATGTTTCGTTATAACTTGGAATTGATAGGTAATCTTGAGAGTCTGTTTCGTGTACATATGTTGTCACGGCAGATGATAAAAGTAATAAAACTGCGAAAAATAAACATATAACCTTTTTCATATAATTTCCCCTTTCAATAAAAAATTTGATTTGATTTTTTATGACTTCCAGTGGAATTACCTCTCTTTTAACAATAAAATATTGATTTGCACAATTAAAAACTGTTTATATATATAATAATAGTAGTATTTTCTGTGAATTGTCAATGGGATTTAATACATTGAATCTATCAAAAATAATATAGCAAGGGGAGAAAGAATCCCTCCATTAAATCTTTATTCCTCCTGTTTTACTTTCTGCCAACATGTGCTATAATCGTAAAAGCATGAATGTTGCTTATCATTATCTATACGCAGCAGACAAATAAGAAAAAGAACTAGAACAGAATAAATCATTTAAGGAGTATAAAATTATGAAAATCATTGTATTAGCAGGAGGCTTAAGCACAGAACGTGATGTATCACTTTCTTCTGCTGCCGGAATCTGTCGTACATTAGTTGAAAAAGGACATGATGCATTTCTTCTGGATGTATTCATGGGATTAGAGAATGCGCCGGAGAATCTGGAGGATGTCTTTACTCTTCCGGATCACGGACTTGAGATTGTGAAGAATATCAGCACGGAGGAACCGGATCTTAAAGCTGTCAAGGCTTCCCGTCCGGATCAGTCAGACTGCTTCTTCGGCCCGAATGTAATCGAACTTTGCCGTCTGGCTGACATTACTTTCCTTGGTCTTCACGGTGGAGAAGGTGAGAACGGAAAGCTTCAGGCATCTTTCGATCTGCTTGGTATTAAATATACAGGACCTGACTCTCTTGGATGTGCGGTTGCAATGCACAAAGGTGTTGCAAAGCAGATCTTCCTTGAGTCTGGCGTAGACACTCCGGGAGGTGGAACGATTTATAAGAACTCTGAAGATCAGTCTTACCAGTCACTTGGTCTGACACTTCCTGTTGTTGTTAAACCTTGCTCCGGTGGTTCCAGTATCGGAGTATATATTGTAAATACAGATGAAGAATATGCAGAGGCTCTGAAGAAGTCCTTCCACTACGAAGATGAACTTGTTGTTGAGCCATACATTAAGGGGCGTGAGTTTGCATGCGGTATCATTGACGGAACAGCACTTCCTCCGATCGAGATCATCCCGAAGACAGGATTCTTTGATTATGCGAATAAATATCAGGTCGGAGCTACTTCTGAAGTATGCCCGGCTGATATTCCGGAAGAAGTTGCAGAGCACATGAAGGAACTTACTGTAAAAGCGTTCAATGCACTGAAACTTAATGTTTACAGCCGTGCAGACTTCCTGCTTGACGCTAAGGGGAATCTGTTCTGCCTGGAGATGAATACCCTTCCTGGAATGACTTCCGCAAGTCTTCTCCCGAAGGAAGCTAAGGTTTATGGAATCGAATACGGCGATCTTTGCGAACTGATCATTAAGAAGTCCATGGAGGCAAGATATTAATGAAACACATGACATTATCTGAAATCGCAGATGCCTGCTGCGGAATTTATTGCGGTGATCCTGCATTCTTAGACTGTGAGGTCTCAAGTGTTGCGATCGACAGCCGTAAAGTAGTAAAAGATACTCTTTTCGTTGCGATCAAAGGTGCCCGTGTTGACGGACACAGTTTTATCCCGCAGGTCATGGAAGCAGGTGCACTCTGTTCCCTCTCTGAACAGGATCTTGGTGACGTTGATTATCCTTATATCCGCGTTTCATCCTGCACAGAAGCATTAAAGGACTTAGCTGAACATTACCGCCGTTCCCTTGATATCAAAGTTGTCGGCATCACCGGAAGTGTCGGAAAGACAAGTACAAAGGAAATGATCGCCTCTGTACTTTCTGAGAAATATAATGTACTGAAAACAGAAGGAAACTTCAATAATGAGATTGGACTTCCTCTGACCGTATTCAATATCCGTGAGGAACATGAGGTTGCAGTTCTTGAGATGGGAATCAGCCACTTTGGAGATATGAAACCACTGGCTAAGATCGCCCGCCCGGATGTGTGCGTGATCACTAATATCGGATATGCACATCTTGAAAATCTTGGAACAAGAGACGGAATCCTAAAGGAAAAGAGTTCCATGACAGACTACATGAATCCGAAAGGTTCTGTTATCTTCAACGGGGATGATGATAAGCTGAAAAGCTACACTTCCCGTGATGGAAGAACTCCTGTTTACTTCGGTCTTACCTCTTCCTGCCCGTTCCATGTGGAAAATATTGAACGTAAAGGATTAAAAGGAACATACGCTGAGTTTGTTACTCCAACATCCCGTTTCCATGCACATATCTCAATCCCGGGAGATCATATGATCTATAACGCTTTAGCCGGAGTTGCTGTCGGATATGCGCTTGGCATGAATAATGAAGAGATTGCCCGCGGAATTGAAAAGCTTGTTCCGATTGCCGGACGTAACAACCTGATTGAAGCAAAGCATTACACGATCATTGATGACTGCTACAATGCCAATCCGGCATCTATGAAGTCCTCTCTTGACGTACTTGCATATGCAGACACAAGAAAGGTCGCTATCCTTGGCGATATGGGCGAACTTGGTGCCGATGAGCTTGCGATGCACCGCGAAGTCGGAGCATATGCAGCATTTAAAAACACTGATGTTTTGGTCTGCATCGGAGCACTTTCCAAAGATATGGCAGAAGCTGCAAAGGAAACTGTTCTTGCAACAGAGAAGAACATGAAAGTTTTCCATTTTGACACAAAAGAAGACTTTTACCAAAACATGGGACAGATTCTCAAAGAAAATGATACGATTCTGGTCAAAGCTTCCCACTTTATGGAATTCCCTGAGATTGTGAAGAAACTGTCAGAAGAAGCATAAGCTGAAACCACACTGAAAATATACGTCAGTCTTTAAAAAAGAGTTGAAACTTCTGCCTGGATCATTCTAGCTGATTCAGGCAAATGGTTTCAACTCTTTTTCAGATTCTATTATCTTATTCTACTTTTCACTCTATCCCGAGTGCTTTTCCTACCATCTGGAACTCTCCTTCATAAATGCAGTTCGGCAGGGTACCATCCACAATACCCTTCCTGCATTCTTCGAAATCCATCCAGATCACTTCTTCCACTTCAGATTCCTGTAATTTCAAATTTTTAATGTCCACTGGTTCTCTATAAAGATATACGGTACTGCGTTCATTGTCACGGAATGGTTTTCCATGAAATTCAGCTTCAAACTGTCCTCTGTGTGTTCCGATAAACTGAAGCTGATCTTCTCTTGCATGAATTCCAAGTTCTTCTTTCATCTCACGCAATGCACTTTCCATCAGTTCATCCCCCGCACTGACATGCCCTGCGGAAGAAATGTCATACGCTCCCGGGTTCGAATCTTTACATTCACTTCGTTTCTGAAGGAGTACATCATAACCACTCTCCTGATTCGGACGTACAATCCAGATGTGTACCGTTGAATGCAATGTTCCATCTCTATGTGCAACACCGCGTTCTTTCACCTGTCCGGTTTTATTTCCATCTTCATCAATCACATCAAAAAGTTCCATCGACTTTCCGTTGAGTGCCACATACTCAAGCACATCAGATTTATTATACACAAGCTTTAAAGAAAAAAATTCCTCTTCTTCGTCCATCAGACGGAAGAAAATCTTGTCTCCCTCCCATAGATTCAGGTCTTTTATCTTTTCTTTCTCCACCCATTCAAGAATCCCCTCGTCACATTCGATCGGATCACCTGTAAATCCGTCTGCTGTATACAGTGACATATATTCCACTACATCTTCTCCATATACAAATGTCACGATTCCTCTGTATTTCCAGGAAGTCAATGTATAACCGGTCTCCTCCTTCACTTCACGCAGAAGGCATTCCTCCGGACTCTCTGCATATTCAAAATGTCCGCCGACGCCGATCCATTTATCTTTATTCACATCATTTTTCTTCACTACTCTGTGAAGCATCAAATATTTTCCATCTTTTTCAATATAACATAATGTGCTTTGTCTATTCATTGTACCCCTCTTTTCACTATCTTTATGTCTGATGCAGGTACACAATCGCTTAGCCTGCAGCTTTTATCCGCTTGAACCCAACAACTATACTGTAGTTACTGTTCACACGATGTGCGACCAGTAACTACAGTATAACATATTTCTTTATGAGCTGAACCTTAACTTGTAAACTGTACGCAACTAAATTATAATGATATTGGGGATAAAAGCCCCAACTATGTTATCTATGGGAACGATGCGTTGCTGATTCACGCATGTGAACCGCAGCAACAATTCAATGGGGGATATTATTTATGTGGTCAAGAAAAGAGTTCAAGAAAAAGGCACGTATTTTAATAAAATCAAACTATTGGCGAAGTATATCTGTCTGCTTTCTGATTGCGATGCTTACGGCTTCGTATCCGATTTCCCGCTCTTTATTTTTGAACTATTTTCCTGATAAGATTCAGACGAAAGCAGAGCTTATTTTACCTGCTTTTATTTCTGCTGAAAGCCTCAGCAGTGCATTTTTGGACTTTATTCCTGATAATTTCGTAGTTGCATCCTTTTTACATACGATTCAGAATTCCCTGAAGCGTCCGGACTTTATTGTCACTTCGTTTCTCACACTTGGAGTCATTTTTTCGCTTTTATATAAGTTTTTTATCAGCAATCTTTTGATTGTCGGTGAGAAACGTTTTTTTGTTGAATCTTATAACTATGAAGATACGAATATTTCTAAAATATTCTTTTTATATAAGTTGCGTTACCTTGCAAATCCTTCCTGGGTGATGTTCTGCTACACGCTTTTTCAGAAACTTTGGGATTTAACAATTATCGGTGGAATTATTAAGCATTATGAATATAGCATGATTCCATATATCCTCGCAGAGAATCCAAAAATCAGTCAAAAGAATGCCTTTTTTCTCTCTAAACAGCTTACAAAGGGAAATAAATGGAAGCTCTTTTTGTTAGATTGTTCTTTCCTCGGTTGGGAGCTTTTATCTCTCTTTACACTTGGAATTCTGGACATCCTTTATGTCCGCCCGTACAAAATGAACTGTAAAGCATCCTTATATCTGTTTTTACGAAGAAACTATGTGCTTTCAAGAGCGCCTAAATATGAGCAGCTCAATGATTCTTATCTTGAGCATGTTCCTTCTGAAGATGAACTTCTGATTAGTAAAGCACTTTATGACGATTCTGAAGGTCCTTACACAAAGATCTCTTATTTTGCACCGCATCAGTATCCGGTATTTCTTTTTTCTGTGCAACCACCTATTGCCGCAGTAAAATCACCGGTCAATCCGGCGCAAAATTATGACTTTCTGTCCTGTGTATTTTTATTCCATGCCTTTTCTATTTTCGGATGGCTTTTGGAAATCATTTCCGAACTGCTCAGTTGCGGCACACTGGAAAATGTAACCCTTCGTACGCTTCCATGGCTCCCGTTGTACGGAATCTGTGGTCTGCTTATACTGTTGCTGTTAAAGAAATATATCAAAAAGCCGGCTAGTATGTTTATTATCAACTTTATTGTGTATACAGTTCTTGATTATCTCATCCAGCTGTTTCTTGATTTTGGCTTTGGAATTGAGCTTCCGAAATATCATTCTTATCTTGCTTTCATGAATGGAGAAGCATATCTTGGTGATGGGGCAGTATTTGCACTTCTTGGCTGTGCATTTTTCTATTACTTTGCTCCGCGCTGGAACAGTCTCTTCATGAAATTAAAGAAATGGATGAGAATTTTGATCTGTATCCTTCTGACAACAGTTTTTATATTTGATCTGCTGTCCGGCATAATCCAATATTGATTTTACTGATGAAAAATAGTAAAATCTTAATTATCAGTAAGGTTGGTTTTGCTGTTTCGATTTTTTCTAATACAGTATGAACCTGTTCCCCCTGACAAACTATTACAGCTTAGAAGAAAGGGAAATATTATGAAAAAAAGAGTCGTTGTTGCACTGGGACACCGTGCACTTGGAACTACACTTCCAGAACAGAAAGTAGCCGTTAAAAGCACTGCCAAATGTATCGCTGATCTGATTGAAGCAGGCTATCAGGTTGCTATCACACACAGTAATGCTCCGCAGGTTGGTATGATCCACACTGCATTGAATGAATTTGCAAAGAACCATCCGGAATATACAGCATCCCCAATGTCTGTATGTACTGCCATGAGCCAGGGATATATCGGATATGACCTTCAGAACGGAATCCGTGAAGAGCTTCTCAACCGCGGTATCTACCGTACAGTCAGCACAGTCCTCACTCAGGTGATCGTAGATCCTTATGATGATGCTTTCTATACACCAACAAAGGTTCTCGGCCGTTATATGAACGCTGAGGAAGCGAATGAAGAACGTAAGAAAGGCAACTTCGTAGTGGAAGAACCTGGTAAAGGTTTCCGCCGTGCTGTCTCTGCTCCGAATCCGGTCAAGATTGTTGAACTTGATGCAGTGAAAGCTCTTCTTGATGCAGATCAGATTGTTATCGCAGCAGGTGGCGGCGGTATTCCGGTACTTGAGCAGGATAATCATTTACGTGGCGCAAGTGCTGTTATCGAAAAAGACCTCGCAGCTGGAAAGCTTGCAGAAGGAATTAATGCTGATCTTCTTATTATTCTTACAAATGTTGAGAAAGTATGTATCAACCTTGGCAAACCGAATGAGGAACCACTGGATACAATTACTGTTGATCAGGCAAAAACTTACATGGAAGAGGGACATTTTGGAATTTACAACATGCTTCCAAAATTCCGTGCAGCAGTTGAATTCGTAGAGGGACACGAAGGCCGCAAAGCTTACATTACTTCCTTTGATAAAGTCTCTGATGCTCTGAATGGTAAGACCGGAACAGTAATCGAATAGATTGACAGATTGAACTTATTAGAAACATAACCTGGAACAGGCCGTGATTTCACATTTTAATTTTGTGAAATCACGGCCTGTTTTTTACTTTCCATCACAGATTTCTTTCACCCTGTTTTTTTGTGGAATAAGATACTTTTAATTTCAAAATATCTCTTGATTTTTCATAAATATGTGCTATAGTATATACATATTCGAGATGTAGTATTAAAAACTATGTGTTATTATATAGACGAATTGGAGGTATATATTATGGAAAAAAGACTTTATATCAAAGAACCCGGAAGCGCAATTACACATTTTATTGGAATGATCATGGCAATTATTGCTGCAATACCACTTCTATACAGAGCAGCTCGTGAACCGAGCAAACTTTATATTGTATCTCTTACAATTTACGCAGCCAGCCTTATCTTGCTTTATGCGGCAAGTACCACTTATCACACATTTGATATTTCCGAGAAAGTGAATACGGTTTTAAAGAAGATCGATCACATGATGATCTCCGTTCTGATCGCCGGAAGCTACACACCTGTCTGCCTGCTGGTAATCGGTGGACGCAAAGGTATCACACTGTTATGTATCGTATGGGCATTCGCGATTGTCGGCATCCTTATCAAAGCCTTCTGGGTATTCTGTCCGAAATGGGTATCTTCCGTTTTATACATCGGCATGGGATGGACTTGCGTGCTTGCATTTTCTACAATCCTTGATAATCTGTCAGCTGCTGCTTTCGGATGGCTTTTAGCCGGTGGTATCATCTATACTGTTGGCGGTGTCATCTACGCACTGAAGCTCCCGATTTTCAACAGCAAGCATAAGAATTTCGGAAGCCATGAAATCTTTCATCTGTTCGTAATGGGCGGAAGCATCTGTCACTTTATAGTAATGTATACATTCCTTCTACCATAAATATAATTTATTGAAACGAAAAGAAGAAGGCTATCAACTACGATTTGAACTGCTCCCCGTCAAGTAGACAATTGAAAAAATATAAATTTTTCCTACCAGCAGAAATTTATCTGCTGGCAGTTTTTATGCAGCTTGCAAGTAAATTTCATGTTTTTCCATTGGTGTTAAAATTCCAAGATTCCTTTGCAAACGTTTGTTGTTGTAGTAATCTATATAATCTTCGATCATTTTTACGAGAGTACTTCTATCAGTGAATCGTTTTCCATAGTATCGCTCTCTCTTCAGAATTCCCCAAAACCCTTCCATTGGTCCATTGTCGATACATTTAGCAACTCGCGACATGCTTTGTATTATTCCAGCATTTACAAGTTTTGTATGAAATGTCCTGTTCGTATATTGGAATCCCCTGTCACTGTGAAACAGTGGCTGCGCACCAGGATTTCTAAGTAAAGCATTGTCTACCGTATCAAACACCAAAGCATTGTTGTTCTTATCACGAATAACATACGAAACAATCCGTCTATCATATAGATCCAGTATTGCACTTAGATAAACTTTATGCTTTTCCATTCCAATATAATAATGAAATTCTGTCACATCAGTGAGCCATTTTTCATTTGGTGCTTTGGCAGTGAACTCCCGATTAAGTATGTTTTCAGCTATATACTGAGGGTTTGCAGCCTGTCTTGTGCATCCGTTGTTAGAATACTTGATAGTTGATTTTATATTAAGTTTACGGCAAATGCGTAGCACACGTTTATCGTTTACATCAATACCATGATATCGTTCCAAATCATCTCTGATTCTTCGATAGCCTTTATCCGGTGAGTCTGTATGAATCTTTTCTATCTCGTCAGCAATAAGCCTATTCTTTTGCTCACTTTTAGGAATTTCTCTGTGTAGCCATTTATAATAAGCTGCTCTAGAAACATTACCAAGTTTACAAAGTGCAGCAACTGAATAATTATGATCTTCATGTTCTTCTTTGATTGCCTGATATATATGTTCATGACGGATCAGGCTTAGCCCCGCCTCCTCTCTATTTCTTCGAGTTTTTTTAAAAAAGATGCCTCCATTTCAGCACGTTCTTTCTCTGCTTTTAAAATTTTAACTTCAGCACGCAGCTTTTCTAATTCACTCATCTCATCGGGACGTTTTCGTTTGCCACGGTTATCTCTTAAAGCTTCCACTCCACCAGCTTCATATTTGACTATATAATTGCGAGCCTGTTGATAGGACACCTGGTATTGTTCTGCTGTTTGGGCATAATTACGATCATGTGCGATACAATACTGTACTATTTCAACCCGTTCTTCAAAAGTGGTTTTTCTTCCTTTGGTCATGATAATGCTTCCTCCTGTTCCAGAAGATTTTAATTCTTCATGACCATTATACTTCTTTATCCAAGTTTGTAACTTACCTTTTGAACGGATCCCGTATTTTTTGCAAATATCATCTTGAGAACCATAGCCTGCTAAATAATCTAAGACTGCTTGTTGTTTCAATTCTTTGGAATATTTTTTATTCCCTTTCAATGTGAATGCATTTGCTCCCATAGATTCATAGTTTCGAATCCATTGTTGGACAGATGCGAGACTTACATCAAACATATCGGCAATTCGCCGTTGGCTTTCTTTTCCATCCAGATATAGATTTACAGCATACGTCTTATCCTCAACAGATACTTTTCTTTTAGACATAAAATATGCTCCCTCCTAAGTGACAAGTTTTTATTATTTCACTTGTCTACCTAGAAGGGAGCATATCAATTTATACTGTTATCGTAGTTGATAGCCTTCCTTTTTCATTTCGTTACTATTTACATTTCATGCGACCTGCAACGTATCTCACTATCTCGCATCATACCTTATCCTACATTGAAAACTGGCTCTCATACAGATGATGATAGAAACCTTCCTTCTTCATCAGTACTTCATGATTTCCCTGTTCAATGATTTTTCCATCTTTCATTACGAGAATCACATCAGCCTCACGGATGGTTGACAGACGGTGTGCAACAATGAAAGTTGTTCTTCCTTCCATCAATTTTGCAAATGCCTGCTGAATCTTGATCTCCGTTCTTGTATCGATGGATGATGTTGCTTCATCCAGAATCAACATCGGTGGTCTGCATAACATAACTCTTGCAATACAAAGCAGCTGCTTCTGTCCCTGTGAAAGCCCGCCACCATCTTCTGTGATCCATGTATCATATCCTTTTGGCAGACGACGGATATAATTATGGATATGAGAAGCTTTCGCTGCCTCGACAATCTCTTCTTCCGTTGCATCCGGTCTTCCCATAGCAATATTTTCACGGATTGTACCCGTTTTTAACCAGGTCTCCTGAAGCACCATTCCGTACCCTGCACGCAGACTTTTTCTTGTCATTTCGCGAATATCTATATCTTCTACTTTAATACTTCCTGCATTCACATCATAGAAACGCATCAGCAGATTGATCAAGGTTGTCTTTCCACATCCGGTCGGTCCGACAATCGCAATACGCTGTCCTGGCTTTACTTCCAGATTAAAATCTTCAATCAGATGCTGACCTGGCAGATAAGAGAATGAAACATCCTCTACTTTCACATTTCCATCAATATCCGTCAGATGAACTGCATGTTCCGGTTCCGGTATCTGCGGTTCTTCATCAATCAATGTAAATACTCTCTGCGCACATGCAATCGCATTCTGAAATTCTGTCACGACTCCGGAAATCTCATTAAATGGCTTTGTGTACTGATTTGCATAGCTCAAGAAACTGGACAATTGTCCTACGCTCATTGCACCGCGTACAACTGCAAATGCTCCGGTAATTCCAACTCCTGTGTAAACCAGACTGTTGACAAATCGTGTCGCCGGGTTCGTGATGGATGAGAAAAATGTTGCCCGCAAGGATGCCTCCTGCAATCTTTTATTCACTTCGTCGAAACGCTCTGTTACATCTTCTCCGCGCCCAAATGCCTGAACCACTTTCTGGTTTCCGATCATTTCATCAATCAATCCTGTCTGCTCTCCACGTATTTCAGATTGCAGGCGGAACATACGAAATGTTCTCTTTGCAATAAAATTTGCTACAAAGAATGATACCGGTGTGATAAGAACCACAACAAATGTAATCGATACATTTACGGATAACATAAAACAAAATGTTCCGATAATCGTTGCAATACCGGTAAAAAGCTGTGTAAATCCCATCAGTAGTCCATCTGAAAACTGATCAACATCCGCAATTACACGGCTTACGACTTCACCATACGGATGTCCATCAATATATTTCAACGGTAGCTGCTCTATTTTATCAAATGCTTCATTTCTGATATCCTGAACCATCTGATAGGTCATCTTGTTATTACACACATTCATCAGCCACTGTGCCAATGCCGTGATCAGTGTGCACACACCAATCTGAATCATCACCTGAATTACTCCCGGAAAATTCACTTTGCCTTTTCCAATCACATAATCAACTGCATGTCCTGTCAGCTTTGGAATATATAATGTAAGCGCAACGGACACAGTCGCAAGCAGAATTGAAAATACGAGAAAAATTCTGTATCTTCCAAGCCGGCAGATTACTTCTTTCAATGTTGCTGCCTGACTTTTCTGTTTTTTCTCACTATTTGTCTTTCTTTTATCAGCCATTGATTACCGCCTCCTTTGGAAATTGTGAATAATAGATTTCCTGATAGATTGGACAATCCTTCAACAGTTCTTCATGTGTTCCGATTCCTGCCATTGCTCCATCATCCAACACAATGATCTGGTCTGCATGCTGAATAGATGCTGCTCTCTGAGATACGATAAATACGGTCGGCTGGTTTTTCATCTCTTTGATCGACTTGCGAAGTGCCGCATCTGTAGCAAAATCCAACGCTGATGCACTGTCATCAAGAATCAGGATCTCCGGTTTCCGAACCAGTGCGCGCGCAATCGTCATTCTCTGTTTCTGACCTCCGGAAAGGTTTCTTCCCCCCTGTTCAATCTGAAATTCTAATCCACCTTGTTTCGTATCAACAAATTCTCTTGCCTGAGAAATGTCCAATGCTTCATACATTTCCTGCTCTGTTGCATCTTCCTTTCCCCAGCGGAGATTGTCCGCAATACTCCCTTTGAAAAGCACTGCTTTCTGAAGAACGACACCGATATGTTCTCTTAGGTTCTCTGTCTGATATTCTTTGATATCACGTCCATTGATCTTCACTGTACCGTCTGTTGCATCATAAAATCTCGGAATCAGATTCACAAGAGACGATTTTCCTGAACCTGTTCCCCCGATGATTCCTATCGTCTGTCCTTTCTTGGCGCAGAAATTTATATCAGATAAGGATGTATCTGAAGCTCCTTTATAGGTCAAAGATACGTGAGAGAATTCTACGACCGGAATTTTATTTTTCAAATCCCAATCTGTTTCGGAAGAATTGCTCTTCCATCTTACATCTCCCTCATTCATATCTGGTTTCACAGCAAGCACACTCTCCACACGGTTCAGACATGCTGCTGCCTTCGTCACGGAAATGATCAAGTTCGCTAACTTCACAAGTTCAACAAGAATCTGTGACATATAATTAATAAGTGCCACAACCTGTCCCTGGGTCAGATCTCCGATATCAACACGGACTGCACCGACATAGATCAATGCTATGATTGCTCCGTTTACAATAATATATGTCAGCGGATTCATCATTCCGGAAATGCGTCCCACATATTTCTGCGCATCTGTAAGAATTTGATTCGCATTTTCAAACCGCTTCGTCTCATCCTCTTCTTTATTGAATGCACGGATAACTCTTGCTCCTGTCAGATTTTCCCTCGTTGCAAGAAGTACCTGATCAAGATCTGCCTGCACTTTCTTATACATCGGCATCGTCACAAGCATGATTCCAAACACAATAAGTGAAAGAAGCGGAATCGTCACAACAAATACAAGTGCTGCTTTCACATCTACTGTAAATGCCATGATCATTGCACCAAATACAATGAACGGCGAACGCAGGAACAATCGTAAAACAAGATTCACACCTGACTGGATCTGATTGATATCACTTGTCATTCGTGTGATCAATGTAGATGTTCCTAATTGGTCCATTTCCGTAAATGTAAATTTCTGGATATGTTCAAATAATCCATGTCTTATTCCCGTTCCGACTCCTGTTGCTGCCTTCGCTGCAAAATACTGTGCTGTAATGGAACAGACAAGTCCGATGATTCCCAGCGCGATCAGTACAAAACACATTTTCACAATATATGGCTTATCCTGATTTGCAATTCCCACATCAATAATTGCCGCCATTACCAACGGAACAAACAGCTCAAAAGATGCTTCCAGCATCTTGAACAACGGAGCAAGTATGGATTCTTTTTTATAATCTTTCAGATATGCAAGTAATGTCTTCATAATGTGCTCTTTCCTTTCTCTTATTTTAATTAAAGAGAGCCTGTCAAAATGACAGACTCTCTTATATCATTATTATAGACTATCTATCCAATCCGATTCTCTCTACCTGTCTTCCGATACGCATTGCTTTTGCATATGCCATGAGACGTTCTTCATTCTTCTTATCGTACTTTCTGTAGTTCTCAATAACAAGTTCAAAGATATCTTTATCAATGTCTTCACGGAAACGGATGCAGTCGCACACGCTTCTGTCAATTCCATATACATTGTAAGAACCGTACTTTGTATCAAACACATGCTTCTCATCCTCAAAAGCCTGCTCTGAGAAGTAATGTCTGCTGACTTCAAAATTCATCTTCATCTTGTGACGGTCACTTCTTCTTGTTGCAATTGAAAGAATCTCCGGCTCTTTATCAATCAGGCCCATGTAATAGCATGCACTGTCTGCGCAGATTACCGCTTTTCTATTTACTCGTGCCACTTCCACTGCCTTATAATCTTCCGGTTTGGAAAACTCCGGACTAATGATCCAATAATGTCCATGTGCTACCTTCTCAAGCTTTCCTTCTGCTGTCAACAGACCAATCTGACGATTTGTAAGTCCTTCCTTCATCAAATCTTCCGTATCAATATATCCTTTGTATTTGTCTGCAATGTATTTCACTTTATCATAGATAATCTGACGCATAATTCTTTTCCTCGCTTAACTCGTGTATTACTAGAAACTGTAAGAAATGTTTACGGGCTGCTGTGATCAGCAACACCTGTGATTCTTTTAAGTCTCTCGTATTGTATCATCTATCAAAGCGGTTGACAATAGGTAAGACGCTGATTTTTCAGTCCGATACTTCTATCTCTTTTATTAAAAATTCATTCCCACGAAGCAGATAGGTATTTTCACTTCCACAGTACGGACAGATTTTCCCATGTTCTACCGTTGGATATTCTTTCTGGCATTCTTCACAAAATGTTACTGCTTCTATCTGCTCGATTTTCAGTTCAGCTTCTTCCATAAGCGGTTCTTTCTTCTTCGCCCAATTCCAGCAATCCGTCAGATAATCATGTAGTATTCCTGACACTTCCCCAATCTCCAGTGTCACGGCAGAAACCTTCTCCACATGATTTTCCTCCGCAACCTTCTTTACATCTTTTACAACATAAAAGACAACACCTAATTCGTGCATTTTCCTTCCCTCTCAATTTATATTTTTGCAACTATATCCTGAAGTAATCTGATCAGTTCTTTTGCGTTCACAGGTTTAAAGATACACTCATTCATTCCGGCTGACTTACACTGATGTATACTTTCGGTAGACGCCTGTGCTGTCATTGCCAAAATTGGAATCTCGGCTGCATCTTCCCTTTGATCTGCCATAGAGCGGATCTTTCGTGATGCCTCTTTTCCATCCAGCTCCGGCATCATGATATCCATAAGAACAGCGTCATATTCTCTCGGACCCGACTGTTCAAATATCTCCACAGCTTCCCGTCCATTCCATGCCTTTATCACCTGTGCACCAGCTTCTTCCAGATAAAACTCTGCAATCTCCATATTGATCTCATTATCTTCAGCAAGAAGAATATGATATCCTCTGAGCGGTTTATCCTCTTTCAGATCCTGTTTTGTTCTCTGCACACATTCTTCATTCTGGCTTTCCTTTTCCGGCTGAACTACTGGAAAACTCAAATAAAAACGGAACTCCGTTCCAACGCCGGGCGTACTGCTCACCCGAATTGTTCCACCCATCTTTTCGACCAGTCCTTTTACAATTGACATTCCCAGCCCCGTTCCTTTATACTGCGTTCTTGCATCATTTATTTCCTGTGTAAAAGGCTTAAACAATTCTTCTTTTATATATTCTTTGCTCATCCCGACACCTGTATCCGTAATACGAAATTCGAATGCCGCACACATTCCATCAAAAGAAAGTTCTTTTACATAAGTGTCTATCCTTCCTCCACGCTTATTATATTTGATTGCATTACTGAACAGATTCAGCATAATTCTTCTGATCTGCAGCGTATCTCCGCTCAGCATCATATGATTCACCTTTTCCCGATGGCTCTCATAGCTGATTTCCATTGCCTCTACCTGTGCACTGACCACAACTTCTACCTGATCTATCAACGTATTCAGATCAAACGTATCATTCTGCAACTCTAAATATCCTGACTCTATTTTACTCATATCAAGTACATCATTGACCAGTTCACTCAGATGTTGGACAGACAGATCGATTTTATCAACACACTCTTCTATCTTTTCCTGATCCTTATAGTTCTTACGGATCATCTGGATCATTCCGAGAATACCATTGATCGGTGTACGGATATCATGACTCATCCGATTCATGAATTCTGTCTTCGCACGGCTCTCGAGATCCGCTTTTTCGTATGCAACCTGCAGACGTTCTCTTTCTCTGTCTTCCTGCTCATGGAACTCTGAAATATCCTTGAACAAAATAATTGCACCGATCACAGTACTTGTCTGCTTCGTCTTACTTTCATAAACCATCTCCTGTGACATCAGGACTGTCTCCTGCCACCAGCATCTGCTTCCATCACTTTGCTCTACCTGATATTCCACAGTCACCTGCTTTTCGCCTGCTTTAAAACGTTCGATCAGCTGTGCCGGATTTTCTGTGATACGATAATTTTCTCTCGTCTCTTTTGTCACGAACGGCTGACAGGTCTTACAATACGTATCATAAGGACATGGAAGTTTTATGTCTGGAATCTGCCTGTTTTCCCTGTTTTGCCAAAATATCTTTTCTAATAAATTCTGTGTCAGATTAACACTTTGGATTATTTCTGCTGTATCCATCAATGCTTCTATATAGTTTCCGTTTTCCAAAATGGACTGCGTCAGCTGTTCATAGAACTGTGTCAGTTGCTTTTTCTCATTTACGATCAATCTGTCCCTGTCCTGATAAACATCAAACCCAACAAGAAAATGATGCAGATTTCCATTTTCAGCAAAGTCAGGCAGTAAAAGTGTGATCCGGCCACGCAAAACTCTGTCACCATCTTTGTGACAATAAAAATATTCCTCTACCTTATGTTCCTCTGTCAGTGTTTCCCGGATTTCCGACAGCTGAAGTTTCTCCCAGAGTTCCCTGCGGTTCTCTTCCTCCGCCAGCTCCTGTATAATCTGCTCTACTGCACCAGAATAACTACCATCATCTGCAAGGAAAAATTCTGAGCTTGCACGAAGAACAACATACTGATCCACAATCGCATCACAGTACAGACAATCTGTAAAATGAAATCCTTTTTCTTTTACAGATTGTAACAGCCGACTCCTAATTCTCCGCTTGTCAGCTGCTTCTTTCATCTTCGCCCGATTCTTGTCTACATACATGTTCTTATCCGCATATCGGAACAGGTCTTTCATATTACTTCCCGGAAAATCTGTAGACAATGCATATCCCACTGCATAGCTAAGTAGCATATCCGGATGATTCTTTGAATAACGCTCCGTCTGTTCCCGTATCATCTGCAGACATTCTTTCACCTGCTCATGATCCACCTGCTTTAACACTGCAATAAACTCGTCTCCACCGTCTCTTCCGACAAAATATTTCTCCGGAAGTGCTGCCCGCAATTGTTCTGCAAATGATCTGATATATTGATCGCCTCTTTCATGTCCCTGCCGGTCATTAATGATTCTCAGATTATTTAAATCAAACACCATTACCGCTGTTGATTCCCTGTCCGTAAGCGGCTCTTCAGATGCCAGAATCTCCTCGCACTTATTCTTATTCGGAAGTCCTGTTGCCTCATCCAGATAAACCTTCTGACGAAGCACACGGTTTTGCGCCGCGTACCGCAATGCCTTGAAAAGCTCATATCCCAACAGACACACAATTCCAATAATATCCACGACAACGATTTTCTCCAGACGGTTTAAGGAAGATGCCAGCTTCTGCGAATAACTTTCCGCAAGCCCTGTTGTCTCATCACAGATTGTAAAAAATGTTTCACTTTTATTTATAATCTGTGTATTCTCATATCCTTCTTCACGAGCCTTGTAGATTTCTTCCTTTAGTTGTTCAAAAAATTGTTCCTGTACTTCCATCTTATCCTGAAATGCTTTATCATCCAGACGGACAAGGTTCAGTTCATCGCTGCCATAACGTAACCCATCAATATACGCATCCACTTCCCTGATCATTTCATCCTGTGGTCTCTGTGCATTTTCCAGTTTGATGATCTGCTGCGTCTTTCCACGCACAAGTCCGGCATAATTCACTACACGAGCCGTCCCTTGCATATCGCTGACCAATATCATAATTCCAAAGAATAATGCAATCAGGATACAGGTAAGAAGCATCATGAAAATACGCAGAATCCGTGTGATTTTCTTTTCTTTTTCTTTCATATCTATAACCTTACTTTTACTTTATTTAAAGATTATAACAGAATCTCCGTTGTTTTCCCATAACAAAATACATCACCAGAGGATTTTTAAAAATGGTGTAATACTTGCTATCTGTTTTGGAAAATGTGATACTATAAATTATAGTCACACTTAATTTTCGTAACAAACGGAGGGACCCTCTATGATAAACCAGACAAAACAAATATTGGAAGAATCTCTGAAAAAAATAATGCTTCAAAAACCGCTCGATAAGATAACCATCCGCGATTTAACCGAAGACTGCGGCATCAGCCGTATGGCTTTCTACTATCACTTTAAAGATATTTATGATCTGGTCGAATGGTCCTGCCTGGAAGATGCAACACGTGCTCTTGCCGGCAAAAAAACTTACGACACCTGGTCTGAAGGACTGGTACAGATTTTTGATGCTGTGTATGAAAATAAGCCATTTATATTAAATGCTTACCGCTGCATCAGCCGGGATCAGATTGAAAGTTTCCTTTTTCATCTGACTTCCGATTTACTGATGAATGTTGTAGAGGAAAAATCTGACGGCACCAGTATTTCTGAAGAAGACCGGCGCTTTATTGCCGATTTTTATAAATACAGCTTTGTCGGCCTTATGCTCGACTGGATCAAACAGGGAATGAAAGACGATTACGTCGATCTGGCACGTAAGATCAGTATTACCATCCGCGGAAGTCTTACGCATTCTATTGAAAACTTCTCATCACTTTCAGAAAAAGAAAATTCATAACACAAATATACTAAACCTATACTTTACAAAAAGAGGCAAATGATAAGTTTTTTATCACTTGCCTCTTTTTGTAAATTGAAAATCTTTAAAAATGTCCATACTATAACTATAACAACTATACTTCATATCTCGTTATTTAGAGTAATTATGATGATATGATCTCAAAACGAGACATGAATCCGTTTTTTCAGAAAGGTGGTTTTATTATGTCAAATAAGAAATCTAAACTTGGTGTAATCTCTGCAGTAGCAGCAGGAACAGGAACTGCAATTTATCTCGCACAGAAGGCAAAAAAAGAATCTGGTAATTCAGAATCCGGTAATTCTATTTTTAAGAAGAGTACTGTTGCCGATTCTTCCGTTCCAGATAACTATCGTAACACGGAGCGCGGAAAATATGACCGCAACAGCAAAGGCATCTATTATTCCAACGGAAACTACGAAGCATTTGCACATCCGGAGAAACCGGAAGGTGTAGATCAGAAAAATGCTTACATCGTAGGAAGCGGACTTGCCTCTCTGGCAGCGGCATGTTTCCTTGTCCGTGATGCACAGATGCCTGGATGCCAGATCCACATTTTAGAAGCAATGGATATTGCCGGTGGTGCATGTGATGGAATCTATGATACTTCCCGAGGTTATGTAATGCGCGGTGGACGTGAGATGGAAAATCATTTCGAATGTCTGTGGGATCTCTTCCGCAGCATTCCATCCATCGAGACACCTGGTGTTTCTGTACTTGATGAATATTACTGGCTCAATAAGCATGACCCGAACTATTCCCTTTGCCGTGCAACTGTAAATCGTGGCAAAGACGCACATACAGACGGAAAATTCAACCTCAGTCAGAAGGGCTGTATGGAAATCATGAAACTCTTCATGACAAAAGACGAAGATCTCTACGATAAAACCATCGAAGATGTTTTTGACGAAGAAGTATTTGATTCTACTTTCTGGCTCTATTGGAGAACAATGTTTGCATTTGAAAACTGGCACAGTGCTTTGGAAATGAAATTATATTTTCAGAGATTTATCCACCATATTGCCGGACTGCCTGATTTCAGTGCATTGAAATTTACCAAATATAATCAGTATGAATCCCTCATTCTTCCGATGCAGAGATACCTCGAAGATGCCGGTGTGGACTTCCAGTTCAATACAGAAGTCACAAATGTTGTATTCAAATTCGAAGGAGACAAAAAGATTGCATCTGCAATTGAATGTAAAGTAAACGGACAGGAAAGAGGTATCGTCCTGACAGAAAACGACCTCGTATTTGTCACAAACGGAAGCTGTACAGAGGGAACCATTTACGGAGATCAGAACCATGCACCAAACGGGGATGCCGAAGTCCGTACAAGCGGTGTATGGAACCTTTGGAAAAACATTGCCCGTCAGGATCCATCCTTCGGACATCCGGAAAAATTCTGTTCCGACATTGCCAAGACAAACTGGGAATCTGCAACAGTTACAACTCTGGATGACAAGATCATTCCTTATATCACAGACATTTGCAAACGTGACCCTCGCACCGGAAATGTTGTAACCGGCGGTATCGTCAGCTGCCAGGATTCCAGCTGGCTGTTAAGCTGGACCATCAACCGTCAGGGCCAGTTCAAGGATCAGGATAAAGATAAGGTTTGTGTCTGGGTATATGGTCTCTTCACAGATGTACCTGGCGATTATGTAAAGAAACCGATGAAAGAGTGTACCGGTAAAGAAATCACGGAAGAGTGGCTGTACCATATGGGCGTACCGACTGATCAGATCGAGGATCTGGCTGAAAACAGCGCAGTCTGCGTACCGACCATGATGCCTTACATCACTGCATTCTTCATGCCAAGAGCCAAAGGCGACAGACCGGACGTTATCCCGGACGGCTGCGTGAACTTCGCATTCCTTGGACAGTTCGCTGAGACACCAAGAGATACCATCTTCACGACAGAGTATTCCGTTCGTACCGCAATGGAAGCTGTTTACGGACTCCTCGGCGTAGACCGCGGCGTGCCGGAAGTATGGGGCAGCGTTTACGATATCCGCGATCTGCTGGACAGCTCCGTGAAACTGATGGATGGAAAATCCCCGCTGGAAATCGAGCTTCCTGGACCGCTCAACCTGCTGAAAAAACCTCTGCTGAAACTGGTAGATGGAAATGTAGTTGGAGATCTCTTAAAAGAGCATGGAATTATCAAAGAGGATATGGTGAAATAAGAAATAGAAAATAAGTAAGAAATTCAATAAGACCTGCGCTTTCAAACGGCGCAGGTCTTATTGCGTTGCTATGTATGCTCTCAAACAATTATAGCAATTCCAGAAAATAATGCAAAAAATCCAGCACTGCAGAACGTGAATTACTGCGTCACGGATTTTCGTCGTACCCCGGTACGCCTTCAAATCCGTTCCTTGTAATTCGCGCCCTGCAGCACTGCCTTTTTTGCGTTATTTTCTGGTCTTGCTATAGTTTGAATTTTTTCTGTGACAAGATAAGGAGATTTTCTATTATGATAAAGTTGATCGCAACCGATGTCGATGGAACGCTCGTCAAAGACGGCACACTTCTGATCGACCCGGAATATATGACTGTTGTTTCCAGGCTTGTCGACCAGGGCATCTATTTTGTTGTCTGTTCCGGCCGCCAGTTTTCCAGTGAACAGAAGCTTTTCGCTCCGATCAAGGACCGCCTGCTCTACATCTCCGATGGCGGAACTGTCGTGCGCACACCGGAAAAGATTTTGAAAACATATCCGATGGAAACGGCACTCTGGAAATGCATGTGCCGCATGGTACACGACAAACTTCCGTCCTGCGACTGCTTCGCCGCTACCCCGGACTACTGCCTCGCCGAAGATGCCGGAAGCCGCATGTTTCACTGGCTCCGCGACTCCTACGGCTTCGATGTCCGCGAAGTACCGGATCTGTCGAAGGTAGAAAACGAGGACATTATCAAATTCACGATCTACCATCCAACCTCCTGTGAAGAGCTTTGCTCCCCAAATTTCATCCCGGCGTGGAAGCATCAGGCAAAACTCGCTGTCGCCGGTAAGGAATGGTTGGACTGCAACGCCCGCGGCGTCAGCAAATGGACCGGTCTCTCATTTCTGATGAACTACTTCGGCCTTACCTCAGACGAAGTCTGCTGCTTCGGCGACAACCTGAATGACATCGAGATGCTTCAGAACGCCGGCGAAAGCTACGCCGTCTCCAACGCCCGAGCGGAAGTCATTGCCTCGGCAAAACACACCTGCCCGCCGTACTGGGAGAACGGGGTGCTGCAGGTTCTGAAAACGTTTTTGAAGGAAACGACAAACCCGTTTTGATTCAAAAAATCCAGGCATCCTATACGGATGCCTGGATTTTTAATTCTCTGTTTCTTTACAGTACCCCATGCGGCGCAATGCCGATCGCAAATTCGACTGCAATCGCTACCAGGACTACCAGCAGCGAAATGATGAATCCGTGCAGCATCGGCTTTGCGCCGGAGCGGCAGAGGGATTTGAAATCGGTGTTCAGGCCGATGGCCGCAAGGGCGGCTACCATCAGAAATTTGCTGATGGTTTTTAATGCGGCTGCTGTGCCTGCCGGGATAAGACCTAAGGAGGTCAGTGCTGACATGGCGAGAAAGCCTAAGATAAACCATGGAAAAATGGATTTGATGCTTACCTTTACGGCGGTTCCTTCTGCTGCCTGCGCCTTCCGTTTCAGATGTACGTTGATGGCGGCGAATGCCAGAACAGCCGGAATGATGGCAAGGGTCCGTGTCAGTTTTACCATGGTTGCGAAATCACCGGCAGCCTCGCTGAATGCGTAACCGGTGGCAACGACGCTTGAGGTATCGTTGACCGCAGTTCCGGCCCAGAGGCCAAACGCGGCATCTGAAAGGCCCATCCAGTGACCGAGAATCGGGAATACGACAATCATGACCGTATCAAATAAAAACGTTGCGGAGAGGCCATAGGCAATGTCCATATCGGTCGCCTCGATGACCGGCGCGATTGCCGCGATCGCGGAACCGCCGCAGATACCCGTGCCGGCGTTGATGAGGCTGCTCGTCTTCCAGTCAAGCCCCAGCGCCTTGCCGATCACATAGCCGAGGCCGAAGCACGTCGCCAGTGTGAAGAGCATGACGGTGAGCGAGAACTTACCGACCGTCAGCACGGTCGTGATGTTCAGGCTGGCACCGAGCAGGATGATGGCGAATTTCAGAATTTTCTTCGAGGTGAATTTGATGCCGGGCTTCGTCTTGTCATTCGGCGCGTAAAAGCGGTTCACGATCATGCCGATGAACATCGCGATGACCGACGCGCCGATCAGGTGCAGCCCCACGGATTCCTCCAGCTGCTCTAAAAACTTGGCCACCACGGCGATGACGAGCGCGATGGCGCAGCCGGGCAGCATTTTCTTTACGGATTCGATAAATTTCATGTGCTTTTTCTCTCCTCCAATGCGTGTTGCGGGTGTATTATATCACCGACCTATGATATAATAAAATTATAAATAAGAATATGTCGATTCCTGTTTGTTATCGACAAAGGAGAGAGAACATGGACCAGCGGCTTGAGACCTTTTTGACCGTGTGCGCCACGATGAACTACCGCAAGGCGGCGGAGCAGCTGCATTTGACGCAGCCCGCCGTGACGAAACAAATTCAGGCGCTTGAAGCGCTGTACGGCGTGCGCCTTTTTACCTACGACAGCCGAAAGCTCAGAAAAACGCCGCAGGGCGAAACGCTTGAGATCTACGCCATCAGCCAGCGCTATCAGGACGAGGAGCTGCGCCGTGCGCTCAAACGGCAGGAGAAGACGAGCCTTCGCATCGGCGCGACGAAGTCCATCGGCGACTATATCCTGCTGCCGCAGATCATCCGCTTTTTGAAAGAACCGGACAACGAGCTCTTTTTTACCGTCGACAATACGGCACACCTGCTCGCCCAGCTCGAGGGCGGTGAGCTTGACTTCGTCGTGCTCGAGGGCATTTTCGACAAGAGCCGGTACGAGAGCTTTTTGCTGCGCAACGAGCCCTACATTGGCATCTGCGCGAAAGATCACCCGTTTTCGGGCTGTGAGGTGCCGATGGATGAGCTCTTTTCCGAGCGGCTCATCCTGCGCGAGCCTGGCTCCGGTACGCGAAAGATTTTAGAGCGAGAGCTCATGCAGTGCGGCTACACGGTCGAGGCGTTTCGCGCGAATGTCTGCATCAGCAGCTTCAAGCTCATCCGGCATCTGGTGAGCGAGGGCTGCGGCGTGAGCTTCCTCTACGAGGCCGTCGTCAAGAATGATGCGCAGTTCGGGCATTTTTCCTGCCCGCCGCTCACGGGCGTGCACGAGCTGAACGTCGTGTGCCTCAAAGACACCAATGTGCCCGCGCTTGCGCGGCGGTTCCTTGACCTGTAAATTTGGGCAATTCTGCCGATCTGCGCAAAAATGCGGGGAATTGAGCGATATGACTGCGGTTTATGGAATCAGTCAATGAAAAAATCCAACATTTTCCTGTAAAATAGAGCTCGGATAAGATAGGTGATGATCGCCGCGCGATATTTTTGCTGCGCGGCGGCAAGCACGCGGTGCGCCGCGAAAAGGGAGAGCAGGAACATGAGCGATATCAACGGCAGCAAGCCCACGAATTTCCCTCTCGACGAGAGTAAACTGGATTTCAAAATACCCCGCACGGACGCTCCGCGCGAAAACGTCCTCAAGCTCGGCAGTATGATCACGAACCGCATCGGCCTCAAGGCCACGGCGGACGACCCCGAGTACTGGGGCCTTGCCGGCGTGATGACCGACGAGATGGTCGACGTCGCGCTCAAAATGGGCGTGCGCAAGCCCAAGACGACCGAGCAGTTGATGAAGCTCACCAAAATGGAGCGCAAGCCGCTCGAAAAGCTCCTGACGGAGATGGCATGGACAGGCATCATCGAGTACAACTGGGAGAACCTGGACGGCAAGAACCCCAAGCATGAAAAGCGCTGGGTGCTGCCGCTGTTCGTCCCCGGCAGCGCGGAATTTCTGAACATGCGCAAAAGCCAGATCGACGAGCATCCCGAGGTCGCGGCGTTCTTTGAGCGCATGACGATGCTCCCGCTCGAAAAGATCACGCCCATGGTGCCGCCGGGAGGCGCAGGCATCGGCATGCACGTCATCCCCGTGGAAAAGGCCATCGAGACAGAGAACGAGTCCGTTGACTTAGAGCACATCTCCTACTGGCTCAGCAAGTACGAGGGCAAGTATGCCAAGAGCATGTGCTCCTGCCGTGCCAGCCGCCAGAAGCTGGGCGAGGGCTGCGGCGATGACCCCGAAAACTGGTGCATCGCGGTGGGCGATATGGCCGACTATGTGGTGGAGACCCAGCGGGGCGAGTACATCACCAAGGAGGAAGCACTGGATATTTTCCGCCGGGCGGAGGAGAATGGCTTTGTCCATCAGATCACCAATATCGACGGCGAGCAGAAGATCTTTGCTATCTGCAACTGCAATGTGAATATCTGCAACGCCCTGCGCACCAGCCAGCTTTTTAATACGCCGAATATGTCCCGCAGCGCCTATGTGGCCAAGGTGGAAAGCGAAAACTGTGTGGCCTGCGGCCGCTGTGTGGAGGGCTGCCCCGCCGGCGCGGTGAAGCTGGGCCAGAAGCTGTGCACCAAGGACGGCCCCATCACCTACCCCCGGCAGGAGCTGCCTGACGACCATGAGTGGGGCCCCGAAAAATGGGCGGTGGATTACCGCGACAAAAACCGCGTGAACTGCTACGAGACCGGTACCGCGCCCTGTAAGACCGCCTGCCCCGCCCACATCGCGGTGCAGGGCTACCTGAAGCTGGCGGCCCAGGGCAAGTACAAGGAGGCTTTGCAGCTCATCAAGCGGGATAACCCTTTCCCGGCGGTCTGCGGCCGCATCTGCAACCGGCGGTGCGAGGACACCTGTACCCGCGGCACCATCGACCAGGCGGTGGCCATTGATGAGGTGAAGCGCTTTATTGCCCAGCAGGACCTGAACGCCGAGACCCGCTTTGTTCCCGAAAAGGTCATCCCCAAGGTGGATGGCGAGTTTGAGGAGAAGATCGCTATTATCGGTGGCGGCCCGGCCGGCCTTTCCTGCGCCTATTACCTGGCGGAAAAGGGCTACCGTCCCACCGTCTTTGAGAAGGAAAAACAGCCCGGCGGTATGCTGATGCACGGCATTCCCGAATTCCGGCTGGAGAAGGATGTCATTGAGGCCGAGATCGATGTGCTGCGGGCCCTGGGGGTGGAATTCCACTGCGGCGTGGAGGTAGGCAGGGATGTGACTATCCCCGAACTGCGGGAGCAGGGCTACAAGGGCTTCTACGTTGCCATCGGCGCGCAGAAGTCGGCCAAGCTCCGCATCCCGGGCGAGGAGCTTGATGGCGTCTACGGCGGCGTGGACTTCCTGCGCAAGGTCAACCTCGGCAAGAAGCCGCGCATCGGCAAAAAGTGCGCCGTCATCGGCGGCGGCAATGTCGCCATGGACGTCTGCCGCACGGCCATCCGCCTCGGCGCGAAGGATACTTACGTCATTTACCGCCGCAGCCAGGCCGAGATGCCGGCGGATGCGGAGGAAGTCGCGGAAGCCATGGAAGAGGGCGTGCAGTTCCGCTTCCTGACCGCCCCGGTCGAGATCCTCGGCACGGACGGCAAGGTCACGGGCATCCGTGTGGAGCGCATGGCGCTCGGCGAGCCGGACGAGAAGGGCCGCCGCAAGCCCGTCGGCACGGGCGAATTCGAGACGCTCGCGGTCGATTCCGTCATCGGCGCCATCGGCCAGACGGTCGACTGGGGCACGCTCGACGTCGGCGCGCTCACGACGACGAAAAAGGGCACGGCCGAGGCCGACGCGCTGACCTATCAGACTGCGCAGCCGGACATTTTCGTCGGCGGCGACTGCTACACCGGCCCGAAGTTTGCCATCGACGCCATTGCCGCCGGCAAGGAGGCCGCCATCAGCCTGCACCGCTATGTGCACCCCGGTCAGACGCTCACCGCCGGACGCGACCGCCGCGTGTACCGCTCGCTCGACAAGGAGCACGTGCTCCTCGCGACGGCGGGCTTTGATAAGGATCACCGCCAGATGCCGGGCTACAACGCCGCCAAGGCCAAGACCTTCTCCGACGCGCGCGTCACGTTCACGGAAGAGCAGGTGCGCAGGGAGTGCGCCCGCTGCCTCGGCTGCGGCGCGACGAAGGTGGACAGCTACCTGTGCATCGGCTGCGGCCTGTGCACCACAAAGTGCAAGTTCGACGCCATCCACCTCAAGAAGGTGCGCGACTGGCACGCGGGCTCGTATGAGACCATGCCGATCAAGGTCGCCGAGGGCGTCGTCAAGCGCGCGGGCAGCATCGTGAAAAAGGCGGTCAGCAAGTAATGCACGAGCTGGCACTGTGCGACGCGATGCTCAAAATGGTGCGCGATATCTCCCGCGAGCAGGCGCTCGAGGGCGTGCGCAGCATCACGGTCCGCGTCGGGACGCTCTCGGGCGTTGTCCCGCGCTTTCTCACCGACTGCTGGGTCGCCGTGACCGACGGCACGGAGTATGACGGCGTGCCCCTGCGCGTCGAGACGGAGGCGGGCCGCGCCCGCTGTCTCGACTGCGGGGCGGAGTTCGTCGCCGACGTTGAGGACCTCTCCTGCCCGGACTGCGGCGGAAAAAAGCTCATGCCCCTCTCCGGCCGCGACATGACCATTCAGGAGATCGAGGCGTACTGACCCCATATGCAAGCAGGCCCCCGCACCCGCGGGGGCCTGTTTGGGCCGCAAAATGCCCCCGGAAGCAGATCGCTTCCGGGGGCATCCTTCATGCACAAATCGAAATCAGAAGTCCGCGTTGCCGACCGTGCGCGGGTGCAGCTCCACGTCGCGGATGTTGCTCACGCCGGTCAGGTACATGACCATGCGCTCAAAGCCGAGACCGAAGCCGGCGTGGCGGCAGCTGCCGTAGCGGCGCAGATCAAGATACCACCAGTAGTCTTCCTCGCGCAGGCCAAGCTCCTGCATGCGCTTGGTGAGCAGGTCGAGCCGCTCCTCGCGCTGGCTGCCGCCGATGATCTCGCCGATGCCCGGCACAAGGCAG
>ERZ825159.1139-NODE-1139-length-27625-cov-4.253065_pt1 | contig 27625 bp, 23 predicted proteins | sample MGYA00519932_ERZ825159 | MGnify/ENA primary metagenome ERZ825159 (study PRJEB31778, sample SAMEA3449191) | human gut metagenome | biome: human gut; feature: human-associated habitat; material: faeces | place: United Kingdom | collected 2010/2012 ...
TCATGCGGTATCTAACTGATTAACAAATTAACAAAGAGACTGTGGTTAGAGCCTTCAAAAAACCATCTAGTGGTAGGAGTTGAAAACTAATCCACAGTATCTAAAACAGCATAGCTTAAATTTTTATTAAAAGCAACCTAAGCTATGGCTATATTATACGAGGGAGTTGAAGTTATGCAGATAAATGAAGCAAGTCAAAACACTGAAATCAAACAGGTCATACGCAGCCTTTGCATGATGAACAACAGGTTTATGAACTTTATGCTTGATGACAACAAAGAAGCAGCGCAGGTTTTCTTGCGCGTAATCTTGGGAGATGATAAAATTAAGGTGAGGAATGTCAGGATACAAAGCTTTATCCAAAACATCTATGGACATTCTTCGCAGTTGGATATCCTGGCGCAGGATAGCGAGGGACGCTATTTCAACGTAGAGGTGCAAAGAAGCGATGAAGGCGCTCCGGCAAGACGCGCCAGATTTTACAGCAGTATACTAGATACACACTTCCTGCAACCAAGTAAGCTTTACGAAGAACTGCCGGATACTTACGTAATTTTTATTACAGAGAATGATGTCTTGCGCGATAATCTGCCTTTGTATAATATAAGACGCAGAATAGATGAAAATGCGAAATGCTTTGAAGATGGTTCGCATATCATTTATGTCAACAGCCAGCGTCGAGATGATACAGCATTAGGTAAACTGATGCAGGATTTATATTGTACAGAGCCTAAAAATTTACATTACCATGAATTTGCCGAGCGCATGGAGTTTTTGAAATACAGCAAGGAGGGCGAAGAAAAAATGACTGACGTAATTGAAGAATATGCTGCAAGAAAAGCCGAAGCAGCGGCGAAGGCAGTTGAAGAAAAAATGACTGACGTGATCGAAGAATATGCTGCAAAAAAGGCAGAAGCAGTAGCGAAAGAAGCTAGTGAAAAAGCACAGGCACGTAACATTGAATTAGCCAAAGACCTTTTGAGTGAAGGGGAAAGCATCGAAAGAACTGTACGTCTTTCAAAACTTTCGGAAGCAGAAGTACGTGAGCTGGCATCCAAGCTGAGCGCGTAAAAGTATAACAGCATAGCATTACAAGGCGTTCTACCAAAAGTACGGTAGAACGCCTTATTTATATACATGATATACACACCCTCCGCACCCCTGCCGATTTATCTTCTCCCTGATTTATGCTATAATAAACTACAAGTATGTTTGCGGGAGGTTGCCATGTTTGCTGTTAATGTTGCGATAAATTTACCGGTAAAAAATTTATTCCGTCAGTTTACCTACAGTGTGCCGGAAGCACTGCAGTTTATAGACAGCGGCTGGCGTGTAGTTGTTCCTTTCAGCGGCCAGAAGGTGGAAGGCTTTGTGGTAGAGCGTGTGCCGCAGCCTGCCGACCAAGAGCTTCGCGGCAAGCTTAAGCCTGTAGAGGCAGCCTTGGGCGATACGCCCTGGTTTGATGAGGAAATGCTGGCTACTGCTAAATGGATGGCAGATTATTATATGTGTTCGCTGGCAGAGGCGATGCGCCTTTTCGTGCCGGGAAAATCGAGCATTAAGCGGCGTGCCGTGCGTGATGCGCAGGGACGTTTGCTTTATTATGTTTATAATGAGCGCTTGCAGGAAAAAACAGTGCTGGCTTACCGCATCAATGCCGCAGGCAGGCAGGTGTTGGCTGAAGGAACACTTGCCAAACGCGCCAAGGGGCAGCATGCTGCGTTGGGCATACTGGCGCAAGCAGGAACGCTGAGTGTGAGCGAGCTGGCGCAGCAGGGCGTGAGCTCCGCTGTGGCGCGCGCATTAGCGCAAAACGGTTTGGCGGACGCAGTGCAGAAGCGTGTACTGCGTAACAGCTACAATACGGTGCAGGAGCGTGGTGAAAGCCTGCAGCTGACGGCGGAGCAGCAGGATGCTGCTGTTAAAATCAATCAGGCGATAGATGCGCAACGTGCGCAGTCGTTCTTGCTGCAGGGAATTACCGGCAGCGGCAAGACGGAGGTTTATCTGCGCGCAGCGGCTCATGCTGTGGATGCAGGCTGGCAGGTGCTGATGCTGGTGCCGGAAATTGCGCTCACAGCACAGCTGGTGAAGCGCTTTCAGGCGTGGTTCGGCAGCGAAATTGCTGTGGCGCACAGTAAGCTGTCGCAGAACGAAAGAGGCGACGTGTGGTACCGCATGCGCACAGGCAAGGCAAGGGTGCTGATCGGGGTGCGCAGTGCTGTGTTCGCTCCGTTTGAAAAGCTGGGATTGGTGATTGTAGACGAGGAGCACGAGGGCAGCTACAAGGAGGAGGACCATCGTCCGCATTATAATGCACGTGATGTTGCCCGCACCCGCTGCCGCCTGACCGGCGCAGCTTTGGTGCTTGGCAGTGCTACGCCGGATTTATGTACGTATTATAAGGCACTGCAGGGCGAGTGTACACATTTGCATCTTACGTCACGTCCGAATGGTGCCGCTTTGCCAAAAGTTGAAATCGTGGATATGCGTAAGGAGCTGGAGGCACGAAATTTCAGCGTGCTGTCGCGGGCGCTGCAGCAGGCGCTGGTGATGACGGCGGCGGCGGGGGAGCAGGCGATTGTCCTCTTGAACCGCCGTGGCTATTCTACCTTTGTGATGTGCCGTGACTGCGGCCAGACGATTACCTGTCCGCATTGCGCAGTAGCAATGGTTTACCATAAGAAGAACGAGGATTTGCGCTGCCATTACTGCGGTAACACGATGCCGCTGCCGCAGGAATGCCCAAACTGTCACAGCCGCCGCATCAAATATTTCGGCAGCGGTACTCAGAAGGCGGAAGAACAGCTGCAGCAGCTGCCGGAGGTGCGGGTTTTGCGCATGGATCAGGATTCGACTGTGGCGAAGTTTGCGCATGCCGACATTCTGCGGCGTTTTGCAGGTGGCGCGGCCAATGTTTTGATAGGCACGCAGATGGTGGCGAAGGGACACGATATTCCTAATGTAACGCTGGTGGGAGTGTTGGCGGCGGACAGCACGCTGCATCTGCCGGATTACAGAGCGTCGGAGCGCGCTTTTTCACTGCTGACGCAGGCAGCGGGGCGTGCGGGACGCGGTGACAGGCCGGGGCATGTAATCTTCCAAACCTATGATCCGGATAACCCGATTCTGCAGCTGGCGGTGACGCAGAATTACGACACCTTTGCCAAGCGCGAGCTGCAGGAACGCCAAAATTATTTTTATCCGCCGTTCGCCCAGATGCTTAAGCTGCAGGTGGTGGATAAAGATGAGGGAGCAGGACTGGCATTGGCGCAGCAGGTTGTCTTTTATCTGCAGAGCTTGAAGCTGCAAGGAAAGCTGGAGGATTTGCTGATTGCAGGACCGTTCCCCTCGCTGGTGGCGAAGGCCTATGATATGTACCGCTTCAATGTGCTGTTGAAGGCGCAGAATTTGAAGGAAACAAAGGAAGCGCTGCTGAACAGCGAGTTTAAGGAAAAGCCGAACCTGTACTTTAATGTTGATCCTGTAAGTGTAATTTAAAGTGATAAATGATTGTATAAAAACAGAGTTTGTGTTACAATATAGGAAATTTAACACTGCTAATACCGGTAGAATGTTGCAAAAAATCTGCCGATGTCAGCAAATTGATTAATGGGAGTAATTGTTTATGAGCATGCAGATGGAATTTATCAAGGTGCTGCCGTCGCCGCAGGCCTTAATGGAGGATTATCCGGTAAGTAAGGCTTCTAAGCTGCTGAAGCTGCAGCGTGACGAGGCTATAAAGAATATTTTTACAGGCAAGGATGACCGCTTTTTGCTGGTTATCGGTCCTTGCTCCAGCGATAACGAGGACGCTGTGCTGGACTATGTTTATCGTCTGGCCAAGCTGCAGGAAAAGGTACAGGATAAAATTTTTATCGTACCGCGTCTGTACACCAACAAGCCGCGTACTATCGGCGTAGGCTATAAGGGTATGCTGCATCAGCCTTCTCCCGAGGGTGAAGAGGATATGCTGGGCGGTATTATCGCTATCCGCAAAATGAATGTGCGCGTGGTAGAAGAAACAGGCCTGACCGGTGCGGAGGAAATTCTCTATCCTGAGGTTTTCCGCTATCTGTCGGATTTGCTGAGCTATGCCGCAGTCGGTGCGCGCTCCAGCGAGGATCAGCTGCACCGCATGATTGCCAGCGGCGTAGGCATTCCCGTAGGCATGAAGAATCCTACCAGCGGCGATTTGTCTGTTATGCTTAACAGTGTGGCGGCAGCGCAGCATGAGCAGGAATTCCTATTCCGTGGCTGGGAGGTACGCACCAAGGGCAACCCGCTGGCGCATTCCATTCTGCGCGGTTATGTTGACCCCATCGGCAACAGCTTCCCCAACTACCATTATGAGGTGCTGAAAATCGTTATTGATATGTACGCAGAACGTCAGCTGCAGAATCCGGCGATTATCGTGGATACCAACCACGCCAACTCCGGCAAAAAATATCTGGAGCAAATCCGTATTGCTAAGGATATCGTGCATTCCCGCAAGCTAAACGCTGATATTAACAGAATCGTCAAGGGTCTGATGATTGAAAGCTATATCGAGGACGGTGCTCAGGGCGTGCATGACGGCGTTTACGGCAAATCTATTACCGACCCCTGCCTGGGCTGGGAAAAAACGGAAAGACTGTTGCTTGACCTGGCGGAAGAATTGTAAACTGATAAGTATGAGCTGCTGCAGCGAAGGCTGCGGCAGCTTTTTTGCATGCAAAAAAGACCGCCTGCTTTGGCAGGCGGCCTCTAAACTTTCTCAGCTATTAAAATGTTTCCAACAGCTTGTAGCCACGACCGATAAGGAAGGTGGCGGTTTCCGGCTCGTTGGTTTTGAAAACTACTACCGGTTTAACATTGTCGCGGTTAAAGGAAATGTAAAGGTAAGAAATGTCGATGTTGGCACCGTGGATAGCGGCAAGAATTCCGTCCAGATAACCCGGAGTATCGTTCATCTCTACGGCAATAACCTTGTCCTGACGGCATTGGTAGCCTTCTGCCTTCAGCACCTCGATAGCAGTTTCTGCTTTGTCCACAATCAGGCGCACAATGCCGAATTCCGCACTGTCATTGGCCAGCATGGTGTAAATATTGATATTGGCTTTAGCAAGAATGGTCGTGATTTTGAACAAACCACCCTCATTGTTTTCGGTGAATAAAGAAACCTGATTCAGCATATGTAAAAATCCTCCCTAAATTATCATAAAGCGGGCTGTACTGTTGTCAGTTTTTGCTTGCTTAATAAAAGATTATAGCACAAACTTTGATGAGAAGAAAGAGGCTTTTGTAAAGTTATCTTTACCTGACGCAAGCTATTGTGAAGTGAAAGAGGACAAAAATAATATTTAGCTTTGATTTGAACGCAGAAAAACAGCCTTGATTTGTGATAAATATAATGCTTGCTGAGTCTTTTTGCTCTTTAATGTTTACGTGGCTATTGAGTTTAGGTTAAAGCAAACAAAAATTACAAATTGCTTGATTTTTCGTGTAAATGTGTTATAATATTATTGATAATATGTGAGCAAGTTTTGAAATGTTGTTCATAAAAATAAGCGGAGGTTGATGGTATGGGTATGAAAAAATTATTAGCAGTTTTATTCTCGGCTTTACTGCTTGTAGGCGTTGCCGGCTGCGGCGGCAATGACGCACAGCAGGGCGCGGTGACACAAAAGGTTATGAACGCCAAAACCAAGCAGGATTTTGAGCCTGTGACGGAAGTAAAGGAAGGACGCAAAAACGTCTATGCTGTACTTAAGGTTATGAAGGGTAACTACTGGGAAGAAGTTATCCGCGGTATTAAAGACGGCGCAGCCAAGGCTGACGTTAACGTTTATGTCGGCGGCGTTATGAAAGACGGCGACTGGGAGCTGCAATGCGATATGGTCAAGGAGCTTCACGGTAAAAAAGCGGACGCAGTAATACTTGCTCCGGCGGACAGCTCCAATATGACGGCAAGTGCGAAAACTCTGCGCGAGCAGAAGCTGCCGGTATTTTTGGTTGATACCGCATTGAGCAGCAATGATTACGATGCAGCTTTCCTTACCAACAACCTGGAGGCAGGTGCCGAGGTTTGCCAACAGATGGTGGAGCAGATGAAGGCTAACGGCGTTAAGGAATCCGAGGAGGCAACAGTTCTGGTACATGTCAGCACCTTGGCTAGCACTACGATTGCCGACCGTCTGAACAGCATTATGGCAAACTGGGGTAATTTTGCTCCTGCAAGCTGGAAAATCGAACATGATTATATTATTAACTACGGTGATGATGCGGGCGCAGTTAAGCTGGTTGCCGAAAAAATCAAAAATACTCATAATGTTAAAGGCATTATTGCCTGCAACAACGGCTCCACCAATGCAACTGTGGAAGCTGTAATGACTGCAGGCCGTAAGGATATTGCCGTTACCGGCTTTGACCTTGGCAAAAAGACCTTACTGGGCCTGGAGGACAAAAACTATAGTATTGCCGTTGCCGTACAGAATCAGTACAAAATGGGCTATGAGGCTGTGATGGCTGCCGCTGCTGCAGCAAAAGATGGCAGCAAGCCTGCACAGAAGCTGGTAAATACCGGTATCCGTATGGCAGATAAAAATAATTATAAAAAATAGATAACAAAAAAGCTTAAGAGCCTTCTGCTTCTGACGGAAAATCCGCCTGACGCAGAAGGCTTTTTCTGTTTGGGCATAAATATATGAGGAAGCCTGCGCAGAGAATTTGTTTTTTTCTGTAGTAATGTGTTATAATGAACTATTGGAATAGCTACAAGGAGGAACAAAAATGGCTAAGTTAAAAATAGTGATTGCCGGCGCTCCAGTGTTGCGTGAGGTGGCTCAACCGGTAGAGCGTATAGATAAAAAATTGCAGCGTCTGCTGCGTGATATGGCAGAAACAATGTATGCGGCCGACGGCGTAGGTTTGGCAGCACCGCAGGTGGGTGTAAGCAAGCGCGTAGTAGTTATCGACGTAGGCGAAGGCTTGTACGAGCTGATTAACCCTGAAATTGTTAAACGTGAGGGAAAGGTGCTGGGCAGCGAAGGCTGTCTTTCCGTGCCTGATTATGAGGGCGAGGTAGAACGCTCCGAATATGTGGAATGCGAATTCACCGACAAAACCGGTCAACGCATGCTGCTTTCCGCAAGTGGTCTTTTGGCTATCTGCATTCAGCATGAGCTGGACCATCTGGACGGCATTCTGTTCATCGACAAGGCTAAAACCATTTCGCCTAAGCAGAAGGAAAATCCCGAGGATGCTGTAAGATAAATCCTGAGCGGGATATGAAAAAAAGATATACGGAGGAAAACAAATGCGTATAGTATTTATGGGAACACCGGATTTCGCAGTCGGCAGCCTGCAGGCGTTGTGCGAAAGCGGTAAGCATGAAATTCTTGCGGTAGTAACTCAACCGGACCGTCCGAAGGGACGCGGCAACAAGCTGCTGCGGACACCTGTTAAGGAATATGCGCTGGAGCAGGGCCTGACTGTTTACCAGCCGCAAAAGGTAAAAACCCCTGAATTTGTTGAGCTGCTGCACGAGCTGCAGCCGGAGCTGATTGTTGTAGCTGCCTTCGGCCAGTTCTTGAGCAAAGAAATTCTGGAGTTGCCGAAATACGGCTGCATCAATGTGCATGCATCGCTGCTGCCGAAGTATCGCGGTGCGGCGCCGATTCAGTATGCCATCATCAAGGGCGAAAAGGAATCAGGCGTAACGATTATGCAGATGGATATCGGCATGGATACCGGCGCAATGCTGGACAAGGTAGTAGTGCCTATCGAAGAAAATACAACAATGGGCGAGCTGCATGACGCTCTGCGTGAGCAGGGTGCGGCACTGCTGCTGCAGGTTATCGACAAAATTGCAACAGGTACTGCCGTTGCTGAGCCGCAGGATAACGAGCAAGCTACCTATGCAACACTTCTCGACCGCAGCATGGAGCATATCGACTGGAGTAAAACGGCGCAGGAGGTACACAACCTTATCCGTGGCTTTAACCCTGCACCCAGCACCTTTACCAAGCTGCCGAACGGTAAGAGCCTGAAAATCTGGCAAAATGACTGACAAAAGCAGCGCTGCTGCTGCCGGTACCGTTATTGAAACCGGCAAGCACAGCTTCTTTGTAGCTTGCGGTGATGGCGTACTGGAAATCACCGAGGTACAGCCCGAATCCAAAAAACGTATGCCGGCGCAGGTTTTCCTGAACGGCCGCGGTGTACAGGAGGGCGACCTGCTTGCCTGAAGCAGGCTGTAAATTGAAGGAGTAATCTTTTAATGAACGAAGATAGTGTATTTAAGCCCAAAAAACGTATATTTATGGCTCTGACATCCATCAGCGCCGTATTAGGCGCGTTGATGTTTTATGTTGTCTGGAAGGTAACCTTTCCGGGGCTTTATGAAATCAGCCGTTTTCTGCCGATAGTCTTCGGCTTTTTCGGCGTACTTATCGTGCTGGCAATGCTCAGCGGCGTGCTGGGAATTGTCATGGCGCTGTTGGGAATACCGGTGCTCAAAATTTTGTATTTTTGGGCGTGGAAGGCGATTAATATTCTTTTCCCCTTTGCGGTAGTATTGGGACGCTTGTTCAACATTCCCCGTGACCGCATTGAGCAGTCCTTTATCGAGGTCAGCAACAATCTGGTGCTGCAGCATAAGGTGAAGGTGCCTGCTAACCGAATTATGATTTTAACACCGCATTGTATCCAGCTGGATACCTGCGTACATAAGATAACCCGTAACGTAGAGAACTGCCGTCAGTGCGGACGCTGCAGTGTAGGTGCTATGCTAGGGTTGGCGCACAAGTACGGCTGCCATTTTGCTGTGGCCACCGGTGGTACGCTGGCAAGGCAGATGGTAAAGCAGGCAAGGCCGAAGGCTATTGTGGCCGTGGCCTGCGAGCGTGATCTGACCAGCGGCATTCAGGATGTGTTTCCTCTGCCGGTTCTGGGCGTTTTAAACGAGCGTCCCTTCGGTCCCTGCTTTAATACGCGGGTAGATATCAATAAGCTGGAAGCAGCAATATTAGCATTTATGGAAGATGATGAGGAAGAAACAAAGCATGCGGAAGGAACAAAAAGCAAATTATCCTGAAAGCGCCCGCGGAGCAGCGGCGCTTTTGGTGCGTATGGTGCTGGAGGACGGTGCTTATACGAATATCGCGCTGAACCAGTATCTGCGCGGCAGCAGATTGAGTGACCTTGACAGAAGGCTGGCAACAGAGCTGGTATACGGCACGGTAAAGGCCAGCGGTACGCTTGACTGGTATCTGGCGCAGTGCGTCAGTCGTCCGTTGGACAAGGTGGCCGGTGATATTCTGGCGATACTGCGCATCAGTACCTACCAGCTGCTGTATATGACGCGCATTCCTGCGTCGGCGGCAGTAAACGAGGCTGTGAAGCTGGCGCGCTCTGTGAGCCATGAGGGCAGCGCCAAGTTCGTCAACGGCGTTCTGCGCGGTCTGCTGCGCAAGCAGGAGGCAGGTGCGTTCGTCCTGCCCGATGCCGAAAAGCAGGATGCCGATTATCTGTCGCTGAAATATTACCATCCGCGCTGGCTGGTGAAGCGCTGGCTGGGACCGTGGGGACGCGGCGGCACCGAACGCCTGCTGGCGTTTGATAATACGGCTGCGCCGGTGTGCCTGCGTGTTAATACGCTGGTGACTACGCGCGACAAGCTGTTGGCTGATCTGACGGAAATGGGCGCACAGGTGCGTGCTTCCGAATGGAGTCCCTATGGCATTGTAGCAGAGCATCTGCCGTCGCTGCATACACTTTTGGCAGCACTGCCGCAGCATTTTTATATTCAGGACGAAAGCTCCATGCTGGTAGCGCCGGTGCTGGCGCCGCAGCCCGGAATGCGCGTGCTGGATATGTGCAGCGCCCCCGGCGGCAAGGCAACGCACGTGGCACAGCTTATGCAGGATAAGGGCGAGGTTATCGCCTGCGATATCCACGAGCACAAGCTGGAGCTGATTGCCGAAAACGCTGCCCGTCTGGGCATGAAGAGCGTCAAAGCACTGCAGAACGATGCTCTGCAGCTGCGCAGCGAATGGCTGGGCGCCTTTGACCGCGTACTGGTGGACGCACCCTGCTCCGGTCTGGGTGTGCTGCGCCGCCGTGCGGAAGCACGCTGGCGCAAGCAGCGTAAGGACTTGAAGCTGTTCCCAACGCTGCAGCTGGCAATTTTAAAGAATGCCGCACAGTACGTGAAGGATGGCGGTACCATGGTTTACAGCACCTGTACGATTGAGCAGAGCGAAAACCATTATCTGGTAGAAGAGTTTTTAACGCAGCATCCCGAATGGCAGCGCATGGAGTTCACGCATCCGCTGACGGGTGAGCAGGTACAGGAGCTGCAGCTTCTGCCGCAGAATGACGGCATCGACGGCTTTTATATCTGTAAGCTGATGAAAAAGCAGTAATATAGAGGTAAGAAAATGCAAGATATTTTTGCTTTACCAATAGAAGAATTACAAGAATTATTTGCGGCGGCAGGCCTGAAAAAGTTTCGTGCCAAGCAGGTATTTCAATGGCTGTACCAAAAGTCGGTCTTTGATTTTGCCGCTATGCACAACCTGAGCAAGGCCGATATTGCCGTACTGCAGGAAAAATTTACTGTGCTGCCGCGCAGTCTGAAAATTTTGCGTGAGCAGAATTCCTCTGACGGCATGACGAGCAAGCTGCTCTTGGGCTTGCCGGACGGCAATTCGGTAGAAACTGTTCTGATGCACCATGACTACGGCTACAGCGTGTGTGTTTCCAGCCAGGTAGGCTGCGATATGCACTGTGCCTTCTGCGCCAGCGGCCTGAAGGGCGCTGTACGCAATCTGACTGCTGCGGAAATCGTGGCGCAGGTTTACCTGTTCAACGAGCGCCTGCGTGAGCAGGGCGCGATGGTGAGTAGAGTGGTAGTGATGGGCAGCGGTGAGCCGATGCTGAACTTTGACAGCGTTTTGCAGGCGCTGGATTTTCTGCACCGCAAGGACACCTGTAACATGAGCTACCGCAATATGACGCTTTCCACCTGCGGCATCATTCCGGGTATCAAGCGCCTGGAGGAGCAAGGCAAGCCGATAAATCTGGCAATTTCGCTGCATGCTGTCAAAAACGAGCTGCGTACAGCACTGATGCCTGTCAACAAGGGCTATCCTTTCGTGGATGTGCTGACAGCTGCCGAAAGCTACAGCAAAGCCAGCGGCAGGCAGATAACTTATGAATATATTCTGTTGAAGGGAAAAAATGACAGTCCGCAGGACGCGGAGCTTTTGAGCAATTACCTGCGCTATAAGCAGGCATCTGTTAATCTGATACCGGCCAACCCGGTACCGGAGCAGGGCTTTGAGCGTCCATCCAAAGCGGCAGTAGAACGTTTTTTGCGCATCCTGCAGAAAAACAGGATTAACGCTACCGTTCGTAAGGAGATGGGCAAGGATATTGATGCGGCCTGCGGTCAGCTGCGGGCTAAATTTGCTAAGGAACAGGAGCAAAAATAATGCAGGTAATCAGCAGAACCCATGTGGGCCTGGTCAGAGAGAATAACGAAGATGCGCTGCTGGTACGCGAGCCTTCTCTTTTTGCCGTTGCCGACGGCATGGGAGGCTATGCGGCAGGTGAAATTGCCAGCAGGTCTACTATTAAAGCCTTTGAGGCTGCGACACACAGCCTGCGCCATGAGCAGGAGGAACAGAATATCCGTAAGGTTATGCTGGAGGCCTTTGACAAGGCCAATACGCACGTTTATAAAATGGCGGTGAGCAACGAAAGCTATTCCGGCATGGGAACGACGATGACGGCGCTTTATCTGCCGGGGGACGGGCACGGCTACTGCTGCCATGTAGGCGACAGCAGATTGTATCTGTTCCGCAACGACAAGCTGGAGCAGCTGACGCATGACCATACACTGGTAGCAGATTTAAAGGAACAGGGAAAAATCACGGACGAGGAAGCCTTTGTACATCCGCAGCGTAATATTTTGCTGCAAGCCCTGGGTGTCGAGGAAACGGTAAAGGCTGATTTCTTCAGCTTCCGTCTGCAGGAGGGTGACAGGCTGCTGCTGTGCAGCGACGGTCTGTCCGACATGTTGCGTGCAGCTGAAATCAGCCGGATTATCGGCTGTGCCGATCCGGAGCAGGCTGCGGACAAATTGCTGGAGCAGAGCCTGGACAACGGCGGACGCGATAATGTGTCCCTGATTCTGATTGATTTAACTACGCAGGGGGAGGAAAGCTGTAATGGATAAAAATGGCAAGACCATCTTGAACGGACGCTATGAGATTATTCGTCCGATTGGCTATGGCGGTATGGCCGAAGTCTTTTTGGCTCACGACCAGCTTTTGGATCGTAATGTAGCCGTGAAAATGCTGCGCGACCAGTTCCTCGAGGACAACGAGCTGCTGGAGCAGTTCCGCCGGGAGGCGAAATCCGCGGCGCGCCTGGTGCATCCGTATATCATCAATATCTATGATGTTGTGTCGGAGGGCAGCAATCAGTATATAGTTATGGAATATGTTGACGGTGTTACTCTGAAGGAGTATATGCAGGAGCACAAGCTGAGCCTGAATACTGTGCTGGAAATCGCCGTGCGCCTTGCAGATGCGCTGCAGCATGCTCACAGCCATAATATTATTCACTGTGACATCAAGCCGCAGAATATTTTGATAGATAAAAACATGAATCCTAAAATTGCCGATTTCGGCATTGCCAAAATGGTCACGAACCAGACGATGGTTTATTCCAAATCGGTGATGGGTTCAGTGCATTATATTTCGCCGGAGCAGGCCTGTGGCGGTAAGATTACTGCCAGCAGCGATGTCTATTCCTTGGGCATAGTGCTCTTCGAAATGCTTACGGGTGAGGTTCCTTACGTTGGTACAACGGCTGTTTCTGTTGCTATGATGCATGTAGAAAAGCCTGTGCCGCAGCTGAAGGACTACATGGATAATGTTCCCGAGGGCATGCAGGAGATTATGAACAAGGCGCTGGCGAAGCGCTGTGAGGACAGATATGCTAACGCCGGACAGATGCGACGCGATTTGCTGAACCTGAAGATGAAGCTCTTCCCGTTCAGCAGCGAGGACTATCATCAGGAGCTGGGCGCGGTGAAGTCCAACGGCAATGTTGTTGATAGCCCTGATGATGGTGCTACGGTGATTATGAAGCCGGTGCGCAGTGAGCTGCCGCCGAAGCAGGTAACTCCGGCTGTAACACAAGAGCCGGAAAAAATTCAGGAAAAGCAGGAAGCAATGCCTTCCGAAAAAACAGGGGATGAAAAACCGGTGGTTAAGAAAAAGCTGAATTATACCAAACTGATAGTAATGATTACTGCTGCGGTAGTAGCAATTTCACTGGTAGCGCACTTTATCTTCAACCGCAATCTGGCGGAGATTGAGGTGCCTAATGTTACCAATATGACGGTAGTAGAAGCACAGAAGCTGCTGGAGGAAAAGCAGTTTAAGGTAGAGCTGGAGGAAAAATACGGCGATCCTGATAAGTTTAAGCCCGGTACTGTTATGGAGCAGTCTCCGAAGGCCGGCGAAAAACGTAAGCAGGGCAGCCTTATTATCCTGACCATCTGTAAGGGTGCGGAGCTGAAGGCTGTGCCTGATGTTACGGGCATGTCGCTGTCGAAGGCGGAGCAGCAGCTGGCGGATGCAGGCTTTAAGGTCGGCAAGGTGACGCGCAAGCATGTGGACGGCGGCAAAATCGGCGCTGTTCTCAGCCAGTCGCCTAAGGGCTTGGACAAGGCTCCCAAAGGAACTGCCATCGATCTGGTAATTAACGAAGGCGATAAGCCGGTACCGGATATTATCGGCAAATCCATTAACGAAGCCAAGGGTATGCTGGAGCAGGCAGGCCTGAAGCTTGGTGAAATCAAAAAGGTTCAGGATGCCAACGCTAAGAAGAATGTAGTTTTGGCCTGCAACCCGGGTGTAGGCAGTAACCTTAACGACGGCGCGGCCGTAGCAATTACCGTAGCTGCTGGCGGCGATAAGAAGAGCGCCTACGTTGACTTTGTTGTACCGAGCGGCAAGCCTGCCAACGTGCGTATTGTACTGACAGATGACAACGGCACGGCAACGCTGTACAGCGGTACACAAAATGGTAGCGTGCGTCTGCGTCAGAAGGTGGAATATGCAGGCAATGCCAAGGTCCAGTTCATCTGTGACGGCAAGCTCATTTCCGAAAGGAACCTGTAAACATGGCAGAGCTGCAGGGCAGAGTCCTGAAAAATTATAACGGCTATTATTACCTTAAGGTAGAAGGCGAAAGCGAGCCTTATACCTGCAAGGTAAAGGGAAAAATGAAGAAAAACCGTTTTTCGCTGGCAACAGGCGATATCGCCTGCTTTGAGGTAAGCAGCAGCGAAAAGCGCGAGGGGATGATTACCGGCGTGCTGCCGCGCAGAAATTTTCTGCCGCGTCCTACGCTGGCTAATCTGGATTTGTTTGTGGCAGCCTTTGCCTGTGCTGCGCCGGATTTCAGCTTTCTGTTGGCAGATAAGCTGCTGGCGTTGGCGGAGCTGGCAAAAATTCCTGCGATATTGGTGCTCAATAAAGAGGATAACGCTCCTGCGGGCCTGATTGAGCAGGTGAAGGCTGTTTATGAGCCTATCGGCTACGAGGTTTATACTCTGTCGGCGCAGAATGGTACCGGTGTGGAGGCTCTGCGTGAGCGTCTGCGTGGTAAAATCTGTGCCTTTGGCGGACCTTCGGGCGTAGGCAAATCGTCTACCATCAACGCTATTGACAGCAGCGTTGACCTGCGCACGGGCGAGGTTAGCGAAAAAATTGGCCGCGGCAAGCATACTACACGCTATGCACAGCTGCTGCCGTTCGACGAAGGCTATATTGCGGACACTCCGGGCTTCGGAAATCTGCTGCTGGAGGGCTTGACATCTGAAATGGTGCTGGCCTCCTTCCGTGAGTTTGCCGATTATGAGGCAGGCTGCAGGTTCTGTCCCTGTACGCATACGCACGAGCCTGTCTGCGGTGTAAAGGATGCTGTGGCTGTAGGAAGAATTTCTGCCAGCCGTTATGAATCATATTTGACAATGTTAGCAGAGGTAAAACTGCTGCAAGAGAAAGAAGGAAGAAAATGATGATTAAAGTTGCTCCATCAATTTTATCTGCCGATTTTGCATATCTGGCGGACGAAATCAAAAAAATTGAAGCTGCCGGTGCCGACTGGGTACACATCGATGTTATGGACGGCCAGTTTGTACCTAACCTGACCTTCGGTGCTCCTGTAGTGAAAAAAATCCGTAAGGTAACCGACCTGTTTTTCGACTGCCATCTGATGGTAGAAAATCCGGAAAAATATATTGCCGACTTCAAGGCTGCCGGTGCCGACCAGATTGTTGTACACGTTGAAACCACCAAGCACCTGCACCGCTGCATCCAGCAGATTAAGGCTGAGGGCATGAAGGCCGGCGTTGCACTGAACCCTGCTACCAGCCTGAGTACGGTAGAAGAAATTCTGCCTTACGTTGACATGGTACTGCTGATGACCGTTAACCCCGGCTTCGGCGGACAAAGCTTTATTGAAGGCGTAGTACCGAAGATTGAGCGCCTGCATGCAATGATTACCGAGCGTGGCCTGAACGTGGATATTCAGGTTGACGGCGGCGTAAACGCCGAAACCTCCAAGCTGGTGAAGGCTGCCGGTGCCAACGTATTGGTAGCAGGCTCCTATGTTTACGGCGCTGAGGATACCGCTGCCGCTATTGCCAGTCTGAAATAGTATTCAGAGATTATTGAACAGTAAATAGCGTTCGGAGAATAAGAAAAACCGTCCTTTCCCGCTATCTGCAAAAATGCAGACAGGGAAGGACGGTTTAATTTTGCTTTTTGTGTTATCTTTTTTCGCTATCGTTGGCTTTTTGCCAGATATACCACACTGCGAGCGAGCGCCAGGGACGCCATGTTTCCGTAAGCGTATTGATTTTGCCGCGTTTGGGAATTTCGCTCAGATTAAGCATTTTCTGCAGCTCTTTCTTGAAGATAAAGTCGGCACTGGGTACAACGTCTGTGCGGCACAGAGCCAGCAACAGAAACATTTCGATGGTCCATTGGCCGAGGCCGCGGATTTGCATCAGCTGTTTGGTAATCTGGCTGTCGGTCATATCATCGAACTTATCCATGGTTACGCTGCCGTTGATCACTGCTTCGGCAAAGCTGCGCAGGTAATCTACCTTTTGCTTAACCAGACCGATGCTGAGCAGGTCCTCAGCGGAAGCATTAAGCACTGCCTGCGGCGTAATGGGATTGCCGGTGAGGCCTTCGAGCTTTTGCATCAGCTGCTGGCTGACATCAGGCGGCAGCTGTTGGGCAATAATGCCGGTCAGTAATATAGTAAAATAAACCTCTTTAGATTTTGGTTTTAACGGACAGGGCGAATAACGGTCAACTAACGGGGCGAGCTCTGGAACGTTTTCACGCAGATAGCGGTCACCGACGGACCAATCTGGGGTTTGGCACATAAGCATCCTCCTTTTATTTACTTTATTACAATATTATAATACGAAAACGGCGGTTAGACAAATGAAAAAATGCGAAATAATAGCAATAAAAGCAGTTTTCTATGAACGAAGTCTTTCGGATTTGCTTTTTCTTTAAATCATGAAGAAAAATAAAAAACGGCGGCAACGCAGATTAATATTTGCACTTTTTTCTTCAAAGCTGTATAATTAGTCTGATTGACAATCTATATTTGTAATTAAAATGTAAGGAGACGATGAAATGTCTGAAGTCAGAGTAAGATTTGCTCCCAGTCCTACTGGGTATTTACATATTGGTGGTGCGCGTACTGCGCTGTTTAACTGGCTGTTTGCCCGCAAAATGGGTGGCAAGCTGATTTTGCGTATTGAGGATACCGATATTGAACGTCTGAAAGAGGATTCCGTAAGCCAAATCCTTACCAGCCTTAAATGGTTGGGCATCAACTGGGATGAAGGCCCGGAGGCCGGCGGCGAATACGGTCCTTACTATCAGTCCGAGCGCTTTGATATTTACAAAAAATATGCTCAGCAGCTGCTGGACGAAGGCAAAGCATACTACTGCTTCTGCACTACCGAGGATCTGGCTGCACAACGCGAAAAACAACGCGCTGCTAAGCAACCGTTCCGTTATGCACGTACCTGCCGCGATATTCCGGCAGAAGAGGCTAAAGCACGTATCGCTGCAGGCGAACCGTATTCCATCCGTATCAAAATTCCTGCCGAGGGCAGCATCACCGTTCATGACCTGATTCATGGCGAAGTTACCTTTAACATGGACCAGTTCGACGATTTCGTAATTGTAAAATCCAACGGTATTCCTACCTATAACTTCGCTGTTTGTGTCGATGACCATCTGATGGGCATGACTCACGTACTGCGCGCCGAAGAGCATCTTTCCAACACTCCGAAGCAGCTGCTGGTTTACGAAGCACTGGGCTGGGAGCCGCCTAAGTTCGGTCATATGCCGATGATTCTGGCTATGGACCGTTCCAAGCTGAGCAAACGCCACGGTGCAACCTCCGTTGAAGAATTCCGTAGCCAAGGCTATCTGCCGGAAGCTATCATCAACTATCTGACTCTGCTTGGCTGGGGCCCCGGCGATGAACGCGAAATCTTCACTCTGGAAGAAACCGTTAAGCTGTTTGAGCTGGAGCAGATGAGCAAAAAGGCTGCTATTTATGACACCAAAAAGCTCACCTGGATGAACGGCCAATATCTGTCCGAGCTGCCGCTGGAAAAAATTCTGCCGGATGCTAAGCCTTTCTTCGTTAAAGACGGCCTGGTAACCGAAGAATGGTTCAACGATGCTGCCAACGAAGCATATTTTGAAAAGCTCGTAGACGTTGTACGTGTACGCGTTAAAACTTTGCAGGAGGTTGCCGATGCTTCCACCTACTTCTTCAAGGATGTTGAAGAATATGATGAAAAGGGTGTAGCTAAGCACTTCAAGGCAGAAAATATTCCTGTACTGGAGCAGTGCATTGCAGCAATTAAGGCTGATGATGTATATGACCTGGCTTCTACCGAAGCAGCATACAATAAGATTGCTGCCGATAACGGTCTGGCTCTGGGCAAGGTTATCCATCCGACTCGTCTGGCTCTGACAGGACGCACCGTAAGCCCCGGTATGTTTGACGTTATGGTTCTGCTGGGTAAGGAAAGAACTCTGGCACGTCTGGAAAAGGCTGTTGAGTTCATTAAAAGTTTATGATTGTAAAATAGCGATTGGCGGCTAGTTTTAGCGCGATTGCTTTAATTAAGCAGGAGGGCTTTCTTCCTGCTTAATTTTTACCAAGGGGTTCAAGGCTTGGAACATTGTTTTTGGAAAGGAGCTGCAGGCTATGAAAATCCTGTTGACAACATTATTGTGCTTATGTTTATCTCTGCCGGTGCTGGCAGACCAGCAGACTACGGTGCTTACCGAACAGACCTCTGTAGGCAAAGCAACGGCAACGCTGCCTTATATCGACGGCAGTAATTCCGCTGAGCTGGAAAAACAGGCCAACGCATTGGTGCGCGATGCTGCAGCTAAGCTGGTCAAGGAGGTAGGCGGTCAGGGAAGTGTAACCTATAAGGTGATGCTGAACCGTCCGAGTCTGGTGAGCCTGCTGCTGGAGGCAGACAACGGCGGACGCAAGGCATATGCCGGACTGAATCTTGATTTGACAACTGGCAAGGAGTTCGATGTTACGGATTTCTTTGTCGATAATGATAATGTAAAGGCTGCTTTGGGCAATTATGATAATGTGCTCTTCGGCGAAGAGGGCTTGTTTGTGCGCAGCAAGAAAAATGCTGCCTACAGCAGCTTTGTGCCCTACAGGGATGTAGTTACCTCCCTGCGTATCGGCGAAGCAGGACGTTTGCTGCAGCTGGCGAAAATTACCGATAAGGCTGCAGGAAAAACACTGCGTCTGCCTGCAAGCGGACTTATGGCGCTGAAGCTGGACAGCAATCCTTCCACCGGCTACTGCTGGCAATTTGCCTGCAGCTCACCGGCAGTAAGCAAGGTAGGCAGCTCGTTTACCATTCCGCGCGGTGATGAGGAAAGAATGGGTGCGCCCGGCGTTGAAATTCTGGTGCTGGCGGTTACCAAGCCCGGTACCTATAATATCCGCATGGATTATAAGCGCTCTTGGGAAAAAATGAGCCTACAAAGCTTTAACTTTACCGTTATCGCAGAATAAGCTAGAGGATGTGTTTATGGAAAAAGCATCAGTTTCTGTAAAAATATATAATAGTACCTATGCATTAACGACCTCTGCTTCCGAAGAACAGGTGCTGAAAATAGCAGCAGAGGTAGACAGAAGAATGCAGGAGCTGGCAGAAAGCAAAAAGCTGCTGCAGACAGATAAAATCGCCATCTGGACGGCGCTTGACCTGGCTGCAGACAGACTGGAGCTGCAGGAAAAATGCGTTGCTCTGAAACAGGAAATGCAGCAGCAATCCGTGGCAGCGGAGCAAAAAATGCAGGAAAAATGCGCTGCGATGGAGCAGGAGCTGCAGCAAAAGTGCGCAGCAGCAGAACAGAAAATGCAGGAAAAATATGCTGCGCTCGAGCAGGAAATGCAGCAAAGAAATGCTGTGCTGGCAGAAGAGCTGCAAAGCCTGCAGGCCAGATATGACAGACTGCTGGCAGCAGTGCGTGAAAGGTAGATAACATATGGAAAAGAAAACAATAGAACTGCTTGCTCCCGCAGGCAGCTGGGAAGCATTGGAGGCAGCGGTAAACGCCGGCGCCGATGCTGTATATATGGGCGGTAAAGCCTTTGGCGCACGTGCCTATGCCAGCAATTTTGATGAAGAGGAAATGGCTAAGGCGGTGTATTTTGCGCATATGCACCATGTGCGCCTGTATATTACCGTCAATACTTTGGTTGATGACAGCGAGCTGGAGGCTTTATCCGCTTACCTGCTGTTTTTGAATAACGTAGGCGTAGACGGACTCATTGTGCAGGATTTGGGCGTTATCCGCCTGGCGCAGAAAATTGTGCCGGAGCTTCCGCTGCATGCCAGCACGCAGATGAGCATTACCAACAGCAGCGGTGTAGACTTCGCTATGGGCGCAGGCATGGAGCGTAGCGTATTGGCGCGCGAGCTGAGCCTGAAGGAAATCGGTGCCGCCTGCAGCCGAGACAGTGAAATCGAAACCTTTATCCATGGCGCTTTGTGCGTATGCTACAGCGGTCAATGCCTGATGAGCAGTCTTATCGGCGGCCGCAGCGGCAACCGCGGACGCTGTGCCCAGCCTTGCCGTTTGCCGTATAAGCTGCTCAACGCGAAGGATGAGGATATGCTGCAGGGCAAGGATGCAGGCCAGTATCTGCTGAGCCCCAAGGATATGAATACCTTGAGCATTTTGCCGCAGCTGATTGACGCAGGCGTTGTGTCCTACAAAATCGAAGGACGCATGAAGCGCCCCGAATATGTTGCGGTAGTAGTAGATGCTTACCGCCGTGCGATTGACAGCTATCTTGCCGGTGACTACAACGTGCCGGAGGAGGATTTGGCGAATATCGAGCAAATCTTCAATCGTGACTTTACCACCGCTTATCTGGAGTGTCGTCCCGGACGCACAATGATGAGCGACCGCCGTCCCAACAACCGCGGCGTGCTTATCGGCCGTGTAGCGAAGCTGGATAAAAACCGTAATAAGGCAGTTATCAAGCTGGATAAGGAGCTGCATCTGGGCGACGGACTGGAATTCTGGGTAAGCGTCGGCGGACGTGTGGGAACCACTGTTACTGATATGCTGTGCGGCGGCAATAGTGTGCAGAGCGCTGCTCCCGGCCAGCAGGTAACGATTGATGTGCCTAACGGAGTACGTTTGAATGACCGCGTTTTCCGTACTCTCGACAGCAGACTGATGAGCTATGCACAGCAGTTCTTCGGACCGGACGCTAAAAAACGCATTCCGGTAGATGCCGTTGTTACTGCACGTTTGGGCGAGCCCATGACCGTTACGCTGACGGATGATGAAGGAAACGTCGGATACGGCGAAACCGATTTTATCGTAGAGGCAGCACGCAAGCGTGCGCTGGATGAGGCCGGTGTGCGCAAGCAGCTGGACCGCCTCGGTACGACTGAATATTTCCTGAACAGCCTGATCTTTGAGCATGATGAAAATGTTATGGTGCCGATGAGCGAAATGAACGAAGCACGCCGTATGGCATGCGAGGCACTGGATGCAGCGCGTCTGAATGCCTTCGCACCGGCGCGCACAGCGGTGCACAGCTTCAGCGAGCAATTAGTGCCGCAGGCACATAAGGCTAAACAGCATGAATCCGTTCTGGTAGTGCATTGCGACAGCGTTGAGAAGGTCAATGCTGCGCTGCAGGCAGGTGCTGAACGCATTCTCTTTGGCGGTGACTGCTTCAATCATCAGCTGCCGTCCGAGGCTGATTATGCCAAGGCTGCCAAGCTGGTGCGCAAGGCAGGCCGTCAGCTGGCCTTTGCTACTCCGCGTATCATTAAAGAAGCACAGCTGGCATATTTCGACAAGCTCTTCACTCTGTGGGAGGAGCTGCAGCCTGATTTTGTTTATATCAACAACAACGGCTTGTGGCCCTTGGCGAAGAAGCATGCTGCGCTCAATTTGGTAGCAGACATGTCTTTGAATATTTTTAACAGCCAGACACTACAGTTCTGGCAGGAGCAGGGCGCTGCAGGCGCAGTGCTCAGCCCCGAGCTGACTATGGCGCAGGTAGAGCATCTTGTGAGCGTCAGCCCGCTGCCGTTGGAGTGCATGATTCAGGGACGTTTGGAAATGATGGTTTCCGAATACTGCGTAGGCGGCAGCTTCCTGGGTGCGTTGGATAAGGGTGCCTGCAAGTTTAACTGTGCAGAGCCTTTGTTCCTAGGTGACCGCAAGGATGCACGCTTCCCGATTGTGACGGACCAATTCTGCCGCATGCATATTCTGAACGCACATGAGCTTTCTATGACTGCCAATGTTCAGCATATGGCGGAAGCAGGCGTGGTTGCGCTGAGAATTGACGGCCGTGATTACGATGCGGCGCGTCTGGGCGAGCTCGTGGCGCTGTACCGCAAGATTCTCGGCGGTGCGGTGGAGGCACCGGAAAATCTGCCGGGTACTACAAGAGGCCACTATTTCAGAGGCGTAATGTAAAAGTAAATGTCAGCTTGATAGGCTGAATAAATTGAATAAGTCAAGGCTCCTGTCAGCAATCGCCGGCAGGGGCCTTTTGTCACATGTACAATTTGCTTGTCTAAGCATTTTTATATGCTTAATTATAAAATCAGAGATGGTTTTCAGACTATGGCAATCATATGCAGCAGAAAAATTTGCCTGCATCTTTCCGTTCCTGCCCAATCTATGATATAATACTAAAGTTATAGAGAAAAAAGACCATACGGTCAGAAGATAAATTTTAGAGGAAAAGAGGAATGTGAAATGACAAATGGATTTGCAGCCTTAAAGGTTTGTACCCACACCGTAGAGCAGCTTCAGAAAATGGGCATCAAAAAGCCTATGCCGGTACAGGAGCAGGCTATCCCGGCGCTGTTTGCCGGACGTGATGTAATCGCTCGTGCCCAGACAGGTACAGGCAAGACACTGGCTTTCCTGGTGCCGCTGGCGGAAAAAATCGATACTGCCAAAAGCTACGTGCAGGCATTGATAATTACGCCGACGCGTGAGCTGGCACAGCAGATTGCCACCGAAATGAAAAAAATCCTGGGCGAAAGCGATATCAAGGTGCTGGCTGTTACCGGCGGACGCGATTTCGAAACGCAAAAATATAAGCTGGAGGGACGCAGCCATGTGCTGATCGGTACTCCAGGCCGTCTGCTGGACCACATCCGCAAGGGCAACACCGACCTTGGCGGCGTGCGCTATCTGGTACTGGATGAGGTTGACGAAATGCTCCAGCAGGGCTTTATGGATGAAGCGCTGGAGCTGATTGCTATGACTGCGCCGGAGCATCAGACGATGCTTTGTTCAGCAACTCTGTCGGAAGAGGTGCGCAAGTTGGGACGCAAGCTGACGAAAAACTGCGCGCTGATTGATATCAATCCTGACCAGGCTACCGTGGAGAAAATCAAGCAGATTTGCCTTAAAACAACCGACGAATACAAGAACAAGGCTGTGGCAGCGCTCATTGACCGCCTGAATCCTTATCTGATGATTGTTTTCTGCATGAGCAAGGAGCGCACCAAGGAGCTGGGCGACTGGCTGGGCATGCAGGGCTACAATGTTGATGTACTGCATGGCGAAATGTCTCCCGCAAAGCGCAAAACTGTTATGAAGGCCTTCCGTGATGCTAAGATTCAGATTCTGGTTGCCAGCGATTTGGCTGCCCGCGGATTGGACGTTGAGGGCGTAACCCATGTTGTGAACTACGATATTCCGCATGATGTCGACTGGTATGTTCACCGTATCGGCCGTACCGGACGTGCAGGCAATGAGGGCGAAGCAATTACGCTTTATACCGCCGATGAGGTTAAATGGCTGCGTAATATCGAAACCAAGCTGGGTGTTCTGATGGAACGCCAAAATCTGGAGGGCGGTGTTGTGGCACGTCGCGTTGTCGTGGCTGCCAAAAAGAAAAAGCCCGCAGGACCTAAGCGCGGACGTAATTCCGTTGTTGACAAGCGCAAGGCTCCCAAAACCGGCAGCAACCGCCGTCAGGGTGCTAAAAAAGGCAAATAAGCCTGCTTAGATTTTTTAATCAAAGAATTATGGATGCTTCTCTTGCTTTACAGAGAGGCATCCATTTTTTTTTATGCTGCAGAAGAATGTAACTTATGAGCCTATGTACATTTTTTCTCTTTTCAAGTATAGAAAAAATATGGTAAAATATAATGGAATAGGTATGCAATAAAAAAGAACAGGAGGGCAGTATATGTTGACAATTCGTGAATATAAGCAGGCAGCAACTCTGGAGGAGGCCTGGCAGCTGAACCAGAAGCGTCCTAACCGCGTGCTTGGCGGTATGCTGTGGATGCGCCTGAGCAAGGGCAATGTGCAGACAGCGATTGATTTGTCGGCTTTAGGCCTGGATACAATAGAGGAAACAGAAACGGAATTCCGCATCGGTGCGATGGTGAGCTTGCGCCAGCTGGAGCTGCATGAAGGCTTTACCGCCTACAGTGAGGGAGCAAATAAGGAGGCGCTGCGCCATATCGTAGGTGTGCAGTTCCGCAATCTTGCTACCGTCGGCGGCAGTGTGTTCGGACGCTTCGGCTTTTCGGATGTGCTGACACTGCTTTTGGTTATGGACAGCTATGTGGAATTATACAAGGGCGGTATTGTGTCGTTGGCAGATTTTGTGAATATGCCGTATGACAGAGATATTCTGGTGCGTGTTATCGTCAAAAAGACGGCAGCACATTACAGCTATAAATCCGTGCGCATCAGCAAGACCGATTTCCCGGTGCTGACTTGTGCGGCGGCGCTGACGCAGGAAGGCGTGCAGGCCGCAGTGGGCGCACGTCCGGCGAAGGCTGCGCTGGTGAAGGATGCAGAGCAGCTCGCAACTTTGCCTATGACTGCCGAGAAGGCGCAGGCCTTTGCGGAATATGCTGCAGGCTTACTGCCGACGGAAACCAATCCGCGTGGCAGTGCTACGTATCGTACACACCTGATTAAGGTGCTGACGGCAAGATGTTTAACGGAACTGGGAGGTAAGGCCTGATGGAGATAACCTTAACCTTAAATGGCAAAAAGCTGACCCGTATGGTGGAGGCTGATACAGTTTTACTCGATTTTCTGCGCAAGGAAGGCTGCTACAGCGTAAAGCGCGGCTGTGACACTACCAACTGCGGTTTGTGCACTGTATTTATGGATGATAAGCCGGTGCTTTCCTGTGCTATTCTGGCAGCGCGTTCCGCAGGCCACAGCATTGTGACGATGGAGGGAATGCAGCAGGAGGCAGCGGAATTCGGTGCCTTTATTGCCGACCAGGGCGCGGAGCAGTGCGGCTTCTGCAACCCCGGCATGATTATGAACGCTATCGCGCTGCTGCGTGAGAACAGCGAGCCTACGGAAGCAGAAATCAAGGAATTTCTGGCAGGCAACCTGTGCCGTTGCTCCGGCTATGAGGGACAGCTGCGCGGAATCCAAAATTTTATCGCCTGGAAAAAAGCTCAGGCGCAGGCATAAGGAGGGGAGCTGCAGATGAAAATAGTTAACCAATCCTACCGCAAAAAGGATGCTATGCAGCTGGTGACAGGCCAGCCTGTCTACACCGATGACCTAGTGCCGAACGATTGCCTGCTTGTCAAGGTGCTGCGCTCTCCGCATGCGAATGCAATTATTGAAAGCATCAACACTGCTATTGCAGCGAAGGTGCCTGATATCGAAGCAATTTATACTTGGGAGGACGTGGACCAGGACGGCGAGCGCTGCACCTACGCAGGCCAGACCTATCCCGAACCGAGTCCCTATGACCGCCTGCTGCTGGACCGTCATGTACGCTTTGTGGGTGACATTGTAGCGATTGTTGCCGGCAAAACGGAAAAGGCTGTCGACAAGGCGCTGTCTTTGATTAAAGTAAAATACCAGCTGCTGGATGCAGTGCTTGACTTCCGCACTGCGTTGGATAACCCTGTGCTCGTGCATCCGGAGGATACCTGGAAGGCCAACTGCCCGGTTGGTGCCGACAATAAGCGCAACCTGTGTGCCCATGAGGTTATCGAGGATGGCGAGGTTGATAAGATTCTGGCGGAATGCGATGTTGTTATCGACCAGACAACTCATACCAAGGCTGTGCAGCAGGATATGATGGAGCCGTTTGTAACCTACTGTTCTATTGATACCTACGGCCGTCTGAACATCCTCAGCTCTACGCAGATTGTTTTCCACTGCCGCCGTATTATTGCAAATGCGTTGCATATCCCCAAAACTATGGTACGCGTGGTTAAACCGCGTGTAGGTGGCGGCTTCGGCGCTAAGCAGAGCTGTGTAAGCGAAATGTATCCGGCCTTTGTTACCTGGAAAACAAAAAAGCCGAGTAAGATGATTTTCTCGCGTTACGAATGCCATATAGCTTCCAGCCCGCGCCACGAGATGGAGGTGCGCGTGCGTCTTGGTGCTACTAAAGAAGGCAAAATCCGCGCGATTGATTTATATACTCTTTCCAATACCGGTGCTTACGGCGAGCATGGTCCCACGACCGTCGGCCTTTCCGGTCACAAATCTATTCCTTTGTACCGTACCGAGGCCTTCCGCTTCGGCTTTGACGTAGTTTACACAAACCTGCAGGCTGCAGGCGCTTATCGCGGTTATGGCGCTCCTCAGGGTATCTTTGCCGTAGAGTCCGCTGTGAACGAGCTGGCGGCACGTCTGAAGATGGATCCGATTAAGCTGCGTGAGATGAATATTACACGCGAGGGCGATATTATGCCTGCTTATTACGGTGCGCCCAACACAAGCTGCGCACTGGACCGCTGCCTGGAGCAGGTATGCGAGATGAGCGGCTGGGAGCAGAAGTTCCCGCTGCAGCAGCTGCCTGACGGCAAGGTACGCACAATGGGCGTGGCTATTGCGATGCAGGGAAGCTCCATTCCTTACTGCGACGTCGGCGGTGCTACCCTCAAAATTAACGACGAGGGACATTACACACTGCTGATCGGTGCTGCCGATATGGGCACCGGCTGCGATACCGTTCTGGCGCAGATGGCCGCAGAGGTTTTGGAATGTGAATACGATAACATTACTGTATTCGGGGCGGATACCGACGCGTCTCCTTATGACTCCGGTTCCTACGCATCCAGTACAACATATATTACCGGCAAGGCCGTAGAAATCTGCGCACAGCGTTTGCGCGGCAAGATTTGCCAATTAGGCGCACGTCTGCTGGAATGCGGTACGGATCAGGTTGTTTTTGACGGACGCGAGGTGCGTGACACTGTCAGCGACAAGGCTGTAAGCCTCTTTGATATCGCCACTGCTTCCATGGTGAATAATGATATCGCTCTGGAAGAAACCGTGGAGCAGAACAGCGTGCTGTCGCCGCCGCCGTTTATGGCCGGTGTGGCTGAGGTTGAAACCGACCTGCTGACAGGTGAGGCACAGGTTGTGAACTTCTACGCATCTGTTGACTGCGGTACTCCGGTTAACCCGCATCTGGCGAAGGTGCAGACCGAGGGTGGCATTCTGCAGGGCATAGGCATGGCGCTGATGGAAAACGTAACCTACAGTCCCAAAGGACGCATTTACGAAAACTCCTTTATGCAGTACAAGGTTCCCTGCCGTGAGGATATCGGTCATATCTATGTTGATTTTGCCAGCAGCTATGAGGAAAGCGGTCCCTTCGGTGCCAAATCCGTGGGCGAGCTGGTAATCAACACTCCGGCTCCGGCGATTGCCGATGCAATTTATCAGGCAACCGGCAAGCGCTTCATGACGCTGCCGATTACACCGGAAAAAATTGCTATGGGCGTTGACGAAGAATAAGATTTTAATAAGCTGAAAACAAATGTGGTTGCAAGACCACATTTGTTTTGACAGGCGTTATTCTCGGGTGAGAGTGACGCGGGGGCGCATGTAATCCCCTTTCGCCTCACTGCGTTCGGCACCTTCCCTATACTAAGACCCATTTTTCATAAAATGAAAAATGCTGGTCGTGTTATTGAAGTGGTAAACTTATTTTAGACACAGAGGGGGTATTTTTTGTACAGATAATA
>ERZ825159.1149-NODE-1149-length-27506-cov-2.988051_pt1 | contig 27506 bp, 22 predicted proteins | sample MGYA00519932_ERZ825159 | MGnify/ENA primary metagenome ERZ825159 (study PRJEB31778, sample SAMEA3449191) | human gut metagenome | biome: human gut; feature: human-associated habitat; material: faeces | place: United Kingdom | collected 2010/2012 ...
GGTTTACGATCTCTGGTTCAAGGATCTGCGGCTGGTATATTTGGACGGAGACAAAGCTGCCGTTGTGATTAACAGCGACCTGAAAAAGGATATCATTCAAAAGCGCTATGCACAGCCTTTGACCGAAGCCCTTTGCGAGGTCATCGGTTTTGATCCTCCCATCACCGTTCTTTCCGACGAACAGGAGAAGATCGATCCGCAGAAGATTTTTGAAGAGAAAAAGTCTTCGGAACCGGAAAAAGAGGTTTTTTCGGCCTTGGAAGAAAAGGAGAGCTTAAACGATCCTTCGCCCATTCTTACCAATGATGAATACACCTTTGACAACTTCATTGTAGGTTCTTCCAACAAATTGGCCTATGCGGCCTGCACGGCCATTGCCAAGAATTCCTCTTCCTCCTTCAACCCGCTGTTTATTTACGGCGGCGCGGGGTTGGGCAAAACGCATATCATGCACGCCATAGCGAACTACATAAAACAGAACAACCCCCTGAAAACCGTACTTTACGCCACTTGCGAAAAGTTCACGAGCGACCTTATCACGACTATCCGTCAGGGCAAGGCGTACTCTCAGGAAGGAATGAATTTCCGAAACAAATACCGCAACGTGGACGTGCTTATCATCGACGACGTTCAGTTTCTGGCTAAAAAACAGTCCACTCAGGAAGAATTTTTCCACACCTTCAACGAACTTTACTCGCAGAACAAACAGATAGTTTTATCGGCGGACTGCCACCCGAAGGAAATCGAACTGCTCTCCGACAGGCTTAAAACGCGTTTCGAGGGCGGACTTATGGCGCAGGTTCTTCCGCCGGATATCGAAACGAAAATAGCCATTCTGCAAAAGAAAGCGGAACTTCGTAAATACATACTTTCGCTCGACGTCGCGCTTTATCTTGCGGAAATTTCGGACAACGACGTGAGATCGCTCGAGGGGATGCTCAACAAGGTGATTTTCGCCTCGATGCTTCACGAAGAGCCGATCACGCTCGAACTCGCCAAAGAAGCCCTGAACGAAAGCGCGCCGAGCGACGGCGAAAAGGAAGTTCTCACGACGGATTCGATTATCGACGCCGTGTGCAATTTTTATAAAATTCAGCGTTCCGACCTGCTCGGGAAAAAGAAAACCAAAGAAGTCGTCGAGCCGCGCCAGATCTGCGCGTATTTAATGACGGAACTTTTATCGATTCCTCTCGTTACGATAGGTCAGGCTCTCGGCGGGAGAGATCACACGACGGTCATCCACGCGAGAGATAAAATTTCGGAACTCATCAAAGAAAACACGAGAGTGAACACCGAGATCAAAGATCTCAAAAATATGATTCTTAAAAAATAATGGATACGGAATTTATTGAAGACGAATTCGACGCCGTGGTGATCGGCGCCGGACATGCCGGTTGCGAAGCCGCGCTCGCTCTCGCGAGGACGGGAATGAAAACGGCTCTCACCACCATAAATCTCGACAATATTGCTTTTATGCCGTGCAATCCGTCGATAGGCGGAACGGCGAAAGGGCATCTCGTCCGCGAACTCGACGCGCTCGGCGGCGAAATGGGCATAAACGCGGATAAGGCGATGATGCAGATAAAAATGCTCAACCGAGGCAAGGGCGCGGCGGTTCAGTCGCTCCGCTCTCAGGAGGACAAAAGACTTTATCATTCGCTGATGAAACAAACGCTCGAAAACACCGACGGGCTTTATATTCTTCAATGCGAAGTTACCGAAATTCTCGTCGAAAACGGCGAAGTCTGCGGAGTGAAAACCTCTTTCGGCAGTATTTTAAAATGCAGAGCCGTCGTCGTCGCCACGGGAGTTTACTTAAACAGCAGAATCGTTGCCGGAGAATGGGAACAGAATATGGGACCGTCCGGTTTCGCCCCCGCCACGAAACTCACCGATTCGCTTGTAAAACTCGGGTTTAAAGTCCGTCGTTTCAAAACGGGTACGCCCGCGAGAATAGACCGCAGATCGATCGATTTTTCCAAACTCGAGATTCAAAACGGCGAAACGGAAATTTATCCGTTTTCTTTCATGACGGACAAAATTCCCGACAAGCAGGAGCCGTGCTACATTGCCTATACAAACGAAACCACGCACAAAATCATCCGCGACAATCTCGACCGTTCGCCTCTTTATAACGGCAGTATTTTAAGCACCGGTCCGAGATATTGCCCGTCAATCGAAACAAAAGTTATGCGCTTTGCCGACAAGGACAGGCATCAACTTTTCCTCGAACCCGAAGGCTACGACACCAACGAAATTTACGTTCAGGGATTGTCCACTTCACTCCCCCACGACGTGCAAAAGTCTATGTATAGGTCGATTATCGGGCTTGAAAACTGCCGAATAATGCGTTACGCCTACGCGATAGAATACGATTGTATCGACTCTCTCGACTTAAAACCGAGCCTAGCGTTCAAGGCGATTCCGTCGATTTTCACCGCCGGGCAGATCAACGGCACGAGCGGTTACGAAGAGGCGGCGGCGCAGGGGCTTATCGCAGGGATTAACGCATCGCTTTATCTCCGCAAAAAAGAGCCGCTCGTTTTGAAACGCGACGAAGCGTATATCGGCGTGCTTATAGACGACCTCGTTACGAAAGGCACGAACGAGCCTTACAGAATGATGACCTCGCGCGCGGAATACAGAATTTTTCTGCGGCAGGACAACGCCGATTCCCGCCTTACCGAAAAGGGGCGCGCGGTCGGGCTTGTCAAGGACGACAGATACGAAAAATATCTCGGACGCTGCAAAAAAATCGCCGAAACGACCGAAAAAGCCGCCGTTAAAATCCCCTCTGCGGAATGTTCGGAATTCGTTAAAGAATACGGCTTCGGCGACGTTTCCGCTCCCCTTTCGCCGATAGATATGATAAAGCGGAACATTCCGCTCAAAGCGATTTGCGAAAGATTCGGGCTTTTCAAGGATTGCCCTTACGATATTCTCGAACGCGTGGAAACGGACGCCAAATACGAGGGTTACCTTAAAAAAGGTCGCGAACAGATCGAAAAAGCGCAAAAACTCGAAGAAAAACTCCTCCCGGTCGATATCGATTACGCTCAGATTAAGGGTTTAAGGCTGGAAGCGCAGGAAAAACTCAACGCGATCCGCCCCGAAAACATAGGGCAGGCATCGAGAATCTCGGGCGTAAGCCCGGCGGATATAGCCGTGCTGATGGTTCACCTTGCAAGCAGAACGAAATAATTAAAGGAATTAATTATGGATAACGAACTGAAAAACGCCGTTAAAAGCGAAAAAAAAGATAAACTTGCAAACAACCCTGCTCAAAATACGCCGAAAAAACCGTCGAAAAATCCAAAAGGGGCTAACGACGATTTCAAGCGCAGATATTTCGATTATTACGACGACATCAAAATAAGCGACAGGCAGGACTGGTAAAATCATGACAATTATGACAAACCTTCCGAAAACCGGCGTTTACAGGCACTTTAAAGGAAACCTTTACGAACTGTTATATATCGCCACCGACAGCGAAACGCTTGAGAAAAAAGTCGTTTACAGGGCGCTTTACGGTGACGGCGGAATCTGGGTTCGCCCGCTTTCTATGTGGAGCGAAGAAGTCACTCTGCCGGACGGCACGAAAACGAAAAGATTTACTCTTGCGGAAGAAAACGCAAAACAATAAAACCAAAAGCGGGCTCAGCCGATTTCAATCGGCTGAGCCCGCAAACATATAACCGGAATTATTTCAATTCAAATCTCGCGACTCTCGCCCCGTAAGAATAGCCGTAAGCGAACGGTTCGACGGGAAAACTGTTTTTCTTCGCGCCTTTAACGCTTTTGCCGTTGTCGAGCCACTTCACCGAAACGACCTTTTTATCCGTTTTTATCGTTACTGTTCTGTTGTCCGCCATATTCGCGACGTTCGGGTCGGCGCTCATAGGCACTTTTCTTATCACCGCGTAATAATATTTTCCGTCCGTAAGCACGTCGGCGTTTTCGGCTTCGATATGCGCGGAAACGACGTCGTAAATAAAGCCTTTGTTTACCTTTATCCATTTGCCCACGGCGAGAAGATTCGCCTTTTCGCCATCGGGAATAAGCCCGTTGCCCATAAGCCCCGTGTTAAGAAGCAGATTGCAATTGAACTTGCGGCAATCGATAAGCATTTCCACGAGTTCTTTCGGGGACTTCACGCAGATATCCTCTTTCGCGTATCCCCAGTGATCGGTGAGAGCCTCGCACACCTCGCCGGCAAGCGGCTTTTCGGATTTGTCGACGAAAAACGCCTTTCCGCGCTCGAAAGTCACGCTGTCTATCTCGCGATGTCCCGTTTTTCCGCATTCGCTCAGCCCCGTGTTGTTGATAATCATCGCTTCCGGCTGATATTTTCTTATAGTGCCGTAAATACGGTCCTCCTGCCAGTCGTCGTTCGGCTTATCCCACATTCCGTCGAACCAGAAACCGCCGATTTTGCCGTACTGCGTGCATAAAATTTCTATACTCTTAACGAGATAGTCGATATACTTCGGAAAATCGTTTTTATAATCGGGATTATACCAGTCGAGAAGGGTGTGATAAAAGAAAGGAACTATACCCTCTTTGTTGCACTCGTCAACGAATTCGCGGATAAGATCCCTCCCGCAAGCGGAATGAGGGGCGTCGAAATCGTTAAGTCCCTTAACGTCGTAAAGCGAAAAACCGTCGTGATGACGTGTGGTGAGCGTTATGTATCTGCAACCCGCCGCCTTAGCGGTTTTTACGAGTTGTTTCGCCCAGTCCTTTTTCACTTTGAACTTCCTGGTCAGTTCGTTATATTTCGCATGGTCGATTTTGCCTTGCGCCAAAACCCATTCGCCTTTGCCTAAAATGCTGTAAAGCCCGAAATGGTTGAACATTCCGAAGCCCATCTTTTTGAAATTTTCTATGTATTCGTAAGCCATGTTTTCTCCTTTTTAACCCACGGACAAAAGTATTTTCAATTATAATTTTTATAACGATTTTTGTCAATCGATTTTTGAAAATTTCGGTTTATTTCGGCGAGCGGTCGCTTATTTTCTTGCGTTCCCGGATTTGCTATGATATTATAAAGTCGAATTATTATAATTATTTTTTATACAGAGTGTGAAATGATTGATTTTACGAAGCAAATGAAAGAAGAATATACCATTCTTTGTCCGGATATTTTCCCCACGCATATGGCGTTGTTCGAGAGCATTTTCCGTATGAACGGCTACAAATTCGAGGTTGTGCGCGACGAGGGAAAGGCCGTTATCGACACCGGGCTTAAATATTTGCACAACGATATGTGTTATCCCGCAATCTGCTCGTGCGGGCAACTTTTATACGCGCTCGAATCGGGCAGATACGACGTGAACAAAACCGCCCTTATCTTTTTCCAGACGGGCGGAGGCTGCAGAGCCTCGAATTATATTTTTCTGCTGAGAAAAGCGCTTAAAGAAATGGACCTCGGCTTCGTTCCGGTCATCTCCGTCAGTTTTTCGGGGCTTGAAAAATACAGCGGGTTCAAAATCACCCTTAAAATGCTCAAAGCGGGGTTTTCTTCGCTCGTTTACGGCGATATGCTTCTCCTTCTGAAAAATCAGACCGCGCCCTACGAAATCAATAAAGGCGACACCGAAAAAACGGTAAATAAATGGATCGTCGAATTGTCCGCTCAGTTCAGGCGAGGCAAAGGCAGTTCCAAAAAGGCGATAAGAAAAAATCTCGCGGATATGGCGGCGGATTTCCACAATATTCCCCGCGAGAAAAAAGACCTCGTTAAAGTGGGCATAGTGGGCGAAATTTACGTCAAATATTCGTCGTTTGCAAACCGCGGACTGGAGAAATTTCTCGCAAGCCAGGGCTGCGAATATATGATTCCCGGCGTGACGGGCTTTTTGCAATACTGCGCGGCGAACGTGGAAACCGACCATTGCTATTACGGCGGAAGTTTTTTAAAACTGAAAATAGGCGCGCTTGCCGAAAAAATACTTGCCAAATACGAAGGATACATAATAAAAACGCTAAAACCCTACCCCGAATTCGTCGCTCCGTCGCCGTTTGAAAAGGTTAAAGAATTTGCCGATACGATAATAGACCGCGGCGTTAAAATGGGCGAAGGGTGGCTGCTCCCCGGCGAAATCGCCGAACTTATCGAAAAAGGATATCCGAACGTTATCTGCGCTCAGCCGTTCGGCTGTTTGCCGAACCATATCGTTGGCAAAGGCACGATAAGAAAACTGAGAGAACTTTATCCCGACGCGAATATTTTCCCGGTGGATTACGACGCGGGCGCGTCGGCGGTGAATCAGGAAAACAGAATAAAACTGATGCTCTCGATCGCGCGCGACAACAAAGCCGCCCGGGCGGGGCATGCGGAAACCGACGGACGAACCGAACGCGGCGAAACAACCGACAACGCGACTGCGGAAGCCGCCGCAACCGTTTCCGAAAATAACGACAACGAGGACAACTTATGAAAAGACTCGGAATAGATATAGGTTCGACCACCTTAAAAGCCGTTCTTACGGACGAAAACGGACGGATACTGTTTTCAAAATATCAAAGACACCTTTCCAGAATTCCCGAAACGGCGACGGAAGTCCTTTCCCTCGCGAAAGAAATCTGCAACGACGAGGAAGTTTTCGTCTGCCTTTCCGGCTCGGCGGGCATGGGCGTGGCGGAAACGCTCGACCTGCCGTTTATTCAGGAAGTTTACGCCGAAAAAACAGCCGTTTCGAGGTTTTATCCCGACACGGACGCCGTTATAGAACTCGGCGGCGAGGACGCGAAAATCATCTTTTTAACCGGCGGATTCGAGATGAGAATGAACGGAACGTGCGCCGGAGGAACCGGCGCGTTCATCGACCAGATGGCGACTCTGATGAAACTCACGCCCGACGAACTCAACGAACTTTCAAAATCCCACACGAGAATTTACACCATAGCGTCGCGTTGCGGCGTTTTCGCCAAATCCGATATTCAGCCGCTCCTGAATCAGGGCGCGAAAAACGAGGACGTCGCCGCGGGAATTTTCGCCGCGGTAGTCAATCAGACGGTCGCGGGGCTTGCGCAAGGCAGAAAAATCGAAGGCAACGTCCTTTATCTCGGCGGTCCGCTCACTTTCCTTTCGGAACTGAGAAAGACTTTCGACAAAATTCTCGGCATAAAAGGCACGCTGCCCGAAAATTCGCTTTTTTACGTCGCGCTCGGCGCGGCGCTCTCCAAACAGGAAAAATCGAGCAGAATTTCGGAAATAATCAATCTATTCGAGAAATCTTCGTCGCTTAAAAAATACGAAAGTTGCCCTCCCCTTTTCACAAACGAAAAAGAATACGAAGAATTCAGACTTCGTCACAGACGGAACTCCGAAGGCATTGCCGAACTCGACGCTCCGCGCGGAAAAGTTTTCCTCGGCGTCGACGCGGGTTCGACCACGGTCAAAATTCTCCTCGCGGACGAAAAAGGAAACATAATCAGACCGCTTTACACCCCGAGCGTGGGCAAACCCATAGAAATCGTTCTCGATTATCTCAAAAAACTTTACGCGGATTTTCCGGATATCGAAATAGCGGGGTCTGCGGTAACGGGTTACGGCGAAGAAATGATAAAAAACGCCTTCCGCATAGACAACGGACTGGTGGAAACCGTGGCGCATTACTCCGCCGCGAAGAAATTCCGCCCCGACGTCAACTTTATTCTCGACATCGGCGGGCAGGATATGAAGTGCTTCAAAATAAGAAACGATCTCATCGACCAACTCTTTCTCAACGAAGCGTGTTCGTCCGGTTGCGGCTCGTTTTTGCAGACTTTCGCGGAATCGCTCGGATACGGCGTGGAAGAATTCGCAAAACTCGGACTTTTTGCCGACGCACCCGTAAACCTCGGTTCGAGATGCACCGTTTTTATGAACAGTTCCGTGAAACAGGCGCAAAAAGACGGCGCGAGCGTTGAAAACATCTCCGCAGGGCTGTCGATAAGCGTCGTTAAAAACGCGCTTTATAAGGTTATCAGAATAGCGAAAGCCGAAGATCTCGGCAAAAATATCGTCGTTCAGGGCGGAACGTTTTTAAACGACTGCGTTCTGCGCGCGTTCGAGCAGGAACTCGGCGTGGAAGTAATACGCCCCGAATTTTCCGCGCTTATGGGGGCTTACGGAGCGGCGTTATACGCGCAGAAACTCGCGAAAGGCAAAAGCTCGCTCATAACGAAAGACGAAATAGCGAAGTTTTCGCACAAAGTCAGCAACAGAACGTGCAACGGTTGCGGAAACCGCTGCAATCTCACGCTTAATCTGTTCGCCGACGGAAGAAGATATATCGCGGGGAACAGATGCAGTAAACCCGTTACGGGAGAAAAAACGAAAGCGAAAGACGATATTTACGCTTACAAACTCAGACTGCTTTCCAACTGCGTAAACACCGATCGCGACGACGAAAAAACAAATATAGGCTTGCCGCTCGGACTTAATAATTACGAACTCCTCCCCTTCTGGCACGAATTTTTTACCGAACTCGGGTTCAACGTGATCACCTCGCCGTTTTCGGACAGAAAGTTGTACGAATACGGACAATACACCATTCCGTCCGACACGATATGTTACCCCGCGAAACTCATTCACGGACATATAGAGGCTCTTTTGCGCGAGGGCGCGGACGCGATTTTTTACCCCGACATGTCTTACAACATAGACGAAAAGCAAGGCGACGACCACTTCAACTGCCCCGTTGTGGCGTATTATCCGCAGGTGATAAAATTAAACGTAGCCGACGTGAAAAAAACGAAGTTCATCAGCGACTTCATAAGTTTATACGATAAAAAACAGTTCGTAAAACGCATTAAGGCGATACTCGAAAAACACTTCCCCGAGAAGAATTTAACCGCCAAACAAATCGCCGACGCGACGGAAGCGGCTTACGCGGCATACGACGAATATCTCGAATCGATAAGAAAAGAAGGCGAAAAATATCTCGAAAAAGCAAGGAAAACGGGCAAACCGGTCATACTCCTCGCCGGCAGACCTTATCACGCAGATCCGGAAATCAATCACGGCATACACGAACTGATAAGCAGGCTGGGAGCGATTGTTTTAAGCGAGGACGCCGTAAGACCGCATGACGGCAAACTCGACACGAACGTGAGAAACCAATGGACTTATCACGCAAGACTTTACAACGCGGCGAAATTCGTCGCGAACGCGCCCGACGATCTCGATATTCACCTCGTTCAACTCGTTTCGTTCGGTTGCGGCGTGGACGCGGTAACCACCGACGAAGTGCGTTCGATCGTGGAAAATTCGGGGCGGCTTTACGCCCAGATAAAAATCGACGAAATCTCCAACACGGGCGCGGTTACTATAAGGCTGCGTTCGCTTATGTCCGTTCTGGAACTCAGAAAAAACAAAAAAATCTGATTTGTTTGCGCGCCGCTTTTTCCCGCGAAAAAGCGGCGCGTTTTTATTTTTGACCGACATCGATCGTCAAAAACGCGGCTATAAGCCGATTAACGCGTATTTCCCCTAAAAAACCAAACGGGGGAAAATTTTTAAATCTCTATTGACAAAATTTATTACGTATGTTATAATATATCTCACAAGAATATATCCCGTAGGAGGATAAAACAATGAAAAAAATCAATTTCAGAAAAACACTTACCGTTTTCGCATTGATGCTCGCTCTTTTGTTTGCGACTGTTTTCACGAGTTGCGGCAAAGGTCCGGGCGAAAATTCCGTCGGTGAAAACGACAATCACACGCTTGCCGAAGCCGTTACGGAATTTGCCGGTCGTTCCGAAATTTACGCGAACGGAACCGTAAGAACGGATACTCTCAACACCGTAATAACAGGCTCGGAAAAAGAAACCGCGAGTTCTACGACTAACCTCGTTTTCGCAGGAGGAATAAGTTACGACGAAGCAACCGGAAAATTCGGCGCGTTCGACGCGGACGTTTTCTCGTTGATGACCTCGCCCGTGGAAAACAGCGCGGCTTTGACCAATGCGGGCGCGATGTTTATCAGGGACGGACTTTCCTACTCGTATAACGGTCTTTCCGATTACAGCGGAAACGCCAACGGAATCAAGGACGCCGTTTCGGAAAAACTCAAAGCCGGCGACAAACTGAATATTCTCAGCGAAGAAAATTTAAAAGACGTCGTTCTCAAAAAACTCGGGCTTGACGGCGTTCCGACGACGCAGGTCAATGAAATCGAAGCGGCTGTGAAATCCGTTTATTCCGGAATATTTAAAGGCGTGAGCGAATTCGCGGTCATAACCAGAAACGGCGACGATTACACGCTTGACGTCACGGCGACCATTTGCGGTCTGATTGACAAATGCGCGGTTGCCGCCGAAGCGGCTCTCAAACACCCCGATGCGACCGTCGGCGAATTTTACGCTATGCCCGAGATTAAGACAATCCTCTCGCCTATTCTTAAAAACGTTAAGGCAAAAGACGTTGTCGACGTTCTTAAAACGGCGATCGGAGAAGAATATTTCCACGAAACCGCCGAAGGTAAACTCGAAGTGGTTGTAAGCGGCGTAGGCTCGATCGTTATCGATAAACCCGACGCGGCAACAACTCTCGAAGATTATCTCGTGAACACCGTTTTCGAAGCGGGACTCAACACCGGCGCGGCTGTGATTAAGATTAAAGATTTCAAAATCGGAACTATTTTCGGATTCGGAGGCGGCTCGGAAAACGATAGTCAGTCGTCCGCTATGACCGAGGAAGAAATCGCGGCTACGGTTGCGGAAATAAAGAAATCGAAAGACGAGATTCTCGAGGTTCTCCCCACCGCAAAAATCACGCTCACGATTAAATCGGGCAAAATCACCCATATCAAAGCGGAAATCAAAACGGTAGAGAGCGGAACGATCAACAACGGAACTCCCGAAGATACGACGTCTTATTCGTACAAGAACGAAAAGACGGTAATCGTCGAATTCGACGTTCCGGATAAGATGCCCGCGCTTCTCGATATTTCCAAAGCGGAAATCGAAAAGACGACGACAGATTAAAAATTTAATCGATTGCTTAAAATCGATTGCTTAAAATTATTTTAAGGCAACGAAAGAGGCGGCGATTCCATCGGGAATCGCCGCCGCCCTTAATTTTCCCAGGTTATTTCCGATTATTCCCGGTTTTCATTGTCGCCGACGCGTTCGTACATATACTTTTTCAGCGGCGTTGCGAAAAGCAGAACCGTTCCGCCGACCGCTCCGACCGTTGCCTGCGCCGTTTCAAACGGCAGTTTTATCATTGCATATTCGAATGTGCTGTAAACGAAAATCTTGCCGAGCGTGTACCCTGCGACCATTATCACCGCGCCGACGCACACGCCGACTATCGCGCGCCACAAAACGGGCAACCTGCCTTTATATCCGCCCGCAATGAGCGAAATCGCCACGGCTTGCAAGCCATGCGTCGCCAGCGAAACGAACATCGGCGTGGGATAAAATAGCGCGTCGCCCAGAAACGCTCCGATTCCGCCCACGGCGAACGCCGAAAACGGATCGAGAACGAGCGATGCGAAGCAGATTATCACGTCGTTAAGATAGATTTTTCCGCCCGGCACAGGCACGCCGAACGAACTCAACGCAACGTTCATTGCGAGAAAAACAGCCGTTAAACACAGTTTTTTTGTGGTAAATTTCATAAATCGCTCCTCTGATATTTCAATTCTTTTGCTTTAACTCTTTGACATTTTCCGCTAAACAGTATATCATATTTTTGGATATAATAAAATATCCAAATCAAATAAATTTTATAAGGTCAGTTTGAGAAGATTTATGAAGAAAAAGTATGCCCTTATTTACGAAAATTTACGCGCGAACATAACCGACGGGACGATAAAATACGGCGAAAAACTCCCCTCGAAACGCGCCGCGGCAGATAGTTTCGACGCGAGCGTTATAACCGTGGAACACGCCTACGAACTGCTCGAAAGCGAAGGATACATCGAATCCAGACCGAGGCGAGGGTATTTCGCAAGGTACGTTGCGGACGGAATTCTCGCCGAAAAAGAGTCCGACTTTCCCTTCCCGGAAGAATTTGCAATCAAAAATCAAACCGACGGCAACGACGCGAACGCGAAAGGCACAAACGCGAAAGACGCAAACGCGAAAAAAGAGCGTTTTCCGTTCGGAGTTTACGCTTCCGCCGTCCGCGCGGTTTTAAACGACCTCGGCGACAAAATAACCGAAAAAACGAACGGAAGCGGCGCGCCCGCGCTTAAATCCGCAATAAAAAATTACCTGAAAACAAGCCGCGACGTGCATGCGGACGAAAACCGCATAATCATCGGCGCGGGCGCAGAATATCTTTACGGAGTGATTGCTAAACTCTTCGGCGCGGGCGAAACGTTCGCGATAGAAACGCCGTCCTACGGAATTATCGAAAAAATTTATTCCTTAAACGGCGTAAAAACCGAAAAACTACGACTCGGAACAGACGGGGTTTTATCCGAAGATCTCGCTGCCTGCCGCGCGAAAGTCATTCACGTAACCCCTTACCGAAGTTTTCCCACGGGCGTTACGGCTTCGGCTTCCAAACGCGCGGAATACCTTCGAGCGGCAAAGAAAATCGGCGCGTATATCGTGGAGGACGATTACGAATCCGAGTTTTCGCTGTCCGCAAAACTCACCGAAACGCTTTTCAAAAACACGCCCGACGACAACGTTATTTACATAAACACGTTTTCAAAGTCCGTTTTCCCCTCTTTAAGGCTCGCCTATATGATTCTGCCCGAAAAACTTGCCGCAAAATATTATGAAAAATTCGGCGATTTTTCCTGTCCCGTTCCCACTCTCGAACAATACGTCGCGGCAAAAATAATAAGCGACGGCAGTTTTGCGCGGCACGTAAACCGCATTCGTCGGACGAGAAAAAAAGATTTGAAAATCAACCCGTAAAACCATTTAAAAACCCTTGCCTTTTATCCTGAATAATAGTACAATAAAATACACCCGTCGGCTGATAACAGACAATAAAAAAACAGAACGACGGTTGTTTGCAAGATGAAAAAATTAGTTTTGTCGAGAGTTCTCTCATACGTTTACCCTGTGTTGCTCGGCGCGCTCCTCGCGCTCGATTACGCTCTTTTCGTCGTTCCGAACAACTTTGCGCCGTCGGGCGTGAACGGTATCGCGGTAATGATTCAGCACGCGCTGAAGAAAACCGAGTATGTTTCCTATATATCGCTTCTTATTAACGTTCCGCTCTGCGTTTTTGCGTATTTTAAGATCGATAAAACATTCGCCGTGAACACGTTGCTGTTCTCTCTTTCTTATTCGCTCATCTTTTTATTACTCACGAAAGTGAAAACGGTAAGCAATTTCCTACAACCGTTCGTCTACTCTTCGAACGGCGTGGATACCATTTATCCGTCGCTCATCGCGGGGCTTATAATGGGCTTCTGCATAGGTTTTTCGGTCAAGAACAACTCCTCGACCGGCGGCACCGACATAATTGCGAAGTACGTGAGCAAAATCAAGCCGAATCTCAACTTTTTCTACGTTACGTTCGTACTGAACGCGCTCGTTGCTTTGGCGAGTTATTTCGTATTCTACAAAGAGGCGGACGGCGTCAGAGTTTACGACTACAAACCCGTTTGCCTTTGCGTGATATACGCTTTTGTTTCGAGTTTCACCGGCAACAGGATTATTTCCGGTCTTAAACACGCCTGCAAATTCACGATCGTCACCGATCAATGCGACGAACTCGAATACGAAATCACTCATACGCTCAAACATTCCGCCACCCGTCTGCACGGCGTGGGAATTTACAAGCATCACGACAAAGAAGTCCTTATCTGCATCGTGAACACTCATCAGGTTGCGGATTTCGAACGAATAATAAAAAAATACCCGAACACCTTCGTTTATATCGAGTCGGTAGACCAGACGATAGGTAACTTCGTAAAGGTGAAATGATGAATTACGATTACAAAGTTTCTGCCGCGGGCAGAGTCAACATAATAGGCGAACACGTCGACTATTGCGGAGGAAAAGTTTTCCCTGCCGCGCTGTCGCTCACGAACACCGTTTACGTTAAAGCGAACGGCACGGATAAAATCAACTTGAGTTGGACGACGACCGATTTCAAAGTTTCGCTCGACGTAAACGATCTCGAAAAATACGCCGACCTTAAATACGGCAATTATCAGGCGGGTTGCGCTTTGGTGTGGAAAAACGCCGGGCATAAACTGCTCGGCTGCGATATGCTACAGGACTGTAAAGTCCCGTTCGGCAGCGGGCTTTCGTCCAGCGCGGCGATCGAGGTATCCACTCTCGCGGCGCTTGCGGTGATCGCGGGCGAAAAAATCGACAAAAAGGAAATCGCTCTGCTCGCTCAGAAAGCCGAAAGAGAATATGCGAAAGTAAACTGCGGCATCATGGACCAGTACGCCTCGGCGAACGGGCTTAAAGACCACGCGATTTTGCTCGACTGTAAAAACGTCACGCACGAATACGTTCCTCTCGAACTCGGCGACTGCGCGCTCGTTATCGCAAACTGCAACAAACCGCACAGCCTTGTTACGAGCAAATATAACGAACGCAGAAGCGAAACGGAGGAGGCGCTGAAACTTCTTCAAACGGTTTTGAAGGTCGATTGTCTCGCGGACGTAACGCCCGGACAGTTCGAGGAATACAAATCGATTCTCCCCGGCAAGGTTAAAGACAGAGCCGAACACGTCGTTTACGAGTGCGACAGAGTGAGCAAAAGCGTTGAAGCGATGAAAAGCGGAGATATAAAAAGGCTCGGCAAACTTCTTTGCGAATCGCACGCTTCCCTGCGCGACAAATACGAAGTCACCGGCAAGGAACTCGACGCTTTGGCGGAAAGCGCGCAGAACTTCGACGGTTGCCTCGGCAGCCGAATGACGGGAGCGGGCTTCGGCGGTTGCACCATTTCGATCGTAAAAAAAGATAAAGTTGACGAATTTAAACGCGCGGTAGGCGAAAAATACGCCGCGGAAATAGGCTATGACTGCTCTTTTTACGAAGCGGAAATCGCCGACGGAATAACAATCGAAAAGTTGTAATTTAGTTTTTTTGTAAATTAAATTCGCATAAAACCCGCCTATAAGTCGATTAAACGGCGAAAAGGCGGTCAATCGCAGGTATGGCGGAATTGGCAGACGCGATGGATTTAGGATCCATTGGTAACCCCGTGCAGGTTCGACCCCTGTTACCTGCACCATCAAGACACACGCAAAAGGAGCGTACAAAACTTCGCTGCGTGTGTCTTTTTCTATGCAAAACAGGGGTAAATTGCCGTTTTCGTGGCAGTTTACCCTTTTTGTTGTTTCTTCGCGTATCGCCGTAGGGATTTGTTCTTCTCTCGCTTTGGAAAATCGCAAGCCTTTAACGACTGCGTAAAAAGGATTTTTGCACGATAAGGAACGTATAATTCCAACAGACTTAATCAACGAAAAAAATGACCGACTGCACTCTTACGAACGCAGTCGGTCGTTTGACCTTTATCTTTCTGTACTCTCTTTTTCCGATCGAAGCAGACTGGTTTTACTTTTTCGCTTTTTAAGCTGACCATACCGGAGAATCACATATTCACGTCCATGACAACGGCGCACAGCATACTGTCCGGGAACGGATCGCCTCTGACAGCGCCGATGTAGTCATTGCCGAGGAAGTTGCCGAAATCGCCTCCGATATTCAGCTCCGGAAGGCGTCCGACCAATCTGCCGTTTTCCATCAGGTAAGACATCTGTACCGGTGCGGCAAAATGACCGCCGGGTGTGATATCGCCGCCTGAAGTCATGACGATATAGATCGCTTTGCCCGGTACAAGCGCACTAAGTGTCGGTGCGGTCGGCTCTGCATAAAAACGGTTGAAGCCAAGGGTCGGCACGCCGTCATAAGAGGCTGCCGCCGTGCCGGTGTTTGGCAGGTTCAGCTTTTCTGCTGATTTTTTCGTTGTCAGAAGACCGACAAGTGCTCCCCTGTCGATCAGCGTGGGGCGCAGATCAGGTGCAACGCATCCCTCTGTATCAAAGAAGCATACGCCGGGGTTTGTTGCGGGATTCATATCGTTTTTAAGTGAAAGCCTGTCCGAAAAAACCTTTTTGCCGAGCTTTCCGCTGAGCAGCGAAGCGCCGGATGCGTACATTTCGGCAATAAAATGCTGCAGAGTGCCGCCGAACAGGTCGCTGATATCCATAACTACGGGATAGCGTCCGGGAGCGATATCAGCAGATGTATAAAATGCGTTATACTCTTTTTTGAATTGAGAGAGCAGCGCATCCGGGTCAAAGTCAGCGCCTTTATAGCCGAACGAGGTATCAAACAGGTTGCCCGAGCCGCGATTCTGTGCAAGCAGTCCGATGCTCAGATTGCTGCCGGAACTTGTCAGGTGACGCCCGAGGGAGTTCCGGTATTCGGTCTTTCTGTAATTCAGGCTGATCTTATTTGAAAAGGCGAAACGCGGGCAGGCATCGCCGAGACGGTCAAGGAAGCTCTGCATTGTGGGTATCAGCTCTGATACCGGGATGATCTCTTTTTCGTTGAGATCTTCCTGTTTCAGTGCGCCGCCGAGTTTGCAGGGATACGGAATGCCGAGTGCCAGAGCCTCTCTGGCTTTGTCTGTCAGTGCGTTCTCATCATGCGTTCCGAGACACCCGGCAACACCGATGCATCCGTTTTCATACACACGGACAGTGCCGGCCGTTTCTTCCTTCTCACGGAAGCTATCAATTTTGCCTCCGGTGACATTGAGCGTAACTGAGCGATGTGTTTCGGTCAAAAACTCTTTTTCCATGATTCTCACCTCACTGTACATTCATAGACGAAACGCGGACGTACGGACCGCCGAGACCGACGGGCAGATTCATCTGCTCCATCTTGCCGCAGCCGCCGGTCACAATCGAAAGCAGGTGCACATCCCGCGTCAGACCGTCGATCAGACCGAGCGTTTCAAACACAGAGCCTGTCAGCACGCTGATCTGTACCGGACGCCCCAGCTTGCCGTCAACGATCTCGTATGCAAGGCTGGGGGCTATGGTGAATGTGCTCATGCCGCTCCCGTGGTTGATCGTTTTGATAAAATAACCCTTTTTGATCGGGGCGATCAGCTGATCGAAATCTAGATCGCCGCCCTCAATATATGTGGTCGTCATGCGCACGATCGGCTCGAATGTGCAGTCGGTCGCACGTGCATTTCCAGTAAGCGCCTCATCGAGTGCAACAGCAGTCTGGGCACTGTGCAGGCGTCCTGCCAGTATGCCGTTTTTGATAAGATAATTCTTGCGTGCGCGTGTTCCCTCGTCATCATACGGAACATATCCGCAGCCGGGGACGGAACCACAGTCAACAATAGATAAAATGGACGAGCCGACGGTTTTGCCGAGCTGCCACTCATCACGCATTGATTTGTCCGAGAGCATGAAGTCGGATTCTGACTTGTGTCCGAACGATTCATGTGCAAAGACTCCGGCTGCTTCCGGCGAAAGGACGACCGGATATTTTCCGGGGGTGACCGGTACGGAATTACGCATGAAATATGCCTCCTCCGCAACGGCGGCACGAAGCTCGTCATTCAGCCCCTTAAGCTCGTCGAAGCGGGTCGCGCCCTTCTGCCATGTCCCCGTGAACTTCTTTTCGCCTTCCGCCATGCTGCACGTGAAGGACAGTCCGCAGGTCTGATAATCATATGTGATATCCGCTCCGAGACTGGACTGAAAGCGGAACAGGCTGTTGCGGTCAAGATATAAGCCTTTGTGCGTGGTGACGCAGGAATCCTCCGAGAGTAGGGGCAGATATGACAGCAGAAGCGCCTGTTTTTCCCCGGCGGGAATGTCACGCACGGAGCAGTCGGCAAAGCGGATCGCCGTGTCCCGATTGCGTTCAAAGCGACGGACAACAGGGTCATCGAGGATCTGCGCGTTGGGTGTGGCAGCCGCATAAAGACCGTCAAGCGTATTTTGCAGATGCGCAAGGTCGGTCACGGATGCATAATACCACATCCTGCCGTCATATACCCGCAGAAATGCGCGGCATTCGACGCTGGTCTTCATTTCCTGCAAAATACCGTCTGTATAAGAAATAATGGTCCGGCTGCGGTCCTCGGTGCGGACGTCAGCATAAAAACCTTTTTTGAATTCAATCATAAAAGAAAACCTCCTTCCATTTAATCGACTAGTATTATACTATGTGAATATTAATACTTAAACACGTTTTGTGTAGAAATATATGAACAATATCTTATTTTTAAAAACCATAGGGTTATCCTACGCCTCAACAACCTTGTCTTTTGCCTTCGCTCTATATTTCAACATTTCAACGTTTTTATTATACCATAATCCTCCACTTTTTTCAATAATTCTCCGCACTTGTCCAAATGTTTTTTTGTTTGGGGTTCAAATCCCCGTGGACGCCTGCACCTTTTTAGGCTTAAAAAGACGCTCCTTTTTGTTCGTCATTGACAAACAAGAATAAAACGAACCCGAGAGAAAATCTTGAGTTCGTTTTATTTTTTACAAGAGATTATTTCGGACTTAAAATCAAACGATAAACACATTACAACTTTTAACCGAGTGTTCTAAACGCTCGGTTTTTCCATGCCGTTTTGCCGTCCGATTTATCGCCTTTCGTCTGCGTTTGTAGCACAGTGAAAAGCGCAAGTCAACGGCAAAAATTTTTACCGAAAACTCTGAAATAGACCAATCACTAATATTATGGCAACAATAAAAACTTTTGAATTAAATTTCTTTTTTGTTGAAGTCATAATAATCTCATTTATTCTATTTCAAATCCCCATACGACCTCACAAGAGCCGTTCCAACCATCTTCCCAACCTTCAAGTTTGCTCTCATAAGAAGTTTTTATAGTAACATTTGTTAATCCTGAAAAAACATCCTTTTCAATTATTTCAACGTATTCAGGAATAATAATAATTCTTTCCGATTTTCTTAACTCCACAGTCGGAATATTTGAGCTATCACTAGCTATATCGTCTAAAAAACTCTAACACATAATCAATTTTTGGCAAAATTCTTTCGCCGGACAAAATTTTAATAGAGTTAATATGAACCCCATCAAAAGAACCAATCGCTATAATTATATTTTCGTTAATTACACAATTGATTTCTTCATTACCACATAACAACCAACTATCACCTTTCTCATCTTTTCTAAACGTTGTTACAGATTGAATAGCTTTTTCCTCATTAATTTCAATTTCAGGATATCGCTCTCGTAGAAAACGATTTCCAATAACATCTATAACGAAGACTAAAGTTTTCTCCTGTTGTAGATTTTTTTTGTTATCATCTTTAATAACATACGAATAAAAAATCCCACATGGTTCAGAAAGGGCATCAATGTCTGAGTCTTTTGAAATTGTGAATCTACTGAATGCATCACACTTTATTACTGAAGTGTTTACATAATTATAATAATAACGAATATCAATCGGATATGCGGCATACTGCGATTGAAAATAATGAAATACATCTTGCACACTGTATGTTTTGCAATTTCCCAAAACCATTCTTATATTGTCAGCAATTTCATTATAAATTTTTTCGTCAAAATAATAATCTAAATCACATTCTTTTTTTAGATAGTCAGAATCTCGATGATTATGTGCTTTATTGAATGATCCAAAAAAATATTTATACACTCCATCTCTCCTATGCAAACCAGAACGAATGCAAAGTTTTTCCAGCCACCTTATATCGAGGATTGTTCGACGGTCCTCTGTTTGCATTGTAATTGCTTTCTGGTTTACAAGCAGTAACGCTGGAACATACTAATATCGAAGAAAAAATCAAACAAAGTAACTTTATAATTCTTGTTTTCATTTCATCACCTACCTTTGATTAACAATGAATCTTGTCGGATTTTTATTCGTATCTATATTTATTGTTCTCAAACATGCAAATAAATGCTTTGAAAATAAATTAATGAACGACTTTACCCAATCAAGACTGTCCTCATAAGTATTATACCATAACCAATAGCAAAAATCAATGCTTTAGGTTCAAATCCCCGTGAACGCCTACTCTCTTTTCGGCTTAAAAAGACGCTCCTTTTTGTTCGTCATTGACAGCATGACGCACGCAAAAGGAGCGTATAAAACTCCATTGAGCGTGTCTTTTTCTATGGAAAACAAGGGCAATTTTCCGTTTTCGTAGCAGTTTATGCTCGCGGACGTCCGATACGCCGGACAAGAATAAAACGAACCGTGGTCCGGCGGCGCGTTTTTTTTGAATGTTTGTCCCTTTTTTCCATAAAAATACGCCCCGGAAGTCCTCCTCTCTGTCCAACTTCCGGGGCTCGCTTCAAACGGAAATCTCCCGCTTTTTGCGTGTTATGAATTTTGTTTTTTTAAGGCATAAATTGCCGTATAAGTCGATAAACGCGGTTTTTTGCAATCAATTAAGCAGTTAAATCCGGAACAACCCGATCTGCACGAATAAAAGAAGCGAAACGCCGTAATAAACGCAGACGGCGATCAGATCGTTAAGCGTTGTGATGAGGGGTCCGGAGGCGACCGCAGGGTCTATACCTATTTTCTTGAAAAGAATAGGAATAAGCGTTCCGTCAAGACTTGCCATGAGCATCCCCGCGACGAGCGAAATTCCGATACAAGCCGAAACTTCGAAGCCGACGTATGCCGGAGTGCCTGCCGTGAGCGCGCCCGGAACGAACGCGAGATACAGCCCTACGAAAATAAACGCAAGCGTGCCGATGATAAGCCCGTTTGTAAGCCCTATTCGCAATTCTTTCAGTATAAACTTAATCGTGTCCTTACCCGAAATGGCCTCTTCGTTTAAAACTCTTATCGTCACCGCGAGGGATTGAGTTCCCGTGTTTCCGCTCATGTCGAGGATAAGGCTCTGGAACGAATATAGAATCAGAAGGCTCGCCGCCGTAACGGCAGACTGAAACTGACTTATTATACTCGAAACCACAAGCCCCAAGCCCAACAGAATCAACAGCCACGGCAATCTTTTTCGTATACTCTTCAGGAGCGGCTCTTTAACGTCCTCGGCTTCGGTTAAACCTGCGAGTTTCGCGTAGTCGTCGCCCGCTTCTTCGTCTACGACCTCAACGATGTCGGACGAAGTGATGATGCCTATCAGTTTGTTGTCCGCGTCAAGTACGGGGATGGAATCTTCGGAATAATCTTTTAACTGCTCGATACACTCTTCAACCGTTTCGCTGGCGTAAACGTAAGGGTAAGACGTCGTGATTATCGAATCGAGAGACGTGCCCTCCCTCGCGCGGATAAGATCGCTCAGATCTATCGCGCCGTAAAACGTTCCGTCGGCTTTGAGAGCGTAAAGAGTGGAAATATTATCGTTTTCTCCGGCTTCCTTAACGACGGTGCGCATGGCTTGTTTAACGGTGAAATCCTTGCTGAAAGCGACGAAGTTCGTCGTCATTCGGCTACCGATCATTTCCTCGTCATAAGAATCGATGAGCTGAACGTCGCGCGCGGCGTCCTTTTGCATCAACCCGAGAATCTCTTCTTTCTTATCGTCCTCGAGTTCGTCGAGAACGTCGATAGCGTCGTCCGCGTCCATGCTTTCGATGATGTCCGCGGCTTTTTCGCTGTCGAGTTCCTCGATGTATTCTTCAACGTCGTCGAGATAGGCGAATATTTCGGATACGGCGGAAACGCCGAGAACTTTATAAAGTTTCAGACGTTCGGCTTTTGTCAGTTTCGGCAAAACCGCCGCGATATCGTTGTCGTGATAATTGCCGAGGTCGGTTTTTAATTGTTCCGGAGGTTCGTTGCTTTGCAACAGTTGTAAAAGTTCTTCTTCAAAGTCGCGTTTTTCGGGTGTTTCTTCGATCTCGTGATCGATATTTTTTAATTCTTCGCTCATAAACGACCTCCTTTATATAAAAATATGTGAAAACAGACGGTTTTGCGATTATCGCGGAATCGCGAGGGATTTCGTGTTTCGTTCGCAAAAACAATCCTCCACTATACCATTTTAACATAAAATAAAAAAAATAACAAGAAATTGCCTTAAAAACCTTTACAAAAATTTTTTTTCGGTGTAAAATATATTTCGACAAGTTGAGGGAGCGATCGGCTTATGGATAAGAAATTATTCGGTAAAAATCACGACGGTAAGGACGTTTACGCTTTCACTTTGTCAAACGAGTTCGTCGAAGTCACCGTCTTAACTTACGGCGCGACCGTTCAATCCCTTAAATATAAAGGGAAAGAAAGAGTACTCGGCTACGATTCGCTGGAAGAATACGTTTCTGCGAGCGGTTATCTCGGCGCGACGGTCGGCAGATATGCCGGTCGCATCGGCGGAGCGAAGTTCAACCTCGGCGGCAAAGAATATAAACTCTTCAAAAATGAAGGCGAAAATTGCCTTCACGGCGGGCAAATCGGTTTCGACAAGCGCGTCTGGGACATCGATGAGGACGGAACGGGCGAAAATTTCGTCGAAATGAAGTACGTTTCGCAAGACGGAGAAGAGGGTTTTCCGGGGAATTTAACCGTAAAAGTGAGATTTTCTGTTTCAGGAAAGAGCTTTTCGATATCGTATTACGCTACGACGGATAAAGATACCTATATCAATCTGACGAATCACACTTATTTTAATCTGCTCGGCGATCAGGTTATCGACACGCATTATTTCAAGCTCGATGCGGACGCGTTTATGGAGATTGACGAAGAGATGATTCCGACCGGAAGAAAAATGATGGTCGAAGGAACTCCGATGGATTTCCGCAGAGCGAAGTCGATTTTCAGAGATATCGACGCGGACGACGCTCAGATAAACATTGCCGGCGGCTACGATCACAATTTTGTGATAAACGGCAACGGATTCCGCAAATTCGCGGAGTTGTCCACCACGGTAGACGGTGTTTGGATGCGCGCTTACACGGACAGACCGTGCGTACAGTTTTACAGCGGAAATTTCCTTGGAAAAATAGCAGTTCACGGCGGCGTAATCATCGGAAAAAGATGCGGATTATGTCTTGAAACGCAAGGTTATCCGAACTCGATGAACGTCGGCGACGTTAAAGCAGACTTGCTTAAAGCGGGCGAGGAATATCGCTCGGAAACGCAGTTTTTATTCGGCGAATTTTGTTAAAAAAGTAAAAAAAACGGAACATTTAACAAGTTCCGTCCATATGGGGATATGGCTCAGTTGGTAGAGCGATGCGTTCGCAACGCATAGGCCGAGGGTTCGAGTCCCTTTATCTCCACCAAGAAAGGACTATCCGAACACTGCCGTATCGAAAAGCGGTATTCGGATAGTTTTTACTTTACCCAAAGAAGGGACGCTATGAAAAGCGTCCTTTTTTCATATATAATACATTATCCTTTTTTATTTGCCTTTCGTTGGGGCTATCGTCGCATAAGTCAGCGAATATGTCAACGGCACGGAAAAATAGCGCGTAAACATTTCATATATAAAGATAGAATCAGACTCGATAAAGAGTTTGGTTCTTTTTTATTTCACGGCACTATTTTTCGCTCAAAGGTTTTTGGTCGTTGACATATTCAATGGTAATAAAATTTTCATTTTTTATGTTTCGACTTATGCCGTCTTGCCCCTGCCGAAAGGCAGAAAATAAACAAGGAGTTATAAAAAAATGAAAAAAGTAGTTTTCTCTATCACTAACGTAAGAAGTAAATCGGGAAAAAAATTATCCGGTTTCGGTTACCTTGCAGAAGGTAATCTGCTTTGCCCTTGTATTTCTAAAAATAACAAGCCCTTTATACGAATTTTCGAGGACGTTGAAAAACATTGTCGTCCCGTAAATGGTAAAAAGGATGAATTTCAAGACTATGCTAACATACCTATGATAAACAAATTTCGTTTAGTAAAGCGTTCCTTTTTACGCTTTAACGTCTTAGGTAAAACGCTCATATATCCTCAATATTATTGGAAAGTTTCAATTGCTTTGCGGGGGTGTTTAGAAAAAATTTTTATTGTCCTTCTTCTATAATTGAAAACTTTCACTGCAAAACTTCTTATTTTTCGGAAAAGAAAAATGCCCCTCTTATAATAAAGGGACATTTGACGATGGGCTTTACAAGGTTCAACGGATGCATGGGCATACCATATTCGACGGAACTATCCGCGCTACCGATATTATAAGCCGTGTATTCCACGTTAAAATCAAATTTTTTAACGTAAATTTTATCTCCGACCGTGGCCATATACTTGATCTCATATTCACCGGCTTGAGATAGACGAACTTCTGTTTCTCCATAATTCGTGCCATCAGGAAATTCAACTACAGAGGTCGCCTTAAGTTCTTTTCCGTTTATATTCAAAACATAATCGGGAACTTTAAGGGTTTCGCCAAAAACATACGTCTGCTTAATTTCGTCGCCTTTCCATTCTTCGGCTTGCGCGCTTTTTATCCCTGAAATTCCTATCGTTATCGTAGAAATCGCCGCAATAGCAAGCCCTGTTACGATAAGCAATTTCAGTTTGCTTTTCAAACTACTTTTTTTAACATCTTTCTTCATCATATTTCTCCTGAAAATATTACCCTTTTACCCCGCCTACCGTTAAATTCCCGAGTAACCGTTTATGGAAACAAAGAAAAATGACGAGTACGGGGATTAAAAACATCATCGGTGCAGCCATTTTTACAGGCATTTTTGCAAAGTAGTTAAACGAACTGCTCTTTATCCAATATAACGCTTCCGATATAGTCGGATGTGTGGGAAGATAAAGCATCGGCGTCTGAAAGTCGTTCCAATAAGTCACGAACATAATCAGCAACACCGTAAAGAAAGTATTTTTTGCAAGAGGTAACGAAATTTTCGTCATTATGCAAAAATCGCTTGCCCCGTCTATTTCCGCCGCTTCACCGTACGCATTCGGAATAGATAAAAAAACTTCGTGAAAGACAAGAAAGTAAAGTCCCAAAAACCCTGATTTCAATATCCACATTCCAAACATATGATCATAGATCCCCATCTTAATGACTATCTGCAATTCAGATGCCTGACTACCGACTATAGGTATGACCATACAAACAAGAACGATCGAATAGATTATTTTTGAAAATTTATACTTATATCTTGCGCAAAGGTATGCCGTTATACACGGAACAAGCGTTGCGACAAAAGCGCTTCCGACAGAATATAAAACGGAATTCAAAATCATGTCGCCCGTAGAAATAACGGTACTCACTCCGTCTATAAGTTTTTCGACTTTATATTCGTATATAACATAAGCAAAATTATCGAAATACCAAGGATTCGGCAAACCGTATTTATTACCTAAGAAATCGTTCGGATTTTTAAACGATGTAAGAAGCGCCCAAACCAACCATATTGCAAGAACTAAACAATACAAGCCGAGTATTACGGCCATTACGATCGTTAAAGGCGAAAACCCTTCTTTGATCGCTCCGTTTTTGCGTTTTATTTTTTCCAAGATCAGTCCTCCTTCGGCCCATATTTATCGAGTAAATGTTTTACGAAAAACGTAAGCGGCACGGCAACGGCTGTAATCATAAGCCCAAGCGACGCAATTACAGGATATTCGGACATATTTTGCTTCGCCGTATAAGTCTTAACGTATAATAAATATCCCAAAGTCATTGTTTCATTATTTGGCGTAGTTCCAAAGAAAATGAAATTATCAATCTGATTTGTGAATATTCCGGCCACCCCGGTCAAAAGGAATACCGAAACAGTAGAAAAAGACATCGGTAAGACTATGTACCAAAATTCTTTAATTCCGTTCGCTCCGTCAAGGTGAGCCGATTCTATAACCTCTGTCGAAATAGAAGACATCTTGTTGGAATACATTAAAACCGACGTTGCGAAACTTATAAAAATGTTATAGAACATTACAGTCGCAAACCGCCTGTCAATACTGAAAAAATCTATTTTTCGATTCATATTAAAGAGTTTTTTCAGTATATCGGCGAACACGTTATTCATAAACGACATATAAATGCTCACCAGAACAATACTTGACAATATGGAAGGCAAAAACAACATCACTCTGAAAAAACCCGAAGCGGGCATTTTCTTGAATATGTAATATGAAAAAAACAATCCAAGCGGCACGCCTACGACAAGTGAAATCAGATACACCTTAAGAGAAACGCCGGCAGCGTTGATTATTTGATCAAACATTGTAGGATCTTTGAACCACTGCGTAAAATTCTCCAACGTCCATTCAAATTTGTTGTAATCGTATAACGCCGCCGAAATAAGCGATTTGCTTATCATTCATTTTGGAACGTATGGTCTTGTTATCGTATGCGCTATTGCTTGTTACAAGGCTTGTAATATCTTCAAGAGCACCGCTCTGACGCCAGGCATAATAATCTCCGCCTTCCATAAAGAACACATCAAAATTGGAATTCTTTATATCGTCTGAAGACCACTCTTTCATCGCGCCTTCATGTCTGACCTGCACGCCTTTTTTCCCCGCTTCGTAAACAGTATCCTTGTTAGCCTCCTCGAAATCGGCTTCGAGTTGGTATAACCATTCATCTTTAAAACCGGCATTATACGTCCAGATCCGAACTTGAGTTTTTGTGTCGTCGTAAGGTTTATCTGCGCGACCGCTGTCACCATGGCTACCATCGGGATTCGGTCTGCCGCAACCGACAACCGAAAATGCCGACGTTAATGCAATGCCCGCCGCCAATACAGATGTAAACAGTTTATTTTTTTTCATATTAATTTACTCCTTTGCTTTTGGCACGCCATATGCCTCAACATAGTTTTTCAATAATCATTATAAAGCAAAACCAAAAGATTGTCCATACTCATACTTATTATTTTTTACGAATTTCTATCATCTTTATTTTTTGTTTTACATTTCCTTTTTTTTGTGGTATATTAACGTCGGAGGGGCAATATGGCTGTTATAACATATAACAATTTCAGTTTTCATATTCAACATAACGGATATCCCGTTATGCATGACCACATCGGCACATACGAGTTTATATTCGTTTTAAGCGGAGAAATTTTACATATAATTAACGATAAAGCGGAAATATTGGAACAAAACACCCTTTGTTTTTTAACGCCGACCGATAAACACGCCCTTGAAAAGAATACCGACGACGCTATTTATATCAGTTTGTCCGTCGTCCGCGAACATTTTGAAAAGCTGCTCGAATGGATCGCTCCGGATATACAACGGCGGGCGTTCAACAATTACTTAAAAATTAAAATTTCTTCCGATTCCGCGGCGGATATAACCAAACTGACGGATAAGGCGCTTACTTCGGAACCGAGCGTTCATTACGAATTTCTACACCTTATAACCTGTATTTTAGTCCGAAAAATAATAACTTACCACTACGGTAAGGCAATAACGAAAAACTATCACCCTGCCGTTGAAAAATTTATAAAACTGCTTGAAGATAAAAATAATTTATCCGTTCCTCTTGATAAACTCGTATGGGAAACGGGGTATTCTTATACTCATCTATACAAGTTGTTTTTACAGAATACCGGTATAAGCGTAGGAAAATTCTTCAGCAAAAAGAAATTGGATTACGCATTGACGGCAATAAAGTGTTCGGACGAATCTTTACAAGCAATAGCAGACACGCTC
>ERZ825159.1180-NODE-1180-length-26868-cov-10.431955_pt1 | contig 26868 bp, 26 predicted proteins | sample MGYA00519932_ERZ825159 | MGnify/ENA primary metagenome ERZ825159 (study PRJEB31778, sample SAMEA3449191) | human gut metagenome | biome: human gut; feature: human-associated habitat; material: faeces | place: United Kingdom | collected 2010/2012 ...
GCAAAATTTGCCGAAAAGACGTGCGCATATGCTTGTGAAGACGGGTTCTAATAATCAAATATTCTGAATATCCTTTTAAATCGCAGAGGTCAATACCGACTTCTGCGATTTTTTATACATAAAATCCTATGAGATTTTGTTGCAAATATACAACTTTAACAAATCATTTCAAAATAGCTTGACATTATAGTTAGCATATAGTAACGTATAGCTGTGACCAAAAACGAATAAAAATGGTCACAGAAATGAGGTGTGCTATTGCCGATAGCTTTTACAGAAGAAATGACAAAACTGCGGCATGAACTGATGCTTGCGGGAATAAGGCTCAGCAGAGAGATGGGACTGCAAAGAATGTCTGTGGAGAAAATAACCTCCGCTGTGGGAATAGCCAAGGGCAGCTTTTAGCTCGAAAGCCTGAAGCTCAGAGACGAAACCCTGGAGGAATTATAAAAATTCACCCGTATGCACTTGAATTTCATATTCATTTGTATTATGCTGTACTGTGTAACTACAATACAGTAAGGTGATCTTATGACTGATAAAATTCTTGTGAGAGGTGCAAGGGTACATAATCTTAAAAATGTAGATGTTGATGTGCCTCTCAATAAAATAGTTGCGGTGGCGGGCGTTTCGGGCTCGGGCAAATCCTCTCTTGCGCTGGGCGTGCTGTATTCGGAGGGGTCAAGGCGGTATCTTGATGCGCTTTCCACCTACACACGGCGGCGTATGACGCAGGCGGCAAAGGCTCAGGTCGATGAAGTGTTATATGTTCCTGCGGCACTGGCTCTTCATCAGCGTCCGGGCGTTCCGGGGATACGTTCCACCTTCGGAACGGGAACAGAGCTGCTTAACAGTCTGAGGCTCATGTTTTCTCGTCTGGCGGAGCACTGCTGTCCCAACGGGCATTATCATGCGCCTACTCTTGACGTTGCAGCGGGGCATGACCTTGTATGCCCGCAGTGCGGCGAGCATTTCTATGCTCCCTCTGCCGAGGAGCTGGCGTTCAACAGTCAGGGTGCCTGCCGAAGATGCGGCGGAACGGGAATGGTTCGCACAGTGGATATCACAACGCTGGTTCCCGATGACTCCCTTTCCATTGATGAGGGTGCGGTAGCTCCGTGGAACAGCCTGATGTGGTCGCTTATGACAGATGTATGCCGTGAAATGGGCGTGCGGACAGATGTTCCTTTCCGTGAGCTTACCGACAGGGAAAAGGACATAGTATATAACGGCCCTGCGGAAAAGAAGCATATACTTTACAAGGCGAAAAAATCAAATCAGGCGGGAGAGCTGGATTTTACCTATTACAATGCAGTTTATACCGTAGAAAATGCTCTTGCCAAGGTCAAGGACGAAAAGGGCATGAAGCGTGTGGAAAAATTTCTCAAAGAAGAGGTCTGCCCCGAATGTCATGGCACAAGGCTTTCGGAAAAGGCAAGAAAGCCGAAGCTTTGCAAAATAACGCTGGACGAAGCCTGTAAAATGAGCCTTGAAGAGCTGGTTGACTGGGTGGCGGCTGTCCCCTGTTCGCTTCCCGCTGAAATGAGACCGATGGCGGAAAGCATCTGCGAGTCGTTTGAAACTGCCGCAAAGCGCCTTATGGATCTGGGACTGGGGTATCTCACCCTTGACAGAGCCGCTTCCACCCTGTCAACAGGTGAACGCCAGCGTATGCAGCTTGCCCGTGCAGTGAGAAACCGCACAACAGGCGTGCTGTATGTGCTTGATGAGCCGTCCATCGGGCTTCACCCCTCAAATATCACGGGACTTAACGGTGTTATGCACGACCTTATAGCTGACGGAAATTCCGTTCTGCTGGTAGATCATGACACCCAGATACTTAAAGAAGCGGACTGGCTTATAGAAATGGGGCCTAAGGCAGGCAAAAACGGCGGATATGTCATCGCCGAGGGAACGCTTGAAGATATCTGTAAAAACGAAAAGTCGCAGATAGGACCGTTTATTTCGGGAAAGGCAAAGTCTGTTATTCGCCCTCAGGCGGAAAGCGGCGAAATGTTTGATATTGGCAGGATACATCTTGCCACATCGCAGGTATACACGGTAAAGCCCCTTGAAACCGATATACCAAAGGGACGGCTCACAGTTGTTACGGGGGTATCTGGTTCGGGCAAGACCACGCTTGTGCTTGAAAGTCTTGTGCCTGCTCTGCAGGCTCTGACTGAGGGAAAAGCGATGCCGGGGCATATAAAAGACATTACAGCGGAGGACATCAGCCACGTTAAGCTCATAGATGCAACACCTATCGGAATAAATGTCCGCTCCACTATTGCCACTTATGCCAATGTGCATGATGAGCTGCGAAAGATATTTGCTGCCACTGCCGATGCAAAAAGCCGAAAGCTCAAAGCAGGCGAATTTTCCTATAATACTGGCAGTCTGCGGTGCCCTGTATGCGACGGAACGGGAACTATCAGCCTTGATGTTCAGTTTCTGCCCGATGTAACAGTCCCCTGTACCGAATGTCACGGTTCACGCTACAGCAAGGACGCATTGGCTGTAAAGCTTACGACTGCGGCAGGTGTTACAATATCACTGCCTGAGCTTATGGATATGGACGTGGATTCAGCCCTTGATGTTTGCAAAGATATGAAGACAGTATATCAGCGGCTGAAAGTACTGCAGGAGCTGGGACTTGGCTACCTTACACTTGGCGAGGAAACTCCCAGCCTTTCGGGCGGAGAGGCTCAGAGACTGAAGCTTGCCAGCGAAATGGGCAGATTGCAGTCCGACTCGGTATTTGTGTTCGATGAGCCTACCATCGGACTGCACCCGCTGGATGTCCGCACTCTTCTTGGTGTGTTCCAAACTCTTATTGACAACGGTGCGACTGTTGTTGTTATTGAGCATGATCTTGACGTTATCCGCAATGCTGACTACATCATTGACATGGGCCCGGGCGGCGGAGAAGCGGGCGGCAGGATAGTAGCATCGGGCACGCCCGTTGAGATAATGAATGACAAAAACAGTATCACGGGGAAATATATAAGCTTATAACAAAACAGGAGTGGTTCCGCTATGGGACACTCCTGTTTTTATGTTATTCATTTGTATCGTGGGAATAATCAAGCAAAGCCTGACAATAGGGGCAGCGCTTGTCTCTGCCGGGTACATAGCTGCCGCCGCAGTATGGGCAGCTTTCTTCATGTGCGGCAGGTGCGGGGGGCTGAACTGTCTGCACAGTCTGTACAGGACGTGACTGAGCTCCGACAGGTGCGTTTTCGGGGCAAACCTCCGCATTTCGGTACTTTCTTGACGGGTCGTGAAATACCATAAAATAAGCATGGATAAGTATAAATCCGCCGAAAAACAGGAACGGGAACAGCATTGACGTATCCACCGATTTTTCCATTATCTTAGGTGTCAGGTTATCAAAAGCACGGCTTATGGCATCGGCAACGGATATGGAATTATCCGTAAGATACCGCTGCAGGTCGGAATTGAACCCGTCTGCTTTGGCGGAGGTGAGTATGTCCGATGTATCATCGCCCTGCATACCCTCCCAGTACCAGTCGTTAAAGTTCTCATCAGGCTCTTTAGGCTGGGAATATACTATCAGCCAGTGCTTTTCATCGTCAAAAGCGTTTACATAAAGGTCGTATGAATAGTTCTCCAGCGAGCTGTAATTATCCTGCCAGTCCTCGTTATAAACGGTGAAAACTGCGGGCGTTATGCCTGTTTCATCATAAAAAGCCATCATTGAATTTTCGAGAGCTTTCGTGTCGCCGAGCACATTTATGTAGTCTGATATGACGAGCGATGTATCATAATCTGTTGAAAGCCTTTGGGGCACTCTGAACGTTTCGCTTGCCATGCCTACAATGGCAATGAAAAACGGGATATAAAATAGCAACATAAGCAGGCGCAGAGGGCTGCGGCCTTTCCTGATATCATAATTGGCATAGACATATCTTGGCTTATGCCTGTGGTAATACCTGTAGCGTGTTGCACCGGGAAAATATCCTGTGCGTATGCGCCTTGATGGGCCTGATCCTGATGATCTGTGTGACGATCTGTGTGATGAACTGCTGCGGTGAGATCCTCCGCCGTGGGAGCCTCCTCCTGATGAATGTGGCATATCTGCACTTCCTTTTCATGTTATAATAAGATAGTAACACAAAAGGAAATAAATTGCAAGAAGAATTTGAGAAGCAGAGTTTGACCGCATAATATCCGTCAGCAGGGAATATATATGAAATGCTTTCAAAAATATATTCCGCAAAAGGAGACTCCTATGGATATTAGGCTTGACATTACCTTTCACGATCCCAACACTCCGGAAGATACATACAAAATGGTGACAAAAGTATTCAGCGAGGCGTGGGTGAAACGGCTGATCGACGATATGAAAAGCGGAAAAGAACAGGATTTGAGCGACCGGCAAACAGATACATAATTGTGGCTGACTTATCGATCTGATAGGTCAGTTTTTTTGTGATATCTCCCCTGCATCACAAAATTAATAGCCATTTGACAGTTTATTTAATTATATCCGCTATAAAGTCTGATAAAATATATGTATGGGCAAAATGAACCGAAGGGCGGAATTTAATGAATATCAGGAAATTATTATCAGCCGCTGCTGCCTCAGTCATGGCAATGTCACTGCTGTGCTCCTGCGGGCAGTCAGGAGTGCTGAGACTTGGAACAGGCAACACGGGCGGCAACTACTATTCTTACGGAACTTTGCTGCATGAGCTTGATGAAAACGGCATTGAAGTCAAGAAAACCGCAGGCTCTCAGGCAAATCTGCGCCTGATGAATGAGGGCTTTATTGATATGGCAATAGTTCAGAGCGATGTGCTTTCCGAAGCGGTCAACGGCGTGGGTGACTTTGAAAATGAGCCTGTTTCGGGCGTGAGAGCTGTTGCGGGACTTTATGACGAGGCTTTTCAGATAGTCGTCCGCAGTAAGTCGGATATAAACAGCATAGCTGACCTTAAAGGCAAGAAGATATCTGTCGGCGATGAAGGCTCAGGCGTTGCGAAGAATGCCGAATATCTGCTGCTGTCGGCAGGTGTGGCTTTTTCATCGGTGGAGCCTGTTTATATGTCCTACAGCGACTCGGCTGCGGCACTTGAAAGCGGCGATATAGATGCCTTTTTCGCTATAATCGGCACTCCTGCCACTGTTGTGAGTGAGCTTGCCGAAAGCACAGATATACGCATTATTGCTCCCGACAGCCGCACTATTGAATATATGCTGAACATATACAAGGGTTACAGCGAGATAACCATACCTGCGGGAACATATCACGGTCAGGACGAGGATATCCCAACTATTGGCGTAAAAGCTGTGCTTGTTGCCGACTCCGACACTGACCGTCAGCAGATAAAGGACATAACTGCTCTGCTCTTTGGCAAAAGCAGCAGCATAAAATATTCCGTAGCCGTTCCCGAGCCTGATACCGAATTTGCTGTGTCGGATATCCCCTGCAGCTTTCATCAGGGGGCTGCCGATTACTACGCATCTGTCGGCATAACGGTAAGCACCGATCCCGAAAATGACGGAAACAGCTTTATTTTCGGTGCTCAGGATAATTAAGGGAGGCTCATTGTATTGCACACACTGAATATTGATATGTACCAAACTCTTGCGGTCGCCGTGGGAGTGCTGTATCTGGGCGGATTTCTAAAAAAGAAGGTCCGCTTTCTGGAGACATTCTGTATCCCTGCTCCTGTTGTGGGCGGAATAATATTTGCGGTTGTCTCCTGTTTGCTGTATGTTTTCGGCATAGTGGAATTTACATTTGATGAAACGCTGAAAAATGTCTGCATGGTAATGTTCTTTACATCTGTTGGTTTTCAGGCAAATATAAAGGTGCTGCGTGCAGGCGGAGTAAGTCTGGTGGTCTTTCTGTTCTGCCTTTGCGTGCTGATAATCACGCAAAATCTGGCGGCTGTGGGACTGTCCGAGCTGCTGGGTATCAGTCCGCTGATCGGTATGTGTACAGGCTCTATCCCCATGGTGGGCGGTCACGGAACATCGGGCGCATTCGGCGGAGTGCTGGAAGATTTCGGCATCGAGGGAGCTACCACCTTCTGCACCGCAGCAGCCACATTCGGACTTATCATCGGTTCTCTTATGGGCGGCCCTGTTGCACGCAGGCTTATAATAAAGCATGACCTGCTCAAGGGAGTTTCCGCTGAGGACGCTTCCATTCTTGAGGAAGAGGAGCACAAGCATCACCGTTCAGTAAGTATGTACGCTCCTGCGGCTTATCAGATTGCTATTGCAATGGGAATAGGCACTGTAGTTTCATGGGCGCTTTCTCTTACGGGAATGACATTCCCCGTGTATATCGGCTCAATGATCGTCGCAGCGTTTATGAGAAACATTGACGAATTTACAGGCAAGCTCCATATCCATATGGGCGAGATAAACGACATCGGCGGCATATGCCTGTCGCTGTTTCTGGGAATTGCCATGATAACCCTGAAGCTATGGCAGCTGGCAGAGCTGGCGCTTCCGCTTATAGTCCTGCTGCTGGCGCAGGTGATACTAATGGCACTGTTTTCCTACTTTGTGGTGTTCAACGCCATGGGACGTGACTATGACGCAGCGGTGCTTTCCGCAGGAGTATGCGGCTTCGGAATGGGCGCTACGCCAAATGCCATGGCAAATATGCAGGCGATAACCGAAAAATATGCGCCGTCAGTCAAGGCATATCTGCTTGTTCCCATAGTGGGCAGTATGTTTGCAGACTTTATAAACAGCCTTGTGATCACATTTTTTATCAATATAATCAACTGATAAAACGGGGGTAATTGTATGAAAGATAAGAAGCATAAGATCGATTATTTTTCCGAAAATCTGGCAGTGCCCGAAATTCATGTGGACTCTGCCGATGAAGCATCGGATAACGACATTGATGATAATGACAGCGGTGATGAAATGGTGTTTGATAATCTTGCGATACCCGAAATAAAGATCAGGCACAAGAAAAATAAGCAGTAACACTGTTAACGAAAACGAGCAGGCATTAAGTATTGCCTGCTCGTTTCTATTTTATCTGAATAATGTGCATTTCCCGCTTTCACGGTAATATGCTATAAGCTCTTCAACATCTTTTCTGGTGCAGCCGAAATGCTCCGCAAGGCAGTCAATGCAGAGAAATTCTTCTGCATTCCTGCTTATAAGCTTGCGGTGAATAGCAATATCGTCTGCCAGAAGCTCCGAGCCGCATTTTTTGCACGTCTTGTAGTTTGCCATTAAAGCTTTACTACCTTTGCACGGAACATCAGGCAGTCATGTGACTCGATCTGTGCCGCATATCTTTCGGAAAATGTGCCAATGACGGAATGGGAGTAGCAGTCGTAAAGCTCCAGTCCCCTGCCAGATGCAGCAGGCAGACCGATATCATAGAACTGGAGAGACATCTCGCTTTTCTTGTCGCTGAAATTGAACATACCCACGGCATAATCGCCTCCGCTGAGAGGCTTTATAAGCGAGAACACGTTCTCGGGATTGTTCCACTGCCTGATGCAGTAAGGGCCTCTGCACTCAATATCCTGATTGATGGCGATAACGTCCTTGTTGGTGAGTATCTCCTTAGCAGCTTCGGACATCTTTCTTACATCGCAGCCTATCATAAGAGGAGAGTTCATTATCGACCAGAGGGCAAAATGGGTCTTGTACTCGGTGTCGGTGCAGCCGCCTACTACCTTGCCCAGCACCTCGGCGTTGTCACCGCAGCCGTGCATACCGACTACCAGCATATCCATATCGTTATGGCAGTAAACTCCGCCGTATGCTTCCCTGCCTATCTGAGATTCTGCAATGCTCTTTATTGACTGCCAGTTATCCTGGATATCGCCTGTGGAACGGAACATTTGTGCGCCGGATTCCCTTATCCAGCTGTAAACATCGTCATTTCCCCAGTTGCAGGCGGAGAAAAGGATATCTCTGCCGCAGTTTCTCAGAGCCATTGCCATACGCTTGTAGAGGTTCTCGCCGTCAGCGGATTTGGGCTTGTAGCAGTAGTCGTACTTTAAATAATCAACGCCCCACTCCGCAAAGGTCTCAGCGTCCTGAAATTCATGCTCAAAGCTGCCCGGGTGACCTGCACAGGTGTGTGTGCCCGCACAGGAGTACATACCGAATTTCAGTCCCTTGGAATGGATATAGTCGGCAACGGGCTTGATACCGTTGGGGAACTTATACTTGTCGGGAACCAGCCTGCCGTTTTCGTCACGCTGCTTTTCGCTCCAGCAGTCGTCGATAACAATATACTCGTAGCCTGCGTCTTTCAGTCCGCTTTCAACGAAAAAGTCAGCGGTGGTCTTTATAAGTTCCTCGCTGATATTCCATCCGAAAGTGTTCCAGGAGTTCCAGCCCATGGGCGGTGTATGTGCAAGAGGTGTGTTCATAATATCTTCCTTTCGATAAACACTCAGTGTTCATGTTTGATGATTATATATTATCACTGTTTTCGTCTCACGTCAATTTAAGATTATGAATATCTTTAAAGAGATAATGTTCAAAATGTTAAAGTGCAGGCTGATACACATTTCACATAATGGCATATGCAGAAGATTTTATATTCAAAAAGTAAAATACACTCTTGACATCTTCGCAATACGGAGCTATAATAAATCAGATGTTTTTATCGAAAGGAACAGCATTATGGCAGTAAACCAGAGCATATACCCTACATTTGCACAGGTAAAGGAGCTTCCCTTTTATCTTACGGGAATTGGCGGCAGCGAATATCAGGGGCAAATATCACGCCCTGAGGGATATCTGTGGCACCAGATACTTTACAGCGCAAAGGGCACGGGAGAGCTGCGCTTTAATGACCAGACCCTTACCGTATCCGAGGGCAGATGGTTCTTCCTGCCTGCGGACTATCCCCATGAATATTATCCCCTGACCGACTGCTGGGACGTAAGGTGGGCAGCCTTTGACGGAAGCGCCTGCAAGGCTCTGCTTGAAGAGCTGGAAATGACAAAGCCCTGCGTTATCCGTCCCGAAAGCACCGAAAGCCTGTGCAATCTATATAACAAGATGTTCATTGAGCAGAAATCGGATAAGATATACGGAAATTACATCTGTTCGGGGCTGATATATCAGTATATCCTTGAATTTTACCACACTGCCAAATCAACGGAAGAGGGCAAGGACAGAAGCAGCCTGCTCATGCCTGTGCTGAACTACATCGACGATAATTACAGCAAGGATTTCCCCATGACCGTGCTTGCGGAGCTGGCAGGCATAACGCCACAGCACCTGTGTCGGGTGTTCAAGGAAACCATGCACATGCGCCCAAACGAGTATCTTATGATGTGCAGGCTAAGCGAGGCAAAGCGTCTGCTTAAATTTTCGGATATCCCCGTGGCGGAGATAGGCAGGCAGATGGGCTTTTCCGATGCTGGCTATTTCAGCACGGTTTTCAGGCGGCATGAAAAAATATCCCCTGCTGAGTACAGAAAAAGAAACAGGGAGTTTTATACCAATAAAACATAATAATACCTGCATGGCTTTTACAAATGCAAGATCCATGCAGGTATTTGTTTTATTTCTCCGTCGGCATATCGACGACCTGAGTTGCGGAACCGTAAGCTTTGTATGGGTGGCCGTTTTCGTCAAATTCGGCGGTGTAACGGACATGGAAAGGTATCCTGTTGACTGTCAGAGGGATTATGGCTTCAAGATGCTCTGCTCCCTCTGCCAGCTGCTTGTGCCAGTCACGGTACATATCGGCGTAATCGGGCGGGAAAAGTCCTGATTCGATTACAGGCTCGGGATAATTTTCCAGCAGAGGCGGAAGCCCCAGGTCACGCATACATCTGAAGCATGGGCGCATTTCCTTGGTATCGATGGTGTATTCCCAGCAGTAGATGTTTGCCTGCTCGCCTGCTGTTCTGAACTTTTTCTCGCTGTCATACAGCTTCATGTACATTTTCTTTTCTTGGGTAATGTTGCGGATAAGCACATACAGCAGATACTGACCCTCGGCACGGCCTATCACACGCATAGTGCTTTCGATGCACAGGGAATCCTCGCCGCAGCACTGGGAAAACACCTCACGCCAGGTCTCACAGGTCTCATAATCGTTGGAAACTATGGCACGGTTGATGGTATCTATGTATATCTGCTTGTTTTTCTCGTCAAAATTAAGATTTTTCTGGTTAAGAATGATATCCTGCTGGTTCATATTCATGCCCAGCTCTTTAAGATACCTTTCGTTCACTCGGAGGGTCTCTATCTCGTCATCTTTGAATGAAATGACCGCAGCTCCGCCTACAAAGTTATTGAACACAAGGGTCTCAAAGCTTTCGGGGCTCCAGAATTTTTCGGCATCAAGCTTGTCTATAAGCTTCATTCCGGGAGCAAGCACATCGGATTTTAAGTTTCTCAGCATATTCACGTATTCATTTTCGGGGACAGGCTTTGAGAACAGGAAGCCCTGGATATATATGCAGCCGATGCTTTTGAGATATTCCGCCTGCTCGGGAGTTTCCACGCCCTCGGCAATAACAGGAGTGCCCAGCCAGTTTGCCATTCGGATAATGGAGCTTATGATTATACCCCCACGCTTGGTGAGATTTCCACGCATGAACGCCATATCCAGTTTGATGATATCCACTTCGATATCCTTGAGGACATTGAGGGAAGAATATCCGCTGCCGAAATCGTCCATTTCAACCACGTAGCCCAGAGACTGAAACTTATGCACTATCTTAACCATATGGTCATTTCCGCCGATCATGGAGCTTTCGGTTATCTCGGCACGCAGATTTGTGACGGGAATATCGTATTTTTTGCGGATCTCTTCTATACGCTCAATAAAATCGCCGCTGATAACATCATATCTTGATACGTTGAATGAAATGGGAACTGTTTTTATATCAGTACCTCTGCACCTGCTGATAAAGCTGCATATCTCCTCAAAGACGTAAAGGTCAAGACGGGTAATAAGTCCGTTTTCCTCAAAAACAGGGATAAAATCCCCGGGAGACTGCATTCCGTATTCTGGGTGTATCCACCTGACCAGCGCCTCTGCGCCTACTATTCTGCCGCTCATATAGTTGTACTGCGGCTGATAATATACGCAGAACTGCTTTTCCTCAAATGCTTTTTCGGCATTGGCGAGAAGCTCGTTCTTATTCATAAAGTACCTGTTATTTTCGCTCATATACACCATCCTTTGCAGGCTTATTGTTTGTTACAGTTAATTATAGCACATTTATACAAATAAATCAATAATCAGTAAATGATTTTATTTTGCTTTAACAAATTAACTGCCTTTTCCATATACAAAAGGCTACTGCGACCGAAAAAGCCGCAGGAGCGATATAAGTGATCGTTATTCGGTTCTGAGTGCCTCAATGCCTGTAAGGTTATAAACTATTGCATTGATGGGGATTATTGCAAGGTAGGATATTCCTACGCCGATAAGTCCCGATGCGGGAGTGTAGGGATTACTGTCCCCTGTCAGCGTTCCGTCCTTTATCCTGACTATACGGTTGGCATACTGCTCCGCAAGCTCGGGGTTGTGAGTTACCATTATAACAAGCTTGTCCTTGGCAATTTCCTTGAGCAGCTCCATTACCTGAATGCTGGTCTCACTGTCAAGTGCGCCTGTAGGCTCATCGGCAAGGAGTATATCCGGGTTATTGATAAGGGCACGGGCAATGGCAACTCGCTGCATCTGACCGCCTGACATCTGGTTGGGCTTTTTGTGTAGCTGATTTCCCAGTCCCACCTTTTCCAGTGCTTCCACGGCTCTCTTCCTGCGCTCCGACTTGGAAACGCCTGAGATGGTCAGTGCAAGCTCAACGTTGGCAAGAACTGTCTGGTGATGAATAAGGTTATAGCTCTGGAAGATGAATAATATTTTCATATATCATGCAAGCAAAACAATTCCATACAATTTATTCATTGACAACAGCATACAGCAATGATATAATAAAGAAAATGAATATAAAAACATCAGGTGTCGGACGTTGGCGTTTATGTTAACGGGTCCGATGAAAAGGGAAACAGGTGAAAATCCTGTACGATCTCGTCACCGTGATAAATGAGCAGAGGGAAATATGCCACTGAGAAATCGGGAAGGCTCCTTTCTGTGATGAAGTTTAAGTCGGGAGACCTGCCTGCTGTTTGTACAAGGAAAGCCACGAGGAATTGGCAGGTACGTTTTTGATATACACCCTTACCATATCTGTCCGTCTCGGCACATTATGGCAAGGGTGTATTTTTTTGAGGTATTATGAATATTGAGAACGTAAGCCCTGCGGATATTGAGCGCAGGAGCATGGAAATAATCGAAAGCGAGCTTGGCAGCACAGAGGGTTTATCCGAGACCGAAAAGCTGATAGTTAAGCGTGTGATACACACCACCGCTGATTTTGACTACAAGCAGAATATGAAATTCTCCGAAAATGCCGTTCAGAATGGGCTTGAAGCACTTAAAAACGGCACTGTTATCGTAACGGACACCCACATGGCTGAATCGGGCATAAGCAAGCCCGCCATGAAAGCGCTGGGCTGCCGTGCCTGCTGCTTTATGTCTGACAGTGATGTTGCGGAAAGGGCAAAGCGTGACGGAACTACACGGGCTGTAGCTTCCATGGATAAAGCTGCGGAGCTTTTCGGTCATGAAAATGTGATATTCGCAGTGGGCAATGCCCCAACAGCGCTTATCCGCCTGGACGAGCTTATAAGGGTTGGAAAGGTAGAACCTGCGCTGATAATCGGCGTGCCTGTGGGCTTTGTAAATGTTGTGCAGTCAAAGGAGATAATCATGGGCGGAAGTGTGCCGTATATCGTTGCAGCAGGCAGAAAGGGCGGCAGCGGTGTGGCGGCTGCCATTTGCAATGCTCTGCTTTACAGGCTGTACGACAGGAAAACAGGCAAAGTAACGGAGAACATAAATGCTTGACGAATACATATACCACGGAAAAGAAAAGCTCCGCTGCGGATATACCACAGGCTCATGTGCGGCAGCGGCTTCAAAGGCAGCTGCGGAAATGCTGCTGACAGGCGAATCTGTACACGAAACTCAGCTTATGACGCCCAAGGGCATTGAGCTTCACCTTTCCACAGAAAATGCTGAGATATCCGAGGCCTGCGCTTCCTGCGCTGTGCGTAAGGACAGTGGCGATGACCCCGACATCACCAACGGCATTCTTGTTTATGCCAAGGCGGAAAAGATACCTTTCGGAATTGAAATTGACGGCGGCAAGGGCATCGGACGGGTCACAAAGGCAGGACTTGACCAGCCTGTGGGAAATGCAGCCATAAACAGCGTTCCTCGCAAGATGATATCGGCGGCGATCACGGAGATATGCGAAAAATACGACTATCACGGCGGGATAAGGATAACGATATCCGTTCCCGACGGCGAGCAGATCGCCTTTAAAACCTATAATCCCCGAATGGGCATTGAGGGCGGCATATCTATAATCGGTACCAGCGGCATAGTTGAGCCAATGAGCAGCCGTGCACTTATAGACACGATTAAAGTGGAGGAGCGCATGAGGCGTTCTGAGGGCAGAAAAAATCTGCTGCTGACCATAGGTAACTACAGCCAAAACTTTCTTGCTGAAAATATGCCTATGATAATGAATTACGGAGTTAAATGCAGCAATTACATCGGCGACGCCATTGATATTGCGCTGGAGCTGGGATTTGAAAGCGTGCTTATAGTGGGGCATATCGGCAAGCTTGTAAAGCTGGGGGCAGGCATAATGAACACCCATTCGGCTCAGGCTGACGGTCGCATGGACGTGCTTGTTACCTGTGGAGTTATGGCCGATGTTGACCCTAAGATATTAAAAAAGCTCCCCTCCTGCGCAACGGTAGATGCCGCTCTTGATGAGCTTGACAAGGCAAATGCAGTTGACAGCGTGGCGGCTGTGCTTATGGAAAAGGCTCAGTATTATCTTGATGCAAAGGTCAAGGGAGAGATACCTATAGGCGCTGTAATGTTTTCGGACAAGCGTGGAATTATCGGCATGACAAGCTCTGCAGACGGGATAATCAAAACGCTTATGGAGGAGTACAATGGTTAATTTTGTGGGCGCAGGCTGCGGTGCGGCAGACCTTATAACCGTGCGTGGAAAATCGCTTATTGAACGGGCTGATGTTATTATTTACGCAGGCTCGCTTGTAAATCCGCAGCTGCTGGAATATGCAAAAAAAGACTGCGAGATACACAACAGCGCTTATATGACGCTGGAGCAGGTAATTGACGTGATAAAATTGGCAGAGCATGAGGGAAAAATGACCGTGCGGCTCCACACAGGTGACCCGTCGCTTTACGGTGCAATTCGTGAGCAGATGGACAGGCTGGACGAGCTGGGGATAAAATACGACATCTGCCCCGGAGTAAGCTCTTTCTGTGGGGCGGCAGCAGCTCTCAGGGCAGAATATACTCTCCCCGATGTGTCCCAAACGGTGATAATCACACGAATGGCAGGCAGAACGCCTGTTCCCGAAAAGGAGAGCATTGCTGCTCTGGCTGCTCATAATGCTACCATGGTCATCTTTCTCAGCACGGGGCTTCTAAAGGAGCTTTCGGCTGAGCTTATCAGGGGCGGATACAAGCCCGACACCCCTGCTGCCATAGTTTACAAGGCAAGCTGGGCTGACCAGAAGGTTTGCCGCTGTACTGTGGAGGATCTTGCTCAGACTGCGTCGGATAACGGCATTACCAAAACAGCACTTATCTGCGTGGGGTATTTCCTGGGCAATGATTATTCCCTTTCAAAGCTTTATGACAAGATCTTTGAGACTGAGTTCAGAAAGGCTGAGATTTAAAAGCTATAGTCACAAAAAGGAATGTTCAGGTATGAAAATAGCGGTTATATCCGTCACCGAGAACGGAAACAAAATATCACGCCGGATAGCTGCGGGTATTGGCATAGCCTGCGACAGATTTGCTTTTTCAAAGCACTGTGACGGTTCTGCTGTGCCTTTTGATGATATGAAGCAGATGACCGCAAAATGCTTTGGGGAATATGACGGGATCATTTTCATATGCGCCTGCGGGATAGCTGTGAGAATGATCGCTCCCTATGTGGTCTCAAAGCTCAGCGACCCTGCGGTTGTGGTCATAGACGAAAGCGGGAAATTTGCCATTTCGCTGTTATCGGGGCATATCGGAAAAGCAAACGCCCTTACCGAAAAAGTTGCGGAGATCATCGGTGCGGAGCCTGTTATAACCACTGCTACGGACGTCGGCGGCAAATTCTCCCCTGACAGCTTTGCAGCTGCAAATGACCTGTACATCTGCGAATATGACATTGCAAAGGAAATTGCGGCAGAGACGGCAAACGGCGGAAATGTGGGATTTTACAGCGATACAGGCTGCTTGAACACTCCCCCTTTTTGTGACAATAAAAGGCTTGGCATCTGCATTTCCTCTGACGCAGCAAAAATGCCGTTTGAACACACTCTGCACCTTATCCCTAAGGATATCATTATCGGGGCAGGGTGCAAAAAGGGCACATCGGCAGAAAAGTTTGAGCTTTTTTTATTATCACAGCTTGCGGAAAACAAGCTTGATATACGCCGTGTGAAAGCCTTGTGCACCATTGACATCAAGCGGGAGGAAAACGCTATACTTACATTCTGCCACAATCATCACATTTCGCCGCAGTTTTATTCGGCTGCGGAGCTTATGGCGGTAAAAGGACAGTTCACATCATCTGAATTTGTTTTGAAAACAACTGGAGCAGACAATATCTGCGAGCGCAGTGCTATGGTCATGGGAAAAAGTCTGCTTGTAAAAAAGCAGGCTATGAACGGAATGACCTTTGCGGCGGCGGAAGCTCCCGTAAAAATTGATTTTAACAGGCGGGTATTATGAAATTATATGTTATTGGCTTTGGCCCGGGAAACAAGGAGGGCATGACCCTTGAAGCCGAGAGGGCTTTGCAGGAAAGTGACCTTATCGTGGGCTACACGGTATATGTTGAGCTTTTAAAAGAGATGTTCCCCTGCAAGGAATTTGCTTCAACTGCCATGAAGCAGGAAAAGGACAGGGTAATATTTGCACTTGAACAGGCTGATATCGGCAAAATCGTTTCGCTGGTATGCAGCGGCGACAGCTCGGTCTATGGCATGGCAGGGCTGGCGCTGGAGCTTTCGGCAAATTACCCCAACACGGATATTGAGATAGTGGCAGGTGTTACGGCGGCACTCAGCGGAGGGGCAGTGCTGGGTGCTCCCCTAACTCATGATTTTGCTGTGATAAGCCTCTCCGACCTGCTGACCCCGTGGGAAAAGATCGAAAAGCGCCTTGCCTGCGCCGCTATGGGGGATTTTACCACGGCGATATACAATCCGTCGTCCAAAAAGCGTGCAGACTATCTGGCAAAAGCCTGTGACATAACGCTTAAATATAAGTCCCCCGAAACGGTATGCGGATATGTGCGCAACATCGGCAGAATTGGCATGGAAAGCGGTGTGATGACCCTTGCCGAGCTTCGTGATTTTAAGGCGGATATGTTCACAACCGTTTTCATCGGCAACAGCGAAACCAAGAATATAAACGGAAAAATGGTCACTCCACGAGGATATAAAAATGTGTGATATACTTATTTTCGGCGGAACTACCGAGGGCAGGCAGCTGGCGGAGTTCTGCGCAGGTCACGGGATAAATGCCTGCATAAGCGTGGCTACGGAATACGGCGCTGAGCTGCTCCCTCAGTCGGAATATGTGCATATCAATATTGGCAGAGAAGATGCAAGCGGTATTGCAGGTATGATAGAAAAGCTTGGAGTATCGGCAGTAATAGATGCTACTCACCCTTATGCAAAAGAGGTCACAAAGAACATAACTGCCGCCTGCACCGAAAAAAATGTCACTTTATATAGGATAAAACGTGCGGACGACGCAATATGCGAAAGCGCCATTTATTTTGACGATGTTACGGCTGCGGCGGAGTATCTTGACACTGTAAACGGCAATGCGCTTATAACCACAGGAAGCAAGGAGCTTGCGGCGTTCACGGCTGTGCATGACTATGCGAAGCGATTTACCGCCCGTGTGCTTGATTTGCCGAAGGTCATAGCCGAGTGCAGAGCGTTGGGATTTCCCAATGAAAAGATAATTGCGGAAAAAGGTCCTTTTACGCTGGAGCAGAACATTGAGCATATTAAAAGAAGCAGTGCAGAATTTCTGGTAACAAAGGACAGCGGAAACGCAGGCGGTTTTGCAGAAAAAGTCAATGCGGCTCAGGTATGCGGTGCAGGGCTTATTATTATAAAGCGCCCCGATGAAAATGGAATTTCATTGGAAGAGGCGGAAAATATCCTGCTGGGGAGGTGCAGAAGTGAATAAGGATATAGCTGTTATAGGCATTGGAATGGACGGCGATAAAACTCTCACCGCCGAGGCAAAGGAAGCGATAGAAAGCGCAGAGCTTATAATAGGCGCAAGGCGCATGGTCAAACCATTTGAACACCTTAACAGGCAGATGTTTATTTCCTATGACCCGAAAGAGATAGCCGAGCGCATAAGGGCTTCGGAATTCACAAAAATCGCAGTGCTTATGTCAGGCGACTGCGGTTTTTACAGCGGCACGGAAAAGTTATTGCCGCTTATAGGTGACTGCCGTGTTATAAGCGGCATATCCTCCCCTGTTTATTTTTTTGACAGGATAGGCATTCCATGGCAGGACTGCAAATTTGTGAGCCTTCACGGTGCGGAAGCCAATATTGTGCGGAATGTATTCTCAAATGAAAAGGTATTTTTTCTCCTTGGTGGGAAGGTTAAGGTATCGGAAATATGCCAAAGGCTGTGTGAATACAGTCTGAACGATACAGAGGTTTATATCGGTGAAGACCTTGCGGCTGAAAATGAAAAGATATCCTCAGGCAAGGCTACTGACTTTACAGGATATGAAAATGCGAACCTTTGCGTAATGGTTGTCATAAACCATAATTACGAGAGATCTACGCCTGTGGGGATATCCGATGACTGCTTTATCCGTGGGAAAATCCCCATGACCAAATCAGAGGTGCGTGCGGTCTGCATATCAAAGCTGGCGGCTGAGCGTGATGGCATTTGCTGGGATATCGGCTGCGGAACAGGCTCCGTTACGGTGGAGATGGCTCTGCAATGTGCTGACGGCAGGGTGTATGCGGTAGATAAGTCGCCCGAAGCGGAGGAGCTTACACGGCAGAATGCAATAAAGTTCGGGTGCGATAATATTTCCGTTTTTTGCGGTCAGGCAGAGGAAGAGGCATTAAGCTTTCCTGCTCCTCAAAGCGTTTTTATCGGCGGGTCGGGCGGAAAGCTCAGCGAGATAATGAACATTGTTCTCAGCAAAAATCCCTATGCCAATATTGTTATAACCGCTGTGACCCTTGAAACGCTTAACAGAGCTGTTGATTTTTTTGATAAAGCGGATATCCCCTGCGAAATATCGCAGATAGCCGTTACACGGACACGAAAAGTAGGCAGCAGCACTATGCTGAACGCCGAAAATCCCATATTTATCATAAGCGGAGCGAGGCGGACATGAAAAGGATAATGATATCTGGCACGAACAGCGGCTGCGGAAAGACGACTGTTGTTTGCGCCTTGCTGAAAGCTCTTTCGGAGCGCAGTATTGACGTGGGTGCGTTCAAGTGCGGCCCCGATTACATCGACCCTATGTTTCACAGCAAGATAATCGGCACCAAGTCCTATAATCTTGACAGCTACTTCTGCCCCGCAGGCACGCTGAATTACCTGCTGAAGAAAAATTCGGCGGATATGAACATTATAGAGGGAGCTATGGGCTATTACGACGGCATTGGCGAAAGTCATTCTGCCTGCCGCACTGCCGTTGAAACGGGAACGCCTGCGGTCATCGTCATCGACTGCAAGGGAATGGGCGCATCAATGGGGGCGGTGATGAAAGGCTTTCTCACATTCCGCACGCCTAACAACATCGCCGGATTTATCTTCAACCGTCTGCCTGAAAGCATGGAAAAGACTGCTGTGAGCCTTTGCAATGAAATGGGCGTGACATACTTCGGCAGGCTGCCTTTTTCAAAGGATAATTCCATTGAAAGCAGGCATCTGGGGCTTGTTACGGCTGACGAGATAACGGGGCTTAAAGAAAAGCTGCTGCGGCTGTCTCAGCTGGCGGAAAAGTACATACTTATCGACAAGCTCCTTGAAGCAGCCGAAAATGCTGTGGATATGCCATGCACCGAGCCTGATATTCCAAAGGACATTGCTCGGAATGTAAGGATAGCCCTTGCATATGACAGTGCTTTCTGCTTTTATTATGCGGACAATATTTCTCTGCTTGAAGAGCTTGGCTGCGAAATAGTCCCCTTTTCGCCACTCAGTGACAAGGCTCTGCCCGAGAATATCGGCGGGCTTATCCTTGGCGGGGGATATCCCGAGCTTTATGCAGAAAAGCTTTCGGAAAACACTCCGCTTCTGCATGAGATAAAGGAGAGCATTTCAGGCGGACTGCCTGTTATTGCCGAATGCGGCGGATTTATGTACCTGAACGAGAGCATTGAAGATGTGAATGGTATCCGCCGCAAAATGGCTGGCGTTATAAACGGGCAGGCTTACAAGACTGACAGGCTCCAGCGCTTCGGCTATGTCAGCCTTACCGCCAAAAAAGACTGTATGCTCCTTGACAAAGGAAGATCGGTCAGGGCGCACGAGTTCCACTACTGGAACAGCACCGCCTGCGGAAGTGACCTGCACGCAAAGAAAGCAAGCAGCGGAGCTGAATATGACTGTGCATATGCAGATGATAATATGTACGCAGGTTACCCACATCTGCATTTTTATGCGGACACCGAAATGGCGGTGCGTTTTGCAAAGAAATGCTGCGAATACAGCAAAAATAAGAGAGGTTTGGTATGAAAAGAATAATTTGCCTTATGCTGACAGTTGTACTTATTTTAACAGGCTGCTCAGCAAACAAAGCCGACAGCTCATCCGAGGCTGCTAAGGCTTCGGAGCCGCAGAAGGTGGCTGCGTGTACGGGAAGCCTTGCGGAAATATGGCTTCTGGCAGGAGGAAAGCTGTCATACGTAACGCAGGACGCTTACGACGAGCATCAGTTTGAGGTGGCTGACGATGTGGTGTGCATCGGCGAAATGAAGTCCCCCTCCGTGGAAATGATAATATCCGAGGGCGTTGACTTTGTTATAATGTCATCAAAAATAGCCGAGCACACAAAGCTCAAAGATACTCTGACAAATGCGGGCATTGATGTGCGCTACTACAGCGTTGAAAGCTTTGACGACTATCTTGGCGTTCTGAAAGAATTTACAGAGATCACAGGACGTGATGATCTGTATGAGCAGAACGGAACGAATATAAAGGCAACTGTTGACAAGGTGGTAAGTGATGCTAAGGAGCATGAGTCTCCCACAGTGCTGCTGCTGAGGGCATCTTCTCAAAAAGTCCATGCAAAGGGCGCTGACACCACGGCAGGCGCAATGCTAAAAGACCTTAACTGCACAAACATTGCCGATACCGATGAATCCCTGCTGGATAACCTCAGCCTTGAAGAGATAATCAAGGACGACCCCGATTTTATTTTCGTCACCACCATGGGAAAGGACGAGGACAAGGCGATACAGACCCTTAATGACACTCTTACATCAAGCCCCGCATGGTCAGAGCTTGATGCCGTAAAGAACGGCAGATTTTACATACTTCCGAAAGCACTTTACCACTACAAGCCCAACGCAAAATGGGGCGAGGCTTACGAAAATTTAGCGGAGATACTGTATGGTGAATGATAAAAAACACCCCGCAGCAATCCTCCTGTGCTGTTTTTTGGCTCTGGCTGCAGCGGCGTTTATGGGCATTGCTTTCGGAGCGGTAAGCCTTTCGCCAAAAGAAGTGCTTGACGGCATAATGGACGGCGAAGCCACCGCAAACGGCAGAATAATCTACTGCGTAAGGCTCCCCCGTGTGCTTGGAGGCTTTCTGGCAGGGGCTGCTCTGGCTGTATCGGGCGCTGTTATACAGGCGGTTCTCGGCAATCCCCTTGCCTCGCCGAATATTATCGGCGTTAACGCAGGCGCAGGCTTTGCGGTAGTTCTAAGTCTGGCGATATTTCCGACAACCTTTGGAGTAAGGTCGCTGTCAGCCTTCATCGGAGCGCTGGCGGCGGTGATGCTGGTATATTTCATTGCCAGGAAAACCGGGGCATCAAAAATAACCCTTGTTCTTGCGGGAGTTGCCATTTCAAGCCTATTTAATGCGGGAACCGATACTGTTACGACTTTTGTGCCCGATACTCTTTCTGGTCTTTCTGATTTCAGGATAGGCGGACTTGAGGGTATTTCTCTTGGCGTACTCTCCCCTGCGTGGGTACTGATAATTGCGGGCATAACTGCCGTAATTCTGCTGGGGCACGATATAGACGTGCTTGCCCTTGGAGACAGCACTGCATTTACCCTTGGAATGAACGTGAAGCTGCTGAGATTTGTTCTGCTTACTCTTGCGGCGCTTCTTGCTGGAGCTGCGGTGAGCTTTTCGGGGCTTCTCGGTTTTATCGGGTTGATAATCCCGCACATAGCCGAAAAGCTGACGGGAAGCAGTCACACGCTGAAAATACCTGTGTGCGCACTTATGGGGGCGGTTTTCACATCAATGTGCGACCTGCTGGCAAGGACGCTTTTTGCTCCCCATGAGATAGCGCTGGGCATAGTTGTTTCATACATCGGCGTGCCTTTCTTTATCTATCTGCTTCTCAGAAAGAAGGGAGGAAAGCACGGTGCTTGAAATGAAAAACGTCAGCGGCGGATATGGCAGAAAGCAGGTGCTTTATAACATTGACGCTGCCTTTGAAAGCGGCAGGATAACTTCTATAATCGGGAAAAACGGCTGCGGAAAAAGCACTCTTTTGCAGATGTGCTGCGGGCTGTTGACCCCATCTGAGGGCAGCATTACCATTGACGGCGTGAATATTGCAAGCATAAAGCACGCTGACCTTGCAAAGAAAATATCATATCTCTCCCAGTCACACTCAGCGGGAAGCATAACAGTGCGCTCGCTGGTCTCCCACGGGCGTTTTCCCTATCTTGGGTATCCGAGAAAATATTCTTCTGAGGATAAGCGCAAAATAGCTGATGCAATGGAGCTTGCAGAGGTGACGGATATTGCGGATAAGTACGCAAACGAGCTTTCCGGCGGTCAGCTCCAAAGGGCATATATCGCCATGCTTCTGGCGCAGGATACGGATATCATGCTCCTTGATGAGCCTGCTACATATCTTGATATGAGCAGTCAGCTGGAGCTTATGGATCTGGCTGTGAAGCTAAAAAATGCGGGAAAGACCATTGTTATGGTAGTTCACGACATAAACACTGCACTGATATATTCCGACAATATCATTGCCATGGACAGCGGCAGGATAATCGAAACAGGCTCTCCACGGCACATATCCCAAAGTGTAGCCGTGCAGGATTCCCTTGGCATCGAGATAATATATGATGAAAATGTAAAGCAGTTTTTTTTCAGAAAAGCTGCAAAGGAAGGAATGACCGTAAAATGAAAAAAGCAATAATCGCCGCAAGCTTCGGCACTACCTATGAGCAGGCGGCAGAAAAGTCCATCTCAGCCGTGGAAGAAAAGCTAAGGCAGGAATTTAATGGCTTTGAAGTCCGCAGGGCTTACACCAGCCGAATGGTGATAGCTGCCCTTAAAAAGCGTGGCGAACAGATTGACACTGTTGAAGAAGCTCTTGAAAAGCTTGCAGATCAGGGCTATACTCACGTGTATATTCAGCCCACACACATAATAAACGGCTTTGAATACAATAAGATCACTGCGGCGGCAGAAAAATATAAGGACAAATTCACCGTGCTTGAAACAAGCACACCTCTTCTTGATTCCGATGAAGATATCGGAAAGGTATGCGACCTTTTTGAAAATGAGCTTGGCTCCGAAAACGCTGTGGCAGTTATGGGTCACGGCACAGAACACAGCGCCAATGCCATTTATACCCGCTTTGCCGAAAAATGCAAAGAAAAGGGATATAAAAACATTTTTGCGGCAACAGTTGAGGGAACACTCACTCTTGAAGACATTATCCCGCAGATAAAGGCGGCAGGCTTCAAAAAAGTCATCATCACGCCATTTCTTCTGGTTGCGGGCGACCATGCCAACAACGATATGGCTGGAAATGAGCCTGACAGCTGGAAGTCAACGCTAGCTTCTCAGGGCTTTGAGGTCGTTCCCGTTGTAAAGGGGCTGGGCGAATATGCGGAAGTAAGAGAAATGTATGCTGAACATCTGAGAAGAATTATAAAGTAAAAAAACAGCCGTTCCCGAAAAGCTTGGGAACGGCTGTGATATTATCAGCCCTTATTTAAGAAAAAGTCTCTGTCAGCAAGTCTTGTTTCAAACTCCTCCTTGGGAAGAGGCTTGTCAAACATAAAGCCCTGTGCCATTTTGCACTTTATATCACGCAGGAAATCTGCCTGATATTTGGTCTCAACGCCCTCGGATATGGCTTCCATATGCAACTCATTGACCATGCTTACGATGTTTTTTACAACGATCTTATCAGTCGATGTCTCGTCATTATCCTCGTTTATATTCGTAAAGAAGGATTTATCCAGCTTGATAACATCAACGTCCAGGTCTTTGAGAAGATTAAGTGAGGAATATCCTGTTCCGAAATCGTCGATAGATGTGGCTATGCCGTTCTTCTTCATCTCGTTAATGAAAACGCCCATGGCAGCCAGATCATCTGTGCCGGTCATCTCAGTAAGCTCTACTTCCAGATATTTTCCGTCGATGCCATGCTTTCTGATTATGCCAAGTATCCTGTCGGCAAGGCGCTTATTATGCAGGTGATGCTTGGAAAAGTTCACTGACACCTTAACGGGTTCGATGCCTGCATCAAGCCAGCCCTTTATATCTTCGCAGACCTTTTCGAGAACGTAAAAGTCCAGGCGGCATATGGTTCCCTCATTTTCAAGGACAGGGATAAATTCCATTGGCGGCACTACTCTGCCGTCCCTTATCCATCTGCACAAAGCCTCACAGCCGCAGAGCCTGTTGGTCTCCAGATCGACCTTTGGCTGATAATAAGCTGTGAATTCTCCGGTTTTAAGAGCCTTGGGGAACAATGTAGATATCTTTTTGCGGTGGTTTGACTCATCAAGAAGTGCAGGCGAAAAGTAAACAACATCGTTAAGCTTGTCGTTCTTTGCAACCAGATATGCAATAGAGGCCTTGTTCATTATATCGGACACATTTTCGTTTGATACAGCCTCATATATGCCCATTCTCAGCCTCAGGTCATATACCTGCCTGTCATCACCATCGCCCATTTCAAAGGAAAGAGCATCAATGAAAACACGCAGGTCATTCACACGGCCTTTTTTGATTATAAGTATAAAGTTATCTCCGCCAAGTCGTGCAAATTTACCGTCTTTGCCGATAAAGCCAGACATAGCCGATGCAAACTCTCGCAGAAGCTTATCGCCCTGCCTGTTTCCGAAGATCTTATTAACGTATTTAAAGTTCTTGATATTGATAAATGCGGCTGTATAGTTTACTATCTCACCTTTTGCGGCAAGCATGCCACCATACCTCATAAATCCGTCGGAATTTGCAGCGCCTGTAAGACGGTCGATAAAACCGCTTTCTCTTATAAGTTCAGCATAGTGTGCGTTGCTGCATGCCATACAGCATGACTTGGCAAATGCCGCTATCAGTGTTTTCTCTTCGGTGCTCCACTCTGTTCCCTTAGCTGGCATAACGGTCACTGTAAAGCTGCCGCTCATTCCCGAAACAAGACTTTCGGATATGCTGCTGTCCTCATAACCAACCGGAGAAGTGTAGAACTCAGTCTCACCGCTGATGCCATCAGGCTCTACGCCGCTGGGGTCAGCCGAAACTGAAAGAACTACTCTTCCGAGTCCCGTCTTTTCCGCAAAAGAAGCGGCAGCACTGCGGATACTGCAGAATATTCTTTCAGCATCATTGCTGCTTTCATCTATTTTACTGAGGAAATCCAGGATGCCTTCGCTGAGATCACTGCAAACCATAATAAATCCCCTTCCAGAATTACCGTCAAATTTTGTCTTTCGCTAACAATTACAGTGTTATTTAAAAACGATACCAATGTAAAATAAAAAAGTCTTATATGCTTATCTTAATATATTATAGCATGTCAACCTGTATTAACATTTACCAAATTGTGTGATTTTATAAAATAAATTTCATTTTTTACCTTGAAGAAACACATCTGTGGAAAGAGTGAATAATACTAATCACCAATAAAACTATAGACAAAAAATCATCGCATAATCCATATACGCAAGATTATGCTCAATTTTTTGTATAGTTTTTAATTGGGGCTTAGTATAAACATCAAATCCCCCATGACCGTCTTTAAATGGCGATCATGAGGGATATATGCAGCCGTAATATTTTATTCTGGTGGTATGTATGTCTGAAAAGCTCATTGCCGTCAGCATACTTTTCAACTGCTTCCTCGCCTATGACTGTACCTGTTACCATTGAGGACATTTTTTCAAATGCGGCCTCGGCATTTTCATCGGAAATGGTCTCCGAAGCGGAGCTTTCCGTTACGGAAACGGAGCTGTCGGCAGTATCTGTGCTATCGGTTCTTCCGTTGCTTCCGCAGGCGGTCAAAAGTGAAACCGCCATAACAAATGACATTGCTGAACATAATAATTTTCTGAAATTCATCCTGGTTTCTCCTTAGATATACAATACAATCGTTAGCACTTGCTAACAGATGTATTATATATTAAAGGAAGCGGCTTTACAATATCTGTTCGGACAATTTTTATCTAATCGGACATTATGAGTCTTCATTTTCAACACGGCTTCTCACGTATTTTCTGAACTGTGCGGGCAACATTCTGTATTCGGTCTTAAACGCCGCAGAGAATTTTGCGGGATTTTCATAGCCCACATCACCTGCGATCTCGGCAATGGAGCGGTCAGTCCTGAGCAGCTGTTTCTGTGCTTCCTGAAGCCTGTATGCTTTAAGGTAAGCATACACAGATGTTCCGTATATGCTTACGAATTTTTCTTCAAGGCGGTTGCCGAAATGCCAAAGCTTTCGGAAAGCTCCTCAATGGTATAATGCTTGCTGATATCGGTCACTATAAGGTCGTGAATGGATTTTATAAGCTGCACGCTTTCACGGTCAAGATAACATTCCTCATCATCGGGCAAAAGCGTTTCGGTATCGGTGAGAAACAGCAAAAGTTCAAGCACTTTCAGTTTAAGATACCCTGCCCTGTGATTTTCCCTGACGGAATAAAGCTCGGAAAAAATATGGGAAGCCGACTCATTTTTTCTCAGAATAAACAGCTTGTTTTCGTTTGAGACCAGTGACCTTATCCTGTCCATATCTATGGACAGCGCTTTCATTATTGCCAGCAGCTCATCGGAAAGCTTGTCTGTTTCAATAAAAATGCTTATCCCGTGATAATGCCTTGTGGGGAAGCAGGAATTTTCGGAGCCGATATCAGCTGCCTTTACCGCCACATCTCCGTGAGACATATAGCAGCACAGCCTGTCGCCGATACTGCATTCATATCGCCCCTCCATGCAGTGATTTATTTCGATAACATCGGGGGCGCTGTTCTGCTTTTTGCTGCAGTAGCCCATATGTATATCGTTGAATGCAGCGCTTATTCCTGTAAAAACATTATAAACGGTTATCATTCCTGCTCCCGTTTCGTTATTAAGGTGGTATATCCTGCATTCGCCGTCCTTATCCGAACAGCCCGTATTTCTTCCGTACAGCGCCATAAGGTCGAAGCCGTTGTTCATACCGCTTTTCATTTTAACAGATCCTTGTATCAGATATTAGAAACCGTCTTCACAAGCATATGCGCACGTCTTTTCGGCAAATTTTGCCGCAGACTGCG
>ERZ825159.1188-NODE-1188-length-26768-cov-12.941676_pt1 | contig 26768 bp, 23 predicted proteins | sample MGYA00519932_ERZ825159 | MGnify/ENA primary metagenome ERZ825159 (study PRJEB31778, sample SAMEA3449191) | human gut metagenome | biome: human gut; feature: human-associated habitat; material: faeces | place: United Kingdom | collected 2010/2012 ...
TCACGGGAGGTGTAGAAGACAGGTGCGCAGATGCTACCAATCTCTGTTTCGCCGGGGCGGAATACGCCGGGTTTTTCATCGCGGAAGATATTAGCGTTGGCGTTACGCATGGTGATCAATGTCTGCGAGACACGGTGGAGTCGAAGCCGCTGCTCCGGTTCACTCCTGATGTGGTTGGTGGCGCAGGATCCGGACAGGTAGAAAGAAAACCTCTCCGGGTTGTGCTCCAGCAGCAGCTTTTTCGCCGCGGCGGTGAGCCGGTATCCACGCAGTCCGTTCTTGTAGTAGGACAGCAAAAGCCGCTGACGCTTCAGCGACTTGACCACGTTCTCTTTGTAGCTGGTACCACCGGCGAGTCTGCTCAGTTGGCTGGCCGGCAGCTCACCGGACAGGGCGACCAGCGCCAATAGCTGATAGGCTTGTGATAGGCTACCGGGAGCTTTCTGTGGTAGGGTACTCATACTGACTACCTCCTTCTGGTGTGCAGTACCCAGACTGCCATGACCACGGTATTTTTCGCCCACGCCGGTCATGTGGAAATGCCCAAAAACACAGGCTTTGCCGTACCATCGTCATGTGTACCGTTTTTGACACGGTCGAAACACTATAAATCGGATATGGATCTGAGCCGATTTTCGCGGTCCGAAAGCCAGCCCTGAAAACGCTCCTTATCCATCACCGACACGCGGGTACAGTCACCGTCGCCGATCTCCGTCGTGTTATAGGCATCGCACAGCAGACCCGTATCATCCTCCATAACGAAGGTGGCAATCACATCCAAAAGCTGCTTGAGCTCCAGATTGTCATAGTCACGCACCCGGTTGGGGGACAGCTCGCGGCTGTAGATATGAGAAAAGCAGACAACACAGTGCCGGAACTTGGGCAGCGTGTGTGTCTGCGCATACTTACTAAGCGTGTAGTAAATGGGGTCTGTCAGATACTCGCAGCTATGCTTCTTGCTCTTCTTAGGCAGTAGGCAGGGGAGCGTGATTTCCAGTATGCCATCTTTCTCTATAACAGAGATGCCCTGCATGACACCAGCTGATGTCAGATACTCGGCTTTTCGGATGGTGGTCGTCTCATAGATCAGGTGCCGCAGTCGGCAGGCAATGACCTCACCCCGCAGTGCGGCCTCAGTGGACAGCATTTCATAGTTATCTGAATACAGCTGGATATTCGTGTTGTCCATAGCGTAGAGTGTGTTGGACAGGCGGGTGATCTCATTCAAAATGCTCTCTATCCGCTGCGAGAGGGTGGCTCTGTCCACAAGGTTCCTCCTTCCTGAAGTACTGTACGCAGCCCTGCTCATCCACCATGCAGTAGGCGGCGATATGAGGGACATGCAGGTGCTGCATTTGGTCTTCTTCCTCAATGATAACGAGCCGTTGCCCGGAATCATCTTCCGCGGCCAGCGCGTGCTGCAGCAACGCTTCCTTACCCGGGCCTACATAGACGACCTCATACACCTCGCCATCGGCGAAGAATACCAGCTTTGCCGGCATATTGTCAGGGCTGTGATACTCCACATTTTCGATAAAGTCCAGCAGCACCCATAGTGCCGCTGTCAGTTCCCTGTCCTCGCGGCAGTCAGGGACATCTCCGTAGCAATCCCGGTCAGTGTTATAAAATATCCGCTGCTGCTTGACCAGATAGCGCAGCAGGTTTTCAATCACGCTCTCCTTGCCCGGATACAGGCGTAGAAGCTGGTCACGGCGTATGCAGTGATAGACGGTTATGTTCCGCAGCAGCCCTGCGGCCTCCTGTCCATAGATCTGCTCTCTGTTTCTCATAGGCGGCACCACCTCCGTAATGCGTATTAACTCCGTATTATATGCGTATTGATTTTGTAATGCGTGTTATCTCCGTATAAACGCCGTATTAGGCTTCCGGTCGCTTCATGCGGTGCAAAAGATCAAGCAGCTCACGGCGGTCTGTGGTGATAAGGTCGCGTTCCAGTGGGCTGGCCTTGATTTCCACCGTGATATTGTTGTTATTGCTGCTGATTAGGCCATTACCCCGCTCAAAGTGGGTGATCTCCATGACCTCCGCTTCGGAGAGATGCAATACCTGCTGAACGCGCTGGGCTTCTTCGTCCTCCAGATTCAAGATGACTTTCGTGCGGCAGTTGTTGATAATCCCCTTGCCGTACTTGCCGTTGTCCAGGGAGAAGAAGTCGTTCAGATCCTGCGTCGCGCAAATGCCGCTGCCGGAATAGGCGCGGATGGTCTTGAATATCTCCAGCACCATCTCGGCCACTTCCTCGGGCGTGTTGAAAAGCATGCCCTCCTCCAGGTCCGCGTCGCTGAGCGAGTCGAGGTAGGTCTTGGCCGTTTCCTCGTCGGTGCGCGGCGCTCCGTCCTGGTCCTTGGCCTGGAGAATGGCCTCCAGGACGGCCTGCCGATATTCCGCCACCGTCATCATTCGGCGTTGCGCTTGACGACGGAACCGCTGGCCTGGTGGGTGGCCAGGACGAGCACCTCGGCGATCTGCACATGAGCCGGCGCGCTGGCCGCATAGTAGGCCACGTCAGCGATGTCCTCGCCCGTGAGCGGCTTGATGCCCTGATAGACACTGTTGGCCCGCTCGTCGTCGCCGTGGAAGCGGACGTTGCTGAAGTTGGTCTCCACCAGTCCCGGCTTGATATTGGTCACGCGGATGCGCGTGTGGGCCGTGTCGATGCGCAGTCCGTCGGTGATCATCTTCACCGCCGCCTTCGTGCCGCAATAGACGTTGCCGTTGGCGTAGGCAGCGTCGCCAGCCACCGAACCGATGTTGATGATCTCGCCACGGTTGCGCTCCACCATGCCCGGTACGAGCGCGCGGCTCACGTAGAGCAGACCCTTGATGTTGGTGTCGATCATCGTGTTCCAGTCGTCGAGGTCGCCACCCTGCAGCGGGTCGAGGCCCAAGGCCAGTCCGGCGTTGTTGATCAGCACGTCGATCTCGGCCCAGTCGGCCTCCAGGCTGCCGCAGACGTCAAACACCTGCTGCTGGTTTCTCACGTCGAAGCAGAGCGTCTTCGCATGCACGCCCATGGCCTCGATGCGCTCGGCCAGCGCCTGGAGCAGGTGGTCTCTGCGGCCCGTGATGATCACGTCGTAGCCCTCTTTGGCAAAGCGCAGCGCGCAAGCCTCACCGATGCCGCTCGTCGCGCCGGTGACCATACAAATCTTTCTCTTTTCCATATCTTTTTTCTGTCAAGGGCGGGAAGGTCGGTCCCTCCCGCCCAAAGGTTATTCTACATCACGCCGTCCTCGCGCAGTTTCTCCTGCCACTTCCAGGCGCTGCGGAGCACGTCGGCCAGGGGCGTGTCCGCTTTCCAGCCCATCACCTGGTTGGCCTTGGTGCAGTCGCCCCAAATCTTCTCGATGTCGCCCTCGCGGCGCGGACCATACTTCCAGTTGAGTTTCACGCCCGTGGCCTCCTCAAAGGTCGTGACGATCTCCAGCGTGGAGTTGCCCCGGCCCGTGCCGATGTTGAAATACTCGATCGGTTCGGTCTCCTGGTCCAGCACGCGCGCCATGGCCGCCACATGCGCCTTGGCCAGGTCCACGACATAGATGTAGTCGCGGATGCAGGTGCCGTCGGGCGTGTCGTAGTCGTTGCCGAAGATGGTCAGTTGCTCGCGGATGCCCATTGCCGTCTGCGTGACGTAGGGGATGAGGTTGTTGGGCACGCCGTTGGGCAGTTCGCCGATGAGCGCCGAGGGATGTGCACCGATAGGATTGAAGTATCTCAGGACGATGCTCTTGACTGCCGCGCCGCTATGGATGAAGTCGTAGATGATCTGCTCGTTGATCTCCTTGGTGTTGCCATAGGGCGAGGTGGCCTTCTGGTGGGGCGCGTCCTCCGTGACGGGCAGGTTCTCGGGGTTGGGTTGTCCATAGACCGTGCAGCTGCTGGAGAAGATGATGCCCTTGACGCCATAGGCTGGCATGAGCTCCAGGAGGTTGATGAGCGAGACAACATTGTTGCGGTAGTAGAGCAGGGGCAGCTGGACGCTCTCGCCCACAGCCTTGGAGGCGGCGAAGTGGATGATGCCCGCGATGGCCGGATACTTCTGGAACACGGCCTCCGTGGCAGCCTTGTCGCGCAGATCTACCTGCTCGAAGGCCGGGCGCACCCCCGTGATCTTCTCGATGCCGTCGAGCACCTCTATCTTGGAGTTGGAAAGGTTGTCGATGATGACCACGTCGTAGCCAGCCTCGATCAGTTCCACGGTGGTATGGCTACCGATGAAGCCCGTGCCGCCCGTCACTAAAATTGTCTGTTTCATGTAAGTTTTCTCTTTTAGTTTCTGTAAATGTCGGCTATGGCGAAGCCTCCCCGGGGCAGGTCGTGTCCCGGGTCCGCCATCGCCACGCTATGGAAATAACGCCAAATCGTGTTTTTTATTTCCTCTAAGTGGCAAAAAGAGCCACAAAGGTTTTGCCAAAGCGCGTCCCGTGGCACGGTTTTGCACGGTTGGCGAGCAAAAAACGGGCTGGAAGTCGTGTATCTCGTTTTTTATTGCTACTTTTGCATTTTGAAATTACAATACAAGAATGGACCATATACGGAATTTTTGCATCATAGCCCATATCGATCACGGCAAGAGCACCCTGGCCGACCGTCTGTTGGAGCGCACCAAGACCATCCAAGTCACGGAGGGTCAGATGTTGGACAACATGGATTTGGAGCGCGAGCGCGGCATCACCATCAAGAGCCACGCCATCCAGATGGAGTATGCGATGGAGGGAAAGAAATATTTGCTCAACCTGATAGACACGCCGGGCCACGTCGATTTCTCCTACGAGGTGTCGCGAAGCATTGCCGCCTGTGAGGGCGCGCTGCTCATCGTCGATGCCACACAGGGCGTGCAGGCGCAGACCATCAGCAATCTCTATATGGCCATCGACCACGACCTGGAGATCATCCCGGTCATCAACAAGATAGACATGCCCAACGCCATGCCCGAGGAGGTGGAGGACGAGATCGTCGATCTGCTCGGCTGCGAGCCCGGGGAGATCATCCGGGCCTCGGGCAAGACGGGCGAGGGCGTGGACGACATCCTCCGCGCCGTCGTGGACCGCATCCCCGCGCCGACGGGCGACAAGGAAGCGCCGCTGCAGGCCCTCATCTTCGACTCGGTCTTCAACTCCTTCCGTGGCATCATCACGCTGGTGAAGATCGATAACGGCGTGGTGCGCAAGGGCGACAAGGTGAAGTTTTTCAACACCGGCCAGGAGTATGACGCCGACGAGGTGGGCGTGCTGAAGATGGACATGGTGCCCAAGGCGCAGCTCTCCGCAGGCGAGGTGGGCTACATCATCAGCGGCATCAAGGACGCCAAGGAGGTGAAGGTGGGCGACACCGTCACCCACGTCGAACGACCCTGCGCCAAGGCCATCGAGGGATTTCAGGAGGTGAAGCCGATGGTCTTTGCCGGCGTCTATCCCATCGACCCCAACGACTACGAGAACCTCCGCGCCTCGCTGGAGAAGCTCCAGCTCAACGACGCCTCGCTGACCTTCCTGCCCGAGAGCTCCCAGGCCCTCGGCTTCGGATTCCGTTGCGGATTCCTCGGATTGCTCCACATGGAGATCATCCAGGAGCGACTGGACCGCGAGTTCAACATGGACGTGATCACGACCGTCCCCAACGTCAGCTACATGGTCTATGACAAGCAAGGAGAGGTGAAGGAGGTACACAACCCCTCGGGACTGCCCGACGCGACGATGATAGACCATATCGAGGAACCGTTTATCAAGGCCAGCATCATCACCTCCAGCCAGTTTATCGGCCCGATCATGAAGCTCTGCCTCGACAAGCGCGGCGAGCTCGTGAGCCAAAACTACGTCAGCGGCAACCGACTGGAGCTCGTCTTCATGATCCCGCTGGGCGAGATCGTCATCGACTTCTACGACAAGCTCAAGAGCATCTCCAAGGGCTACGCCTCGTTCGACTACCATATCGACTCGTTCCGCCCCTCGAAGCTGGTCAAGCTCGACATCCTGCTCAACGGCGAGCCCGTCGATGCCCTCTCCACGCTGACCCACGAGAGCAACGCCGTGGCCTTTGGACGCAGGATGTGTGAGAAACTCAAGGAACTGATACCGCGCCAGCAGTTTGACATTGCCATCCAGGCGGCCATCGGAGCGAAGATCATCGCGCGCGAGACGGTGAAGCAGGTGCGCAAGGACGTGACGGCGAAGTGTTATGGCGGAGATATCAGCCGCAAGCGCAAGCTCCTCGAAAAGCAGAAGAAGGGCAAGAAGCGCATGAAGCAGGTCGGCAACGTGCAGGTGCCTCAGAAGGCGTTCCTGGCCGTGCTGAAATTGGACTAACCGCCGGAGGAACATCCTTCGGCCAACAAGATATATAAAAGGAGAAAGAGGAGACACGATGAGAGAACCGATAGCAACCCCCAGGGAGGTGGCCCGCGAATTGGCACGCAAGTACAGTACGATGACCCACGAGGAGCTCGACGTGCTGGAGAGCGTGCTGGTGCCCATGAAGTTCAGCAAGGGCGAGATAATCCTAAGGGAGGGCGAGGTCTGCCGCAACATCTACTATGTGGAGCGCGGACTGATCCGCCAGTTCTACTTCAAGAACGGCAAGCAGATCACGGAGCACCTGGGGGTGGACCACACCATCTTCATGTGCATCGAGAGCCTGTTTCACGAAGAGCCCACCCATCTGCAGGTAGAGGCCCTGGAGGCCTCCTATATCTATGCGCTCCCCAAGCATCGCCTGGAGCAGGTGGCCCTCCACAACGTGAACATACAGATCCTCTTTCGCAAGATATTGGAGGAGAGCCTCGTGATCTCGCAGGTCATGGCCGACCTCGTGCGCTTCGAGACGGCACAGGAGCGCTACCGCAAGTTTTGCAAACTGGCGCCGCAGATCGTCCTCCGCGCCCCCCTGGTCTATGTGGCCAGTTTTCTCCAGATGACGCCGGAGACGCTGAGCCGCGTACGCAGCAGCACCCTGCTCGATTAGCCCCGAGTGGGGGAGGGCGAGCGCCTGGGCGGGCCCCGGAGGATGGGGCGCCGCGCGTGCGCTATATAATAGGTAGAGAGAACAAAGTGTAATCATGACAAAATCATAAAAAGACATGAAACCGACATTACTTCTTTTGGCTGCCGGCATGGGTAGCCGCTATGGCGGGCTGAAGCAGCTCGACGGACTTGGACCCAATGGTGAGACCATCATGGACTACTCCATTTACGACGCCATCCAGGCGGGATTTGGCAAGATCGTCTTCGTCATCAGGAAGGACTTCGAGGAGCAGTTTCGCGAGCAGGTCCTCGCCAAGTATGAGGGCCACATCCCCGCAGAGCTCGTCTTCCAGAGCCTCGACGCCCTCCCCGAGGGATTCACCACGCCCGAGGGCCGCGTGAAACCGTGGGGCACCAACCACGCCGTACTGATGGCCAAGGACGTCATCAAGGAGCCGTTCTGCGTCATCAACTGCGACGACTTCTACAACCGCGACACCTTCATGGTCATCGGCAAGTATCTCTCCGAGCTCCCCGAGGGCAGCAAGAACCGCTATGCGATGGTGGGTTTCCGCGTGGGCAACACGCTCAGCGAGAACGGAACGGTATCGCGTGGCATCTGCACGACCGACGCCGAGGGCAACCTGGCCACCGTCGTGGAGCGCACGAAGATAGAGCGCAGGGACGGCGCCGTGCAGTATAAGGACGACGACGACCAGTGGGTGACGACGCCCGACAACACGCCGGTCTCGATGAACGTATGGGGATTCACGCCCGACTATTTCGACTATAGCGAGGACTACTTCAAGACGTTCCTCTCCGATCCGGAGAACATGGCCAACCTGAAGGCCGAGTTCTTCATCCCGCTGATGGTCAACAAGCTCATCAACGACGGTACGGCGGCTGTCAAGGTCCTCGATACCACCAGCCATTGGTTTGGCGTCACCTATCCTGCCGATCGTCAGGGCGTCGTGGATCGCATCCAGCGCCTCGTCGATGAGGGCGTCTATCCCGCCAAACTGTTCTAATCGTATCACCAACCATTTCTACATGGAAATCAACCTTCTGGACGACAGTCAGCTTGCTCTGTTGCGGCAGCTGACTGCCGATGCCAGCTCTGTGGTAGCCACAGTTCATAAGTCGCCCGACGGAGATGCCGTCGGATCGATGTTGGCCTGGGCGCAGTATCTGCAGGCCCTGGGCAAGGAGGTCACCTGCGTGATCCCCGATGCCGCTCCCGACTTCCTGATGTGGCTCCCAGGATCGCAGACCCTGCTCCGCTACGACAAGCATCCCGACCGCGTGAAGGAGGCTTTTGACAAGGCCGACCTCGTCTGCTGTCTCGACTACAACGACCTCTCGCGCACGGGGGATATGGCGGACGTCATTGCCCAGTCGAAGGCGCCCCGACTCCTCATCGACCACCATGTGGGCCCGACCGTCGAGGCGGCGCTCTCCGTCTCCCATCCCGCGATGTCGAGCACGTCGGAACTCGTCTTCCGCCTGCTGTGGCAGTTGGGCGCCTACGACGAGATGACGCTGCAGATGGCGCAATGTATCTACTGCGGCATGATGACGGACACGGGGGCCTTCACCTACAACTCCAATGCGCCAGCCGTCTATCTCATCATCAGCCACCTGCTGGAGAAGGGCGTGGACAAAGACCGCGTCTATAACCGCGTCTATAACAACTACTCGCCACATGCCATCAAGTTCAGGTCCTATGTGATCTTCAAGAAACTGCGCGTCCTGCCGGCCTCCCATGCGGCCTACTACACCGTCACGCGCGACGAGATGCGACGTTTCCAGTTTGTCAGGGGCGACCTGGAGGGCGTGGTCAACATCCCGCAGAAGATCAAAAAACTCAAACTCTCCATCTCGCTGCGCGAGGACACCGAGAAGGATCAGGTCATACGCGTCAGCCTCCGTTCGGGCAATGGGTTCCACTGCCGCAAGATGGCGGAGGAGTTCTTCCACGGCGGAGGACACGAAGACGCGGCAGGCGGACGCCTGGAGTGCTCCATCGAGGAAGCCGAGCAGGTGGTCCTCCGAGCCATCATGGCCTACAAGGAGCAGCTGCGATGACCCCTCGCGGGCCAGAATCATGGTCCGTAGGACAGTCTTTAATGTCAAAAGTAGCTAAAAATGGGCGTCGTCTTATGGTGGAACAGACGATTTGCTATAACTTTGCAGTAAGATATTATTGAACGTAAAAGATTCCGATGAAGAAAACGCTTTTTCTCCTCCTCCCGCTCGCAGCTCTGCTCTGGTCGGCGTGCAGCAATGACGAGACTTATGCTGACCAGCGCAAGCGAGAGAACGGAGCCATCCGCCAGTATCTCAACGACAGCAGCGTGACGGTCATCTCCGAACGCCAGTTTTTCGATCAAGACACGATGACCGACGTGAGCAAGAACGAGTTTGTGCTGCTCGAGTCTTCGGGCATCTATCTCCAAATCGTAGAGAAGGGTTGCGGAGAGAAGATCAAGGATGGCGAGACGGCCACCGTGCTCTGCCGATTCACCGAGCGCAACCTCCTCACCGATAGCATCATCGCCACCAACAACATCCTCTATTTCAGCGCGCTGGTCGATAAGATGTCGGTCACGAACACCTCCGGAACCTTCACGGCCTCCTTCGACCCCACGTCGAGTGTGATGTATCAAGTCTATGGAAGAAGTTCCGGCAGCACCCAGGTGCCCAACGGATGGCTTTCCCCGCTGCCTTACATCAAGGTGGGTAGGCCGCTCTCGGCCGACGACCGCATCGCTCGCGTGCGCATCATCGTACCCTCCACCGAGGGCACCTATGCGGCCACGATGTCGGTCTATCCGTGTCTCTACGATATCACCTACGAGCGCGGAAGATAACATGCAATTACAAAACTAAAGAGAAAATATGACACTGATCAAATCCATTTCCGGCATCCGTGGAACCATCGGAGGCCCTACCGGCGATACGCTCAACCCGTTGGACATCGTCAAGTTTACCACGGCGTATGCCAAGTTTATCCGTCAGAGCGATCCGACGGGCAGCAACTGTATCGTGGTAGGCCGCGATGCGCGCATCTCGGGCGACATGGTCCGACTGGTGGTCTGCGGCACACTGATAGGAATGGGCTATGACGTGCTCGATATCGGGCTTGCCACGACCCCGACCACCGAACTGGCCGTCCGCATGAGCCATGCTGCAGGTGGCATCATCGTCACCGCCAGCCACAACCCGCGCCAGTGGAACGCGCTCAAGTTGCTCAACCACGAGGGCGAGTTCCTCACCAAGGACGACGGCAACGCCGTGCTCGCCATGGCGGAGAAGGAGGACTTCGACTATGCCGATGTCGATCATATAGGCACTTACCGCCAGGACGACAGTTTCGACGACCGCCATATCGAGGCCGTCCTCGCGCTCGACCTGGTCGATACGGAGGCCATCCGCAAGCGTGGATTCCGCGTCGTCGTCGATGCGATCAACTCCGTCGGCGGCGTCATCCTGCCGAAGCTCCTCGACCGACTGGGCGTCGGCTACACCATCCTCAATGGCGAGGCCAATGGCGACTTCGCCCACAATCCGGAGCCGCTGGAGAAGAATCTCGGAGGCATCATGGGCGAGGTGGCAGCAGGAGGCTATGACCTCGGCATCGTCGTCGATCCCGACGTCGATCGTCTCGCCTTCATCCAGGAGGACGGCAAGATGTATGGCGAGGAATATACGCTCGTCAGCGTGGCCGACTATATCCTCGACCACGTGAAGGGAGCCACCGTCTCCAACCTCAGCTCTACACGCGCCCTGCGCGACGTCACCGAGCGCCATGGTTGCCAGTATTTTGCCTCTGCCGTCGGCGAGGTCAATGTCACCACCAAGATGAAGGAGGTGGGTGCCGTCATCGGTGGCGAGGGCAATGGCGGCGTCATCTATCCCGAGAGCCATTACGGTCGCGACGCCCTGGTCGGCATCGCCCTCTTCCTCAGTTCGCTGGCACAGAAGGGACTGACGTGCAGTGAGCTCCGCAAGACGTTCCCGACCTATTATATCGCCAAGAACCGCATCGACCTCACGCCCGACACCGATATGGATGCCATCCTGGGTAAGGTCAAGGAGCGCTTCGGATCGATGGACGACGTGCGGGTCACGGATATTGATGGTGTGAAACTCGACTTCCCGACGAAGTGGGTCCACCTCCGCAAGAGCAATACTGAGCCCATCATGCGCGTCTATAGCGAGGCGGCCACGATGGAGGAGGCCGACGCCCTGGGCAAGGAGCTCATGGACGTGGTCTATGAAATGACGAAGTAGGAGAGGGTACTACCTCCTACAGCCTGTAATCATTATGAGGCATCTGTCTGGCGTCAAGCGCCGGGCAGGTGCCTTGTCCATAAACCTATTTTCTGATTCTAACGAGATCTTTTGCCCTATGGATCATTTGTTTCTGCTGCAGTTCGCATGCTTCCTGTTCATGCTGTTCAATGCCTTCACCCTCGCCGTCACCCGTCTCCAGGCGCGATGGCTCAATCCGCGCTATGAGCGCGCACGATGGTTGATCTTTGTCGGCATCATGGGCTTGGCGGCGCACTATCTGATGCAGATGCGCTATGGTTTCAGGGCCGTTGACGACGCGGTGGGTGCCACGGTCAATGCCCTCGTCTATGCACCCTGTTTTTCGCTCATCTCGATGGGCATCTTCCATATCGAGGCCACCCATGTCCGCAGGAGGAGGGTCTATGCGGTCTGCGCGGCGATCAACCTGGCGATCCTCGCCTGTTTCTTCATCGGCTTCCTCCAGCATGGCGAAATGCGCATCGGGGCCTGGCTCTATGCTATGCTGGCCCTCTTTGCCGCCAATGTGGTCTATTGCATCGTCGTCATCGTCCGCGAGATCATCAAGCGCCGCCGTCTGCTGGAGACGATGGCGGGCGGCGACCTCATGCCCTATGTACGCTACTCCCGCGCCAGCCTCCTCATCCTCTTCTTCCCCGCCGTGGTATCGCCCTTTGCCATCATCTCCACCAAGATGCTTTACTTTTTTGCGCCCCTGGGGCTCATGGCTTTCCTCTTCTTCATCCTGAGTTTCGTGGCCCTGGGCTACAGCTATCAGCCGAAGGAGTCGCTGCTCGACGAAGAGGCGGAGGGAAAGGTCAGCCCTGCTGTCGTAGTCGCTCAGCAGGAGAAGACGGTAGCACAACAGGCCGTCGCGGCTCCTGATGTCGCTTCTGCTTGTGTCGCTTCTCCTGGCGAAGCGGCTCCATGCGATGGGGCTCATGCTGGCACAACTCCTGCCAATGGGGCTCCTACCAATGCGTCTCCTACCCATGCGTCTCATGCTGGCACAACCCCTGATAACGCAACGTCTGATAGCGCATCTCATGCCGACGCGGCCCATGCAGCCTACCAGGCGGAGGAGACGCAAACTGCCTCGCTGATGCCTGAGGATCGAAGAAAGCAGATCCAGCAGCGGCTGGACGAATGGTGCGCGGCGATGGGCTATAAGGATGGGGGGGTGAACCTCCTCTCCCTCTCCCATGCGATCCATGTCTCGAAAGACGAACTCACGATATACTTCGACCAGTCCCTGAAGACTACGTTCCGGATATGGCTGAGCGACATCCGCTTCGCTGCGGCCAAGAAAATGATGATTGCCAACCCCGATTACAGCAATGATATCATCTCCTCCGAATGTGGTTTTACTTCCCGCACCCACCTCTACCGCATCTTCAAGGCGCGTGAGGCGTGTACGCCGACCGTTTGGCGGGAGCGCTATTTGGCCGGATCCCACGATTCGGACGCGTCTCTTTCGTAGCAGGGAGACGAGCCCTTTTCTCCGTATCAGAAGATTCCCTTTTCTCCGTATCAGAAGATCCCTTTTCTGATATTTGACGGCTCTTTCCTTGGTTTCTTAAAATATGTAAACGCAACCGCTCCTGGCTATGAACCATTGTCTCTTTGGTAGGAAGGAGACAACTATTTACCACCAAAGAGACACCTGAACAGGACAATGCGACACCCTGTCTCACTACTTTTCCCTACTTTTGTACTAATTTTGAAGGTCGGAATGACCCGCACGTTGTGGAGGCTTAGTCCTCGTCGTGTGCGCCCGACGGACTAATCGTGAAGACAATAATCAAAAACAAGAAATAAAAGTATGAAGAAAAAAAAGTATCTCAAGCCCCAGGTTGACGTCGCGCAGACTGGGCCGTGCATGATGATCAACCCCTCGCAGGTAAAAATTTATAAAGGGCGCTTTCAGACTCGACAGGAACTGGTGGACGCCGAATTTACCTTAGACGAGGACGGTTTCCTCTGGGGGGAATAGACAGCCTATTGCCCCTTCTTTCTATCACAATCAACGAATGGTGCCGTGGTGCACCCAAACTAAAACAAAAAATGACTATCAACATGATCAAGAAAATGACCCAATATCTATTGCAGCGCCGATGCGCGCTCTCGCTCTTGCTGATGCTTATGCTTCTGCAGCCCGTGATGGCGCAGACACAGGATCCTATAATGTATGCGAGATTGAACCGAGAGACTCAGACCCTCACGCTCTATTACGGCACGAATTACAAGGAATCTGACTACGGGATTTCTCTTTTAACTGGTAGTCCCTTGTGGCAAACTACAGCTGAAAGAAAAAAAATAAAAACCGTGGTCTTTGACGAGAGTTGCAAGGATGCACGGCCCAAAGATTGTCGAGGCTGGTTCTGGTCGTTCGAAGCTTTGACAACGATTGAGCACTTGGACTATTTGAACACGTCAGAGGTCGATGATATGCGATCAATGTTCTCCTCCTGTACCAGCTTGGAAACACTTGATTTGTCTTCCTTTAATACGGAAAAGGTTACAACAATGGCAACTATGTTTGAGAACTCTAAGCATCTACGCTCACTCAAGTTGCCCAAAGGCTTCATAGGCAGCAGCGTGACTGATCTCAATGCAACGTTCAAAGGTTGCGAAAGTCTTACCGAACTCGATCTATCCGGTTCTAATTCTGAAAACGTGAAAGAGATGAATGAGATGTTCTATGGCTGTAGGGCGCTTTCCAAGCTCGATCTTACTGATTTTAAAACTGGACAAGTAACCACTATGGAGAATATGTTCTGCATTTGCAGCACGCTTGAAACCCTCGATGTCTCCAGTTTTAATACCGAAAACGTGACCACTATGCTAGGAATGTTCAATAATTGCTCGTCACTTCGGAGTCTCGATCTCCCTGGCTTTAATACTGCAAATGTGACGCAAATGTCATCAATGTTCAATAAATGCTCGTCACTTCGGAGTCTCGATCTCAGCAGTTTCAATACCAGAAAGGTGACTTACATGCAAAGCATGTTTGAAGGATGTACTAACCTTGAAAGTATTGATTTAAGCAGTTTTGATACGGAGAACATGAAATCTATGACTGGGATGTTCTTCTCATGTACGAAGCTTGACACGCTTGATCTCTCCTCGTTTGCAACGCCCAAAATGGTTTCCATGGTTGATGCGTTTAGAAATTGCAAAAACCTCAAGACGATCTATGTCACTTCTGCATTTACTACAGATAAAGTAACCCTAGATTTTTCGATTTTTGACGGATGTGTTAATCTGCCCAACTATAACCCTAATAAGACGGGTGTGGAGATGGCTCACACGGGAGAGGGAGGTTATCTCACGGCTGCTACTGCCAGTTGGGTGCGATGGGATGCGCCAACCGGCACGCTCTCCTTCCATCGCAGCGGCACGAAGCCCGTGGGCGACAACATCCTTGATTTGGGCTATGGAAATTATCCGAATTGGGACACCCATGCTGCAGAAATTAAGAAGGTGGTCTTCAAAGCTGGTTTCCGGGATGAAACCCACACGAGGTGCTCCAAATGGTTTAGTGGTTGTACGAATCTTACCAGCATAGAGGGTATCGAAAACCTCAACACGTCCAACGTCAAGTATATGAACGAGATGTTTGGCCAGTGTTCGAACCTCGAAACGCTCGACCTGTCCCATTTCAACACAGAGAAAGTAGGAAATATGAGCAATATGTTCAATGGATGCACAAAGCTCCGTGATCTCAACATTTCTAGTTTTAATACGGAGAATGTGACAAACATGTACGGAATGTTCTATGGCTGCTCAAGTTTGGATTCGCTCGATTTGTCTCACTTCAATACAAGGAATGTGCGAAAGGATGGCATGAACTACATGTTCAATGGTTGCAGTAGTCTTAGCTATCTTAACGTATCCAACTTTATAACTGATAAGAACAGCATGCAGCTGGATGGGTTGTTCCAGGGATGCAGTAGCCTTCAAACGCTTGATCTGTCCAGTTTCGACACCAGGGGGGCAGGTTCTGTTAATTACTTGTTTGACGGATGCTCCGCGCTTCGGACTATCTATGTCAGCGAAGATTTCATAATCCCATATAGAGTCAAAAGTTCAAATATGTTCCGCGACTGCCATTCACTGAAAGGCGCTATCTCCTTCGAACCTACAAAGAAAAATGAGACTTACGCGAACTACAAATCGGGTTATCTCACCAAGAAGGTTGGCACGAATGGCAATGAGATCATTGGAGCCACAGGCTACCCACTCACCATTGACGCACTGCCTTTGGATGACAGCAAGGCATACACGCTCTACGAAGACTGCGACGTGAACGCCGCTACCTACGAGCGCCAGGTAAAGTCGGACTGGGCAACGCTCTGTTTGCCCTATACCATCCATCCCAGTTCGGAGGACAACACCTGCTACTTCTATACCCTAAAGTCGGTAGGAACGGAGAGTGTGGAGCTCGTGCGCGTGGAGGAAGGCGTGATAGGGGCAGGCCAGCCTGTTGTCGTTCGCAAGAAGAACGCTGATCAGACCAGCTTCTGCGTCGTGAGTGGTACGGCTTCCCCCGACGACAAGGCGAAGGCCGTGACAAAACCCACGAATAGGGAGACGGGCCATCGACTGATGGGTACGTTTGCCCCCATCGAACTCGCCGACGATTGCTATTTCATTGCCAAAGACCTGTTCCGCCTGGTCAGCGACTACAAGCTTGCTGCCACCGGCGTGAAGATAGCTGCCTACCGCGCCTATATCCAGCCCGATGCTACGCAGAAGGGTGGATCCGCCCAGCTCACCATCGGCGTGGATGAAGGCACCAACCAGGTAGATGCCGCTACCCTCGTCGATCTGCTCAACGACACCGAGGCGGAATACTACGACGTGCAGGGCCGCCGCATCCCGCAGTTGCAGCGAGGTATCAACATCGTCAAGGTTGGCTCCAAGGTCATGAAGGTCTTCTGCCCCCGATAACTTCCCGTAGCGACTCGCTTTCGCGCTTCGCTTCCCGCTTCGCCTCCCGCGTGTCGCCGCCAACAACGCATACTTTTGTGGTGTCGTGCTTCTTTTGAAAGTCAAAAGAGGGTGCGTCAAAAACGATCGTTCGTTTTGACACACCCTCTCTAACTATTTAATGGCGACTCGTCTCGCGGACGAGAATCTCATTTTTAGTCTTCGTCCTTCTGCTCAGCCTCATGCTCGGCGATGAGCTTCTGCTGGATGTCGTTGGGCACCAGCTCGTAGCTTGCAAACTTCGTCGAGAAGCTGGCGCGTCCGCCCGTGAGGGAGCTGAGCGCGATGCTGTAGTTGGAGAGCTCCTTCAAAGGAATCTTCGCCTGCAACTTCTGGTAGCCAGCCTCGCTGTCCATACCCATGATCATGGCGCGGCGGCCCTGCAGGTCGCTCATCACGTCGCCCATGTAGTCGGCCGGCACATAGACCTCCAGGTCGTAGATCGGCTCCAGGATCTTCGGACCAGCCTGCTTGAAGGCGTCGGAGAAGGCGTGGCGCGCGGCGAGCATGAAGGAGAGCTCGTTGCTATCCACCGGGTGCATCTTGCCATCATAGACGATCACGCGCACGTCGCGGGCGTAGCTACCCGTCAGCGGACCGTGCTCCATGCAGTCCATGATACCCTTGAGGATGGCGGGCATGAAGCGTGCGTCGATGGCACCACCTACCACGGAGTTGATGAAGACGAGCTTGCCGCCCCACTCCAGGTCCACTTCTTCGCGGCCCTTGATGTTCATCTTAAACTCCTGGCCGTTGATGTTGAACGTCGTCGGATCGGGCATGCCCTCGGCGTATGGCTCCACAATCAGGTGGACCTCGCCAAACTGTCCGGCACCACCCGACTGCTTCTTGTGGCGATAGTCGGCGCGAGAGAGTTTCGTGATGGTCTCACGATACGGGATGCGCGGCTCCTCAAACTTCACGGCGAGTTTCTCGTTGTTCTCCATACGCCATTTCAGCGTGCGCAGGTGGAACTCTCCCTGTCCGTGGACGATCGTCTGGCCCAGTTCCTTGCTCTGCTCCACCACCCATGTCGGGTCTTCCTGGCGCATCTTGAGCAGGGCTGCCATCATCTTTTCCGTATCGCTCTCGTTGACAGCCTTGATGGCGCGTGAATACTTGGAGTTGGGATATTTGATGAAGTCGAAACGCTCCTCCGTACCCTTGCCGTTGAGCGTGTTGCCCGTCTTGACATCCTTCAGTTTCACGGTGCAGCCCAGGTCGCCCGCGTTGAGCTGATCCACGGGGATGCGGTTGGCACCCGCGCAAGCGAAGATCTGTCCGATGCGCTCCTTGCTGCCACGGTCAGCGTTGGTCAGGTCATCGCCCGGCTTGATCGATCCGCTCATCACCTTGAAGTAGCTCACCTCGCCGATATGCGGCTCCATACCCGTCTTGAAGAAGTAGATGCTCTCCGGACCGTTGGAGTCGGGAGACACCTCCTCACCACGCGTGTTGTGGACCTTCGGCATCTCGCTGACGAAGGGCACGACATTGCCCAGGAACTCCATCAGGCGCTGCACACCCATGTCCTTGTGGGCATCGACGCAGAACACCGGGAAGATGTTGCGCATCACCAGGCCCTTGCGGATACCCTCGCGCATCTCGTCCTCCGTGAGCGTCTCCTCCTCGAAGAACTTCTCCATCAGTGCCTCGTCATTTTCGGCGGCAGCCTCCACGAGCGCCTTGTGGAGCTCCATGGCTTTCTCCATCTCCTCGGCGGGAATCTCCTCGCGCTTCGGTGCGCCACCGTCCGGACCCCATGAGAGTTTCTTCATGATGAGCACGTCGATGATCTCGTGGAAGTCGGGACCCGTCTGGACGGGATATTGGATCTGCACGCACTTCGGACCATAGATGTCCTTCATGCTTTGGATGAGTTGATCAAAGTCGCATTTGTCGCTGTCAAGCTGGTTGACGAGGAAGATGACCGGCTTGTGCAGCTTTTCGGTATATCGGAAGTTGTTCTGTGTGCCAACCTCCGGGCCGTACTGGCCATTGATGAGTATGACGGCTTGGTCGGTGACGTTGAGGGCCGTGATGGCACCCCCCACAAAGTCGTCGCTACCCGGACAATCGATAATATTGAGCTTTTTGCCATTCCACTCTGCATGAAATACGGTGGGGAAGACCGAATAGCCGTACTCCTGCTCCACAGGGAAATAGTCGCTTACCGTGTTCTTGGCTTCTACGGAGCCACGACGCTTGATGATACCAGCTTCGAAAAGCATACTCTCGGCAAGTGTGGTCTTGCCGCTACCCGCACTGCCAATCAAGGCAATGTTTTTAATCTCATTTGTCTGATATACTTTCATATCGGATAGATTTAAGCGATTAATAATATCGTTATTTACTTGTAGGGTAATTGAAAGAGGACAGGCATTTCTGTCATTTCGCCCACTAAATTAGGCATTTTTTTTGTAAAAGCCAAACAACAACGGCAAAAGTACTCTATTTTTTAAAATTAATTAGTACTTTTGCAAGTGAAATGACAGGATTATACATACATATACCATTTTGTGCCAGTCGTTGCGTCTATTGCGGATTTTATTCGACGACGCTTCCCGCGCTGCGCGATGCCTACGTCGATGCCCTCTGCCAGGAATTGACGTTGCGGGCGGAGGAATTGCCCGCCGACGAGGCCATCACGACAATCTATCTCGGGGGTGGCACACCGAGTCAGCTCACAACGGATCAGCTCGACCGTCTCTTCTCCTATATATATAAGGTATATAGGCCGCAGCCTGTAGAGGTGACGATGGAGTGTAATCCTGACGACATTACCCCAGCGTTTGCGGATTGGATTGCCCAATCGCCCATCGACCGCATCTCGATGGGGGCGCAGACCTTCTCCGACGACCGCCTGCGCTTGCTACGCCGTCGCCATACGGCTGCTGAGGTGCGACGGGCCACGACGCTGCTGCGCCAGGCGGGCATCCGCAATATCTCCATCGACCTGATGTTCGGATTTCCGGGCGAGACCCTCGCCGACTGGGAACAGGACATCGACGAGGCCCTCCGTCTGGGCGTGGAGCATATCTCGGCCTATAGTCTGATGTACGAGGAGGGGACGACGCTCCATCGCTGGCTCAGCGAGGGGCGCATTCAAGAGATCGACGACGACCTCTCGCTCCGCATGTACGACTGCCTGGTGGACCGGCTTACTGCTGCCGGCTACCGCCACTACGAGATCAGCAACTTTGCCTTGCCCCAGCGCGAGAGCCGCCACAATAGTAGCTACTGGCGAGACGTGCCCTATATGGGCCTTGGCGCCTCTGCCCATTCCTTCGACGGACGGCAGCGGTCATGGAATGTGGCCGACATCGAAACCTATATCGCTGCCATCGGTCGTGGTGAACGGCCCTGTACGGTGGAGGCCCTCGATCTCGACACCCATTATGAGGACGTGGTGCTGACGTCGCTGCGCACCGCAGAAGGTATTGATCTAGGCAAGATCCGACGCGACTTCGGTAGCCAGCGCCTCGACTTCCTCTTGGCTGCTGCCGACCAGGACTTGCGCCAGGGCTATCTCGTCCGCGAAGACGACCACCTGCGCCTCACTCGCCGGGGCATCTATCTGAGCGATGGTATCACAGCGCGTCTATTTGTATGATCGTTTTGTCTCACTGAACGATCGTTTTACCGATTTTTTGAATCACCGAACCAAGCAGAAACTTATGATAGAGAAAACATTCGAGAAAAAATGGGCTGACAATCGTCAGCGCCTGTTGCAAGAAGACGAGGAGTATCAGCGCATCCTCCGCAGTTACCGCAAGCACAACTGGGCGGACGCATTGGTGGCGCCTGCCGCCCTCATCGGTAGCATGGAGTTTGTGGCGTGGCTGGGCGTCAAGTCGCAGGTGCTCAATTTTGTGATTTCCCTCGTCCTCGCCATTGTGTTTTTCTTCGTTTTCCTTTATTTCAAGGCTGTCAGGGTCAGTCGCAAGACGCTCGACGAGGTGGAGCAGCGCGTCAAGGAGGAGTATCGTCAGAAAGTAGGAGGGTAGGGCTTTGGCACGATGCGTCCACCAAGCAGCGGACGCATCGTGCCGATGTCTTTTTCCTTAGATGTCGAGATCCGGAGCCTTCTCCGCACCCTGCGCAGCCTCAAACTTCGTCATGCGCTCGAAGCCATACATACCCGCGAGGAGGTTGTTGGGGAAGCGGCGGATGGAGAGGTTGTAGCCCTGCACGCTCTCGTTGTAGCGGCGGCGTGCCTCGTTGATGCGGTTCTCCGTACCTTCTTCCTGCACCATCAGCGACTTGTAGTTTTCGCTGGCCTTCAGGTCGGGGTAGCGCTCCGAGACGGCGATGAGGCGGGAGAGTGCCTGCGTCACCTGGTTCTGTGCCTGCTCAAAGGCCTTGATCTTCTCGGGTGTGAGGTCGGCTGCGTCGAGGTGTATCTGTGTGGCCGCATTGCGTGCCTTCGTCACCTGCTCAAACGTCTCGCGCTCGTGCTTGGCATACGATTTCACGATTTTTGCCAGTTGCGGCATCATGTCGGCACGGCGCTGATAAGCCGCCTCCACATTGCTCCATGCCGTTGTCACCTCTTCTTGGTTGGACACCATGGAGTTGTAGCTGCTCACCAGCCACCCCACAATCATCAGGACTACCACGACGATAGACCCTACTTTCATTAGCTTCTTTGATTCCATATACTAATAGATTTCTGATAATAATTCTGTTGTTGTCTCCGTAGTCTTGGTGGACTTTGGCTTCCTTTTGGAGTGGGTCCCTGCTGTAGGCTTACCAGCCTCCGCCAGCACCACCTCCACCGAAACTGCCGCCTCCGAAGCTGCCGCCGGAGAATCCTCCGCCCCATCCGCTTCCGGAGTCGTTGGTGTGGCCCGGGTTGCCCCAGATGATGAAGGGGCCGCCAGAGCGTCGGCTTCCTCCTCCACCGCCGTCACCCTTGCCGCGGTTGTCCCTGCGGTTGAGGATGACGAGGACGACGACGATGCAGATCACGGTGAAGAGGACGATTGCCAGTCCTGCGCCAGCGTCCTCGTCGGTGTTCTCCTGGATCCCTGTCGTCCCGGTCTTCAGTTTCTTATAGACCGCCTGGGCCGTGGCCAGTACGGCCTGTCCGGGCTCTCCGCGCTTCATGTTGGCCACGATGCAAGCCCGCCCGATGTCGTCACACTCTATGTCGGTCAGGTCTTTCTCCAGACCCTCTCCCGGAGCGATGAAGTATCGGCGGTCCTCCACGGCTACGACCACCACCAGTCCGCGGTTGGTCTTTTTGCTTCCCACTCCCTGGCGGTTGCCCAGGTCCTGTGCGAAGCGAAACGTGTCGCCGTTGCTCACGCGCTTTACGATGACGAACACCGACTCCACGCCACACTGCTTGTCGAGGCGCAGGAGATAGCTGTCGATAGAGTCGCGCTCCGTCTGCGAGAGAATCTCGTCGGGGTCGCAGACGTAGCGGCGTGCGTCGGTGAGGTGCACCATCGGGATGTCCTCTGCCTCCCACGTCTTTGCGTCCAGTCCCAGCACCGTCGCCAGTAGCATTATCAGCAATATCGCTTTCCTTGTTCTCATATCTATTATCACTGTCAGTCTTTTTGGGTTTCTGTTCCTACCGTTCGTTGCACTTCATCTGCGCATAGCCTACCAGCTGGTCCGTGCGTCCGCCGATCGGTCGGTAATAGACCAGTGCTTGGTAGCTGTTTTCTGTTTGGTAGAAGTTACCTTCTGTGGGGAGCAGGGCAGGGCGTCCTGCCTCGTCGATCATCAATAGTTGATAGTTGTAATAACCCAGTTTTAGCGGCACGTTGCATTCGTAGCTCTGTGTCTCGGCATGATATTCCATCCTGTATTGTGGCAGGAAGCGGTCCTGCGTGAAGTTGCCGTTCAGATAGACTGCCTCCTGAAAGGGCTTTTCGCAGCGGTAGCGGAAGTGTACCAGCAGGTAGTCGCTCTCCGTATTGGCATGGTAGTTGTCTGAGTTGCGGATCACGAAGGCGCCGTCTGCGTCGGGGTCGTAGATGTAGTTGGGTCGCGGCTCTCCCGTCCAGGGGTAGGCATGATACTGCGTGCCGTCCCAGTCGATGCGATCTACTCCCATGGCTGCCACGTCGGTCGAGAGAATCTCAAACTTCCGATACTCGTTGCCCGCCCAGAAGAGGTAGTCGCCGCAGTGGCTCCACCTCAGTCCGTCGGCCATCGTATATTGCGGGCGAGCATTCCAGCGGGCGTCGTCCCAGCGCTGGTTTTGGAGCACCACGGTGGTGATCTGCCGCTGTGGGTCCGTCACCCTGTAGCTTCCATAGCCCACCTCCATCTCCACCTGCTGGTGGTGCTGGTTGATGGTTGCGTCCGTATTGGTCAGCACCTTTAGCCCCACGCCCATCTGTGCCTCGGCCGGCTCCGTCACCATGAAGGCAATGCGTGCCACCTCGCGGTCGTCGTCGTTCTCGTCGTAGATGGTCAGCAGGTAGTTGCCCGACCGCTTCATCGCACACTGTCCGTTGGGCAGCGTCAGTCGATAGTGGGTGTAGAGCGTGTTGGTGAGGATGCTCTCCTGCACGTCGTCGATGGTGTTGCCCGAGGCGAAGCCGTCGCAGTAGTCGCTCTCGAAGAGTGCCTCCGAAGGCTTCCAGTTGGCCTCGCAATGCGTCAGCCGGTAGGCGTAGCGGTGGTATTCGTGTGTGAGGTCGTCGAAACTGACGGACAGTTGCCCCCCACGGAGGCCGATGATGGGCATCCGTCTCCAGTCGTTGTCGGCAATGACCTGCAGCGACCGAATGTTGGGGTCGAGGATTTCGTGGCGCTGGGCCGTTGCGGCTATGCTGCCGAGGGTCAGCGCGGAAAGCCCGAGGGCCAGTCGCTTAGCAATGTTCATCCATCAACTGGTTGAAGAAATGGTCCAGGTCCTCGTCCAGTCCGTCCATCAGGTCGCCGCCCACGATGATCGTGTCGTCGTCCACGACGTAGAGCTCTGCGATACTGTCCTTGTCGTCATCTTCGAGCACATAGCTGTAGGGCTTCATCACGCCAAGACCTTCTACCACCTGGCTCATCGCCGTCATCTGCTGGCGGAGCTGACTGGTCACCTTGTCGTAGAAGTCGTCCTCCTTGTTGTCTATCCAAGGCTCAACGACACAACGGGTTATTTCGTTCTCGTCGTCGTCGAACGCCATCACGTCGCCGCTTTCCTGCGACACTCTGACGTGAATGTCGCTCATCAGCGACGGTTCGTCACATGAGGGTAACTTTTGGGCAATCTTGTTGAAAAACCGCTCCAACGACTGTTTTGTCTGCTCTGTAGCTGTCATGGTTTTGCTTTCTTATTCTTGGGTTATGCTGTGTATAGCATATCTTACCGCAAAGATAGCCACAAAATCCGAGATTGAAGTCAATAAAAACATTATTTTTTGGGTATTTCTGTTTTTTAACCCAAAACGGCTTCGTCCGAAATGAATGACCCGCTTGTTATGGTCGTTTCATTGTGCCCTGCTCTAAGGGAAAAGCTTCAATCACACGCTTCACCATGTACCCACCACATATCGTCCTCCCTTCCAGCATATATCGATCTCATATTGTTTCCGTATTGATTCCGTATTGTTTCCGCTTCCGGAAGCGAGAACGATAGGAGAACGATAGGAGAACGATACGGGATCGATACGGGATCGATACGGGATCAATACGGGATTGATACGAGACCGATACGAGACCGATACGAGACCGGTCTTTTCCGATTCTCAATCGAAGAGATTGATAAGAAATTTAACTTTTTCATCATTATTTGTTTTGATTATATTTTACATTTCAGCCACTCGGCGTTCCCAGCCGTTCATGCCAAGAAGCCTGGCTTACCATTTGCCCTGGCGCAGCCTCTATACAAAGATAACCTTCCGTCCCGCCGAATGCAAGCCGATTAGCATGAATTAACGACCCATTAACCATTTCTTCGTATCCATTTAACAAAGCCCATCTCGTGCCAAAAACCTCCATTGCGGCTTTTCCCCATACCTTTCCCCCCTGTTTTATCAGTCCAAAGGTTACTATCCCCAATCTCTCCCAGCAGCCAAGAGACACATGCTCTGACTTATCAAAATAGCGAACAAACAAAACTGTCAAGTTGGAAATACCTTACACAAGCTTGGTTGAGTTCACGGTAAACAGCCTTGTACATCGTTCGTTGAACATAAAAGCCCCTGTTCGCATTTCCATTTTCGACAATCGTGTTGAGATTCACAGTCCTGGTGCATTGCCTAACGGACTCACTATTGATGACATCAAGGCAGGAACTTCCATGCCTCGCAATATGTTCCTTTTTAACAATGCTATATACTTGCTGCCATACACTGGTGTAGGTAGCGGCATCACTCGTGCACTTGACGAAGATATCTTCAATATCTTGGTCTATACCCCATGCATCATCACTATCGCCATGGGCATATACAACATTGAGGCGACCCATTCCAACCGCCGAAAGATGAACATCGTCTGCGCTTGCATTTATGCCGCCATCATAGCAGTTTTCTGCATAGGCTACAATATGAAAATGAAGCAAAAAAACATCATAAGCAACACGACAAAGGGCATATAATTATATGGTGATGTTGCGATAGTACCGCCCTAACTATATAAAAATAGGAAGTTAGGGCGGTGGTATCCTTGCAGAATTCATTTTTTGCAGAAAAAGTAATAGTTGAGCGTAAATAATAAGAGAAATATTTGGCAAATTGCTTTTTTTAGTCGTACTTTTGTAGGCAAGTATCAATTAGAAATATCATATGAATATAACGTCGATAACTTTCAATAATTTCCGTTGCTTCGGAGAATATCACTTGCAGTTCAAACCAACTGTAAACTTACTGTTTGGTGTGAACGGTTGTGGTAAGACTTCTATCCTGCGTGGTCTAAAGATAGCAATGAGCTCATTTTTCTCAGGTTTTTCCGATAGTAATACTCGTTTTATTGGAATCTCTAATGATGACTTTATGAGCGAGGTGCGTGATGGAGTAGAGTCTTTAGAACGACAAGTGAACATATCCTATGATTTAGCAGAGTTTAAAAATATGATTCTGAGCCGAACTGGCAAGAAAAATCGTACTGCAATTTCTGGTATCAAGCCTTTGCGTGATTATACTCATTCGTTATATCATGATCTTTCAACAGAAGATGATGGGAGTATAGCCCTACCAATTTTCGCTGCTTTCTCAACAGAAGACATTCACAGTAGTCGCAAGTTAGATCGTTCTATCTTCTGTAAATATTACCAACCTCGTTCGTTCGGTTATTACGAATGTTTGCAGGGGGATGGATTCTTTGATTATTGGATGCATCGATTGCTCATCCTGCAAGAAGGGCAGAAGTCGCTTAGCGAAATAGAAGTTGTGCTATGCGCAATAAAGGAAGCTTTGGGTGATAGAGGGTGTAATATTATCAGAAATGTGTCAATACGTCCATTGCAGAAAGCTGTCTATTTCCATTTTATCGATGGCAGAGAAATTGATTCACGAAATTTGAGTGATGGTTACAAGAGACTTGTAAATATTGTGACGGACTTGTCTGTACGTTGTTATATTCTGAATGGCAAGAAATACGGAATGGAGTGTTGTCATGAAACGCAGGGAGTTGTGCTGATAGATGAAGTGGATTTGCATCTGCATCCGGAATTGCAGTCGGTAGTCTTGCAATCTCTTCATCGAGCATTTCCTAAAATTCAGTTCATAGTTTCTTCTCATGCTCCAATGGTGTTGTCGAGTGTGGAGACTAATGATGATAATGAAGTGGTTCATTTGCAATATCAGAATGGTAATTATACTGCTGAGTCAATTGTGACTTATGGTATGGATGCCTCTACGATTCTAGAGACTTATATGGGCAAACGCTCCCGTGTGGCAGAGGTGGAAGAAAAGTTGAAACATCTTTTTACATTAATCGATGAGGAGAAGTTTGCTGAGGCAAAGTCGGAATTAGGCTCAATGCGTGAAAAGTATTCTGACACAATTCCAGAGCTATCACGTGCAGAATCAATGTTGTTGTTTCTTGAAAAATAGAAGAATATGCATATAAGAAAGTAACTTCTTCTAAATTTCTTTGAATATCGGCTCAGGGGAGATTGTCCGTGGATAGACAATCTCTCCTGAGCCATAATTTTCCGGTTTTGTCTTTTGATTGTGCAGGTCAATGAAATGATATTTGTGTCATCTCTGTGTTAGTAGTAACTCAAAAATCTCCAAAATAACCTTTTTTCGCTCGTGTTTTATGATTATCAATGAAAGGAATCATATTGCTAGCAAGTTGGTAGTTGGTATAAAGGATAAGACCGGAGAAACCAATGCCTTGTCGTATTCTGAGGTACAAGAAACAAAAATAGCGAACAAACAAAACTGTCAAGTTTAAAAATTATTTACGACAAAGGCCACCGAGACCCAAGGATTGTTAATCCTTTTAGTCCCAGTGGCCTTATCGTATTTTTTTAATTAATGAATGAAGAGGTCAGCCTTTACTTTGCCACAAACTTCT
>ERZ825159.1193-NODE-1193-length-26673-cov-4.173830_pt1 | contig 26673 bp, 20 predicted proteins | sample MGYA00519932_ERZ825159 | MGnify/ENA primary metagenome ERZ825159 (study PRJEB31778, sample SAMEA3449191) | human gut metagenome | biome: human gut; feature: human-associated habitat; material: faeces | place: United Kingdom | collected 2010/2012 ...
GCTCAGCAGAACGCCGTCATCAGCACCCATAGCGATTGCTTCCTTCAGAATATCGGTTGCCTGGGGCAGGCCCATGGTCAGTACAGTTACCTTAGCGCCTTCCTTATCCTTCAGGCACAGTGCTACCTCCAATGCCTGACGGTCATAGGGATTCATAATATTTTCTACACCCGTACGATCCAAGGTATTGGTTTCGCGGTTAAATTTTACTTTTGCCGTATCCGGCACTTGTTTTAAACAAACGAGAATATTCATTTGCTGCCTCCTTAAGCTTATTACAGGAGCTGCTGCTCCGGCTTTTTTACATTCTTCTCTTTATTTTAGCATTTTTGTACTTAAACTTGCAAGTATATCATGAAAGTTTATGAAAAACAGCTCAAATAATTACATCAATTTTTCTTTACCACACATTTTTCACCAAGTATTTTGACCACATCCTCGGCAAAGCCCGGTGCTTCGCTGTTCACCCAGAAGTTAGGCGTTGTCTTGATCAGCTTACGCGAGCCCATTAGCTGCAGGTATACGCAGTCATCGCCCTTATATTTTTGAAACAGCTGCATCAGCTCACGCTGCACCAGCGGATTTTCCAGATGCGCTTCGATGCGCAGGCGGATTTCCGTAGGCGGCTTAGACGGCAGAGCGCGCACGCTGTTGGCAATAATCTTGCTTTCGCGCTCATCCACGCTGAAGCGTCCTTCAATCGCCACAATGCTGTCCTCATAGATATCCTTGACATTTGTATGATAAGCCTGCGGGAACACGATAATCGGGAAGCGTCCGCTGAAATCCTCCAGCGTCAGAAGAGCCATCGTATCGCCGCGCTTGGTATTTTTTATAACGCAATCCGTAATAATACCGGCCACACGCACAAACTGTCCGTCCTGTACCTGCGTTTCACCGCCGAACTGATGCAGCGGCATGAAGCGCTGCAGCATCTGCTTGTAATCGCTCAGCGGATGGTCGGTAACGTAAAAGCCGATAATTTCCTTTTCGTTCTGCAGAATAAGCTGCTTGGGAATTTCCGGCAGCGGCGGCAGCTTGATTTCCGTCACGCCGAAGCTATCGTCTCCAAACAGCCCCAGCTGGCCGTTGGCCTTGTCCCTCTGGCAGGCGGCACCCAAATCAACCGCCTGCTCCATAATAGACAGTAGCTGTGAGCGTCTGGCGCCGAAGGAATCCATCGCACCGCATTTAATCATATTTTCGATAACGCGCTTGTTGACCACGCGCATATTCACACGGCAACAGAAATCCGTCAGGCTCTTGAACGGACCGCCCTCGTTGCGAGCGCTGATAATGGCATCGACTGCGGCATCACCGGTATTTTTGATGCCTGCCAGGCCGAAGCGGATAGACGAATTTTTATGTACCGTAAAGTTATGACCGCTCTCGTTGACATCCGGCGGCAGGATTTTGACATTATCATTACGGCAGACGTTGATATACCAGCTCACCTTATCCGCATCACCGATAATGCTGTTGAGGAAGGCCGCATAGAATTGCGGACGCCAGTGCGCCTTCAGATAAGCGGTTTCATAGGCTACCAGCGCATAGGCTACGGAGTGGGATTTGTTGAAGCCGTAACCGGCGAAGTGCTGCAAGAGCGAGAAAATCTGGTCGCTGAGCTCTTCGGGAATATTGTGCAGCTTCTTGGCACCGTCGATAAATGACTGGCGCATAGAATCCAGCTCCTTGGCCTTCTTCTTGCCCATCGCACGGCGCAGAATATCTGCCTGACCGAGCGTAAAGCCTGCCAGTGCGGAGGTTATCTGCATAACCTGCTCCTGATACAGAATAACGCCGTAGGTATCCTTCAAAATAGGCTCCATCAGCGGATGTAATACCTTCGCCGTGCGCTGTCCGTGACGGCCGGCGATAAAGTCCTCCGCCATACCGGTGCCCAAAGGACCCGGACGGTACAGAGCCACCAACGGAATCAGATCCTCAACGCTTTCGGGTGCTAAATCCACAACCAGCTTGGTGATGCCAGCTGACTCCAGCTGGAAAACACAGGCTGTTTCACCGCGGCGCAGCATTGCACAGGCTGCCTCGTCAGCCAACGGTATATTATCAATATCAACTTCTTCACCCGTAGTTTCGCGGATAAAGCGGATGCAGTCACCGATAACCGTCAGCGTGCGCAGTCCCAAAAAGTCCATCTTCAATAGGCCAAGCTCTTCCACCTTATTTTTATCGTACTGGGTGATGACGCCACCCTCACTGCCCTGCTGCAGCGGTACGTAATTTTTCATATTATGCGGCGCAATAATAACACCGGCAGCATGCGTGCCTGCATTACGCGGCAGGCCCTCTACGCTTTGCGCAAGGTCAATCAGCTTCTTGACCTCCGGGCGCGAATCGTACGCCTGACGGAAGTCCTTGCTGCCGTTCAGCGCCTTCTCCAGCGTAATGCCCAGCTCACGCGGAATCAGCTTGGCAATTTCGTCTACCTCGCCGTAGCTCATGCCCAACGCCTTGCCGACGTCGCGCACCGCCGCGCGCGCCTGCAGTGTGCCGAAGGTAATAATCTGCGCCACACGCTCCTGTCCGTAACGGCGCACTACATAATCCAGCACCTGATTGCGCTTCACATAGCAGAAGTCGGTATCAATATCAGGCATGCTGACACGTTCAGGATTCAAAAAGCGTTCGAACAGCAGATGGTAACGCAAGGGCTCAATATTCGTTATACGCAGCAGATAGGCCACGATACTGCCTGCCGCACTGCCACGTCCCGGACCGACCGGAATATCATGGCTGCGGCAATAATTGATAAAGTCCCAGACAATGAGGAAGTAGCAGGCGTAGCCCATCGTATTGATGATGTCCAGCTCAAAATCCAGACGCTTGCGGACCTTCTCATCCACAACCTCATAGCGCTTAGGCAAAGCCTCCTCGCACAGGTGACGCAGATAGCTCACGGCATCAAAGCCCTCCGGCACCGGAAACTCCGGCAGCAGCAGATGGCCGAACTCCATTTTCACGTTGCAGCGGTCAGCAATTTTATTGGTATTGCTCAAAGCCTCCGGACAATCGCCGAACAGCGCCTCCATCTCATCATAGCTTTTAAGATAGTAGCTGTCGTTATTAAAGCGCATACGGTCCGGCTCATCAACCGTGCTGGTCGTCTGAATGCACAGCAGAATATCCTGCGCTGCGGCATCCTTTTGCTGCACATAATGCAAATCGTTTGTCGCCACCAGACCAAGACCGAACTCCTGCGCCAGCTGCTTCAGCTCCGCGCTTACCTTGTGCTCCTCATCAAGGTCATGGTCCTGAATTTCCAGAAAGTAGTTTTCCTTGCCGAAAATGTCTATATATTCCTGAATGCAGCGACGTGCTCCCTCCAGGTTGTCCTGCAGAATCATCTGCGGCACCTCGCCGGCAACGCAGGCACTGAGGCAGATAACGCCCTCGTGATAGGTACGCAGCACGTCCTTGTCTACGCGTGGTTTATAATAAAAGCCCTCCAGCTGACCAATGCTGACAATCTTCATCAGGTTATGGTAGCCCGTATCGTTCTCCGCCAGCAAAATTAAATGGTACATGCCACGGTTATTTTTTTCCAGATGCGAGCCCTTCGCAAGATACACCTCGCAGCCGATAATCGGCTTGATACCTGCCTTGGTGCACTCCTGATAAAATTCCACTGCGCCGTACATTGCGCCGTGGTCGGTAATCGCCAAGCTGTCCATGCCCAGCTCCTTGGCATAGGCCACCAGCTCGTGGATTTTCGAAGCGCCGTCCAACAGGCTGTATTCCGTATGTACATGTAAATGAGTAAAGCGTTTTGTCATCTCTTGCTCCTTAAATTAAAAGACCGCTGCCGCGCAAATCCGCGACAAATGTATGTAAATATTTCTTTTTTCTTTTCTATTCCCCTTTTTTACCCCACGCCAGACCGATAAGTAAAAAGAACAGATTATACACGAGCGCCGGCAACAGACTGTTGATCTCCCACGGGCTGATATGTTTCCAGAAAAGCGCCGCAAAAATGCCTGCGCCCATAGCAGCCACGCCCATTGAAGCGCGCACCCTGCCCGGGAAGAAGATGCAGAACGTCAGCGGCAGAAAGATACCGCTGCCCCGCAGCGCCATGGAGAGGTAATTCCACTCTAGCACCGACGAATCAAGGTGCATAAAGACAAACACCATCGCAGCGACAGAAACGGCCAGCACGCTCAGGCGGCTTGCCCACAGCTGGCCTGCAGCCGTAGCCTTAAGCCAGATTTTGCTAACGATATCGCGCGAAATCATCGTACCTACGCCCAGCGCCAGACCGGCGATTGAGCCCAGGGCCGAAAGCAGCACAGCGCCCAGACCGATACCGCCAAGCCATTGCGGCAAATACGTAATAATATACAACGGCAGTGCATCGATAGAATTAATCTCCGGGTGATGCAGATGCATAAACATACCGATAAGCACCGACGGCAGCCCCACAGGAATAACTACCAGCGCGGCAGCACAGCAGCCGACAGCTGCAGTTTTGGTATCGCGCGCCGAAAACAGTGCCTGCACATAGGTCTGCGTAGAAATAACACCCACAATCATCGAACCGAGGCTGACAAGACCGTCCTCCACGCCGCGTCCGAAAAGGCTGAACCAGGGATATGCTGCGAAGCTCTGCGTCAGGCCCTGCCAATGTCCCATATCGGCGTAGGCCAGAAAGCCGCCGACGAAAATGCTGGCGAAAATCAGCACAATCTTAAAAATGCCGGCCATACCGCTGCTGCTGAGGCCGCCGAAAAACACCAGCAACAAAGTAACAGCGATAACAATTGCCGCTGCAGCCAAAAGCGGTACACCGAACAAGCCGGCAATCAGATGCAGCGCGGTAAGCGTGCTCGCCACGATGCTGAAAAAAATACCGGCGCAGGCGCTGAAGGTCGCCAGCCACCCCGCAGGCTTGCCGTAATCCGTAACGAGATACTCCGCTACTGTGGTCAGTGAGCTGCGGCGCAATGGCACAGCATAAAACGCCGCCATCAGCAAAAGCGCAATGCCGCTGCCAAGCGTAAACCACCAAGCCGTCAGCCCCAGCTTGAAGCCAAGCTGCGCCGTACCAACGGTAGCAGCGCCGCCTACAATCGTACCGATAATCGTGCCCGCGACAAGGCCTGCGCCCGAGCTGCGGCCTCCTACGTTATAATCATCGGCAGACTTCACCCTTCTGGCTGCCAAAAGCCCCGGCAGCAGCGTCACCAGAAGCGTTACAGCCAGGCTGATATAATGTGTAGCAGTAAGCTGCATATCCAACCCTCCAATATTTTAAGCTGCCGGATGCAAACGTTCTGCCGACAGCATTAATGCTAAAAAGCTCAATATTAGTATAACACAAAAAATACGGCAAAAAAAGCATAGCCTCCGCAAGAACGCTTTGCTGCGGCAGCAGACGAAAAAAGCGCTTGCGAGCTCTTTCTGCTCAGATTGTTACATAAAAACTATCTTCTTTATTATTGCGAAAATCAGCTTTTTTCTGTATAATATAGTTTATACCTTTATATATTTAGTGTATGCTTTTTGGAGGAAAATTATGAGCCGTTTAAGAATCGAAACACCCGACCAGGCCCAGCTTACGGTCGAGCGCTTGTACAAGGACCTGGAACGACACATCATCGCCAGCCCCCCGGGACTGTGCCCTGTTGATCTGCAGCTGTCGTTCCTCAAAGTCTGCCACGCACAAACATGTGGCAAATGCGTACCCTGCCGTGTAGGCCTCGCGCAGCTGCAGAATCTTATGGAAGACGTGCTCGCCGGCAAGGCTGACATGCACACTCTGGATTTAATCGAAAGCACCGCGCAAAATGTTGCCAACAGCGCTGACTGCGCCATAGGCTTCGAAGCAGCCAAAATGGTTTTGGCCGGTCTGGAAGGCTTCCGTGAAGATTACATTAACCACATAAAGAAGGGGAAATGCTCTGTCAACGTCCATCATTCTATCCCCTGCGTTGCTTTGTGCCCGGCACAGGTTGATATCCCCGGCTACATTGCATTAGTTGGCGCAGGCCGTTATGCCGACGCTGTCAAGCTCATCCGCAAGGATAACCCCTTCCCTACTGCCTGCGGTCTTATCTGCGAGCATCCCTGCGAAGCACGCTGCCGCCGCAGCATGATTGATGCTCCCATCAACATCCGCGGTCTGAAGCGTATGGCTGTCGACAACGCGCCCAGCAACACCGTTCCGCTGCCCGAAAAACAGCCTGCTACCAACAAACGTATCGCCATCATCGGCGGCGGCCCCAGCGGTATGTCCGCAGCCTACTATCTGGAGCTGATGGGACATCATGCTGTTGTGTTTGAAGAAAAGAACAAGCTCGGCGGCATGCTGCGCTACGGCATTCCTGCTTACCGCTTCCCGCGTGAACGTCTGCAGGAGGATTTGGACGCCATTTTGTCCACCGGCGTAGAAGTGCATCTCAACACCAGAATCGGCAACGAGGAGGGTGATATCCCCTTTGAAAAGCTGCGTGAGGAATTTGACGCAGTTTATATTGCCATCGGTGCTCACACCGACAAGAAAATCGGTATTGAAGGCGAGGATTCCCACGGTGTTATCAGTGCGGTAGAAATGCTGCGTAATATCGGTGAGGAAAAAATGCCTGACTTTAAGGATAAAACCGTTGTCGTTATCGGCGGCGGCAACGTTGCTATGGACTGCACCCGCAGCTCCATCCGTCTCGGTGCCAAAAAGGTTATCATCGCCTACCGCCGTCGTCAGGACGATATGACAGCGCTGCCCGAGGAAATCGAAGGTGCTATTGCCGAGGGCGCTGAGCTGTACGGCTTAAAAGCTCCGCACCACATTGAAGCGGATGCCGAAGGTAATGCGGCCGCTCTCTGGGCTGAACCGCAAATCATCGGTCCTATCGATGCCTGGGGACGTGCACGTCCGATTCACGCTGACGTAGAGCTGGAGCGCATTCCCTGCGACGTTATCGTTGTTGCTATCGGTCAGGGCATTGAGCTGCGTCCGTTCGAAGAAGCCGGCATCAAAATCAAACGCGGTACTATTTCCGCACTCTCCAGCAGTGAGCTTGCCAACAATGAAGGCGTCTTCGCCGGCGGCGACTGCGTAACCGGTCCTGCAACCGTAATCCGTGCTATTGCTGCCGGTAAGGTTGCTGCCGCTAATATTGATGAATATTTGGGCTATAACCACACCATTTCCTGTGATGTAGTTATTCCCGACCCGTCTATTGACGATAAACGTCCCTGCGGCCGTATCCAGATGCACGAAACCGAAGCAGGCGAACGCAAGCATACCTTTGAGCCTATTGAATGCGGCATGACCAAGCAGGAGGCCTGCCAGGAAGCAGGACGCTGCCTGCGCTGCGACAAATTCGGCTTCAGCACACTGAAAGGAGGCAGAACCTTAAAATGGTAAACCTCACAATCGACGGACAAAAAGTTTCCGTTCCCCAGGGGACAACAATCATGCAGGCTGCTGCCACCGTCGGCATCGAAATCCCCCGCCTGTGTTATCTTAAAGGCATCAACGAAATCAGTGCCTGCAAGGTCTGCGTAGTTGAAATCCAAGGACAGAACCGTGTAGTTACCGCCTGCACCACTCCGGTACAGGAAGGTCTGGTAGTTTATACCAACTCCCCTAAGGCCCGCAGCATCCGCCGCACCAACGTGGAGCTGATTTTATCCCAGCATGACTGCATGTGCGCTACCTGCGTACGCAGCGGCAACTGCAGCTTGCAGACTTTGGCCAATGACCTTGGCATTTACGATATTCCCTATGAGCGCGATGTTGTCGACACTCCCTGGAACCAGGAGTTCCCGCTCATCCGCGATTCAAAAAAATGCATCAAATGCATGCGCTGCGTCCAGATTTGTGACAAGGTGCAAAAGCTGCATATCTGGGATGTGCAGAATACCGGTGCCCGTACTACCGTAGACGTTGCCGGCAATGTTCCCATTGAGGACAGTGACTGCAGCCTCTGCGGTCAGTGTATCACCCACTGCCCCGTTGGCGCGCTGAAGGAGCGTAACGACGTTCCCAAAATTTATGACGTACTGGCTGACACCAGCAAGGTAACTGTAGTGCAGGTTGCGCCTGCAGTACGCACCGCCTGGGCCGAAGCCTTCAACCTGCCGCCCGAGCTGGCAACCGAAGGCCGCATGGTAGCAGCACTGAAGAAAATCGGCTTCGATTATGTTTTCGACACCTGCTACGCTGCCGATGTTACCATCATGGAGGAAGCAAGCGAGCTTCTGGAGCACCTGCAAAATCCGCAGGACCACAGCTGGCCGATGTTCACCTCCTGCTGCCCCGGCTGGGTAAGCTATGTAAACAAAACTCATCCGTACTTCGTGCCTAACCTTTCCACCACCAAATCTCCGCAACAGATTTTCGGTGCGCTGGCAAAATCCTATTTTGCACAGAAGAAAGGCCTGAAGCCGAAGGAAATCTGCTCTATTTCCATCATGCCCTGCGTTTCCAAAAAACGCGAAGCTGCCCTCTTCTCTATGCGTAGCAGCGGCACCCATGATGTAGATATCGTACTCACCACACGCGAGCTTATCCGCCTGCTGCGTGCCGAGCACATCAACCCGGCAATGCTGGGTGAACTGCCCTTTGATAATCCGCTGGGCCAGAGCACCGGCGCTGCAGTTATCTTCGGTGCCAGCGGTGGCGTTATGGAAGCAGCATTGCGTACCGCCTACCATGTAATCGAAGGCAAGGAAGCTCCTGCTGATGCCTTCACCGACGTTCGCGGCACGGAAGGCCGCAAGGTTCGCGAATTCACTTTGGGCGGTGCAACTCTGCGCACCTGCACGGTAAGCGGTCTGGGCAATGCAGGCAAGCTGCTCGACGAGCTGAAGGCCGGCAAGGTTCATTATGACTTCGTGGAAGTTATGGCCTGCCCCGGCGGCTGCGTTGGCGGCGGCGGCCAGCCGATTCACGACGGCGAAGAGCGTGCCGATGTACTGGGCAATAAGCTCTATGCCATCGACAGCAACCGTCCTATGCGCCAGTCCCACAACAATCCGGACGTACAGGAGCTTTATAAGGACTTCCTGGAAAAACCGCTGAGTGAAAAAGCAGAAGAGCTGCTACACTCCGACCATGTAAAAGAGCATAATTATATGTAATAGAAAACGGGAAGAAGAAAACGACTCGCAAACTGCAATGTCTTCATTAGAGAGGCAAGATGCATTACCAATAGGGCAAGAAAAGGCTCCCCTAGGGGGAGCTGTCACCCGATAGGGTGACTGAGAGTGGAAAGCCAGCAACGTTGCTTTAGAGAAATCCCCTCTCCGTCATCGCTTCGCGATGCCACCTCTCCCCAAGGAGAGGCTCTCTCTAAAGCCAAGCATAAGGATATATTAATTGCAAAGCCAATTCTTCCAAAATCTATGAGGTCAATCATGTACACACAATCCTATACCTACACAAAACAAATCCCCCTCTCCCTAGACGATGGCCACGGCGACTACAACCGCAGCTACGAACGCAGCGACGATGATTTCGACTACGCCGACTACTCCACCGACCACAGAGATAACAACTTCCGTAACTACGAGAAGAAGCGCCGCAAAACCAATAAGGAAATTATTGAGGACATGCTCAAGCGCTGGGATTAAGCAAAACACTGTGTAAAACAAAAGTAAGAGGAGAACACCTTTTATCCTGTAAAGGACTGGGTGTTCTCCTCTTTTAATTATAGAAAAGGGAGTGTTTGTTTATTTAGGTTTGGAGTATGCAGCTGTCTGCATTTTCATTTCAGCTTGCTGCCGTAGTGGTCACGATTGTCACCGCCGTATACGCGTACACGTTCAATCTTGCCTCTGTCGCCATCCGCACCGGAAATACGGGCAACATGGATACGGCCCATTTCGGGTTCAAATTCACGAACCAGCTTGTGATCCAGCTTCACGCCTTTTTCCAGTGCTCTGTACAGCATAGCTGCAAATTCGTAACGGCTCATCATACGGTTGCCGTTGAACATGCCGTCAGGATAACCCTCAACGATGCCTGCTGCCGCCAGACGGCCGATGTATTCGTAAGCCCAGTGGTTTTCGGGAACATCCGGGAAGAGCTTCATTCTGTCCATCTCAATCGTGCCGCCCATGCCTGCGGTCAGCTGGCCTACCAATGCGGTGAGGTTAGCTACATTCGCTCTCAGGTCCACGATTTCCTTAGCCATCGCTGTACGAGAATTGCTTACGCGTGCGGTACGGTCCAGGGAGAAGGAAATGCCTGCGTTCACCATGTTCTCGCCGTTGCCGAAGGTTCCGCCTACGCTCAGCATAACCTTTTCATCCGGACGGTAGAATGCGCCTACCGCAGCAGCGTTTTTGCCCTTGTAGTTGCCATAGCCTGCAGCAAAGGTCAGCTTGTCATCGGGATCGAAATCCATCGGGTGCAGCGCTGCGAGAGCGGCAGCACCGGCACCAACCTTGTCAACGCGGCTGCCGAGATTGTCAACACGATAATCGAGTTCATTAAAATGTTCTCTGAATTCGGCATGCTCTCTATCATTCTGTGTCTTGCTGGCGATATCGTCAATCGTCAGTCTGTTTACTTCTTCAGGATTATAGCGATCCTTTACTACTAATGTAGCAGTTCCGGCTTCCTTATCTCTTTCAATATCAGTCAGCCGTGCATCCTTCATCTGGCCTTCCAGAATAACGTCTCTGCCGTTTCTTACTTTAAGAGTGATTTTGCCGTCTGCACCGATGCTGCCGCCGTTAACGAACTTATCCTTCGCCTCAATGGTCTGAATCAGCTTGCCTTCATCAAATGCTACGGTGTAGTTATGATTGCCGTCAGTATCCATTGCGTCGGTTACTCCGATATAACCTTTACCATCATCCGCTACGGTAGTAACGGTGTTGGTGTCGTTTTCTTTGATGGTGTTAATGAGCTTAGCTTCATCAAAGCCTACGGTGTATTTGTAGTTACCGTCTGCATCAACAGCTTCAGCAACATTTACATAACCATTGCCATCATCCTGCGCGGTAGTAATGGTGTTAGTATCATACTGCTTAACAAAATCGCCCAGCTGTTCGCTATTAATGCCAAGCTCATATGCATGGTTGCCGTCTTCACCATTATCTTCAATCGTCAGGATATTGGTATTTACAGCAACGGTAGTAACGGTATTGGTGTCCTGAGTATTTTCCTGAATAAAGCCCTTCAGAGCATCTTCATCAATACCAATTACATAATTCTTATCATCCAAATCGCCACCGCCTACGCTGTCATTTACAGTAATGATAGCATGACCGGATTCTGCAGTAGTAATAGTATTAGTATCATTTTCCTGAATGGTTTGAATGAGTTTATCTTCGTTAATGCCTACGGTGTAATTGTAATTACCGTTATCATCAACCATTTCGGTAACATTTACATAACCATTACCGTCAGCCTGCGCAGTAGTAATGGTGTTAGTATCATATTGCTGTACAAAATCACCTAACTGATCGCCGTTGATATCAACCTTATACGCATGGTTACCATCGATGCCTTCATCGGTGATTTTCAGCATATTGGTTTTAGATTCTACGGTAGTAACAGTATCGGTATCCTGTGCTGTTTCCTTGATGTAGCCCTTCAGAGCGTCCTCATTGATACCGATTTGATAATGCTTACCGTCTTCCTGACCTTCCATGCTATTATTTACAGTAATGATATCGTGAACAGATTCAGCAGTTGTAATGGTATCCTTATCATTGGCCTTTATGGTATTGATGAGCTTATCTTCGTTAATACCTACGGTATAATTATAATTACCGTTATCATCAACCATTTCAGCAACATTTACATAACCTTTGCCGTCTGCCTGTGCGGTAGTAACGGTGTTAGTATCATATTGCTGTACAAAATCACCCAGCTGGTCGCCGTTAATATCAACCTTATACGCATGGTTGCCATCGATGCCTTCATCGGTGATTTTCAGCATATTTGTTTTTGCTTCTACGGTAGTAACAGTATCAGTCCCGGCAATGCCTTCCAACTGATTAGTTACCCAGTTGCGGGAAGCAATGCCTTCTACCTCTGCCTGTACGCTGCGCTGGTCAGAATCCTTAACCTTTACCGTCAGCTTGCCATATTCATCCAGGCTTCCTTCCATGCCGGTATTAGTGGTATTAGTATCAACAATACCTTGCATCTGCTCGTTTACCCAGCCTTGAGAAGCAATGCCGTCTACGCTGTCGGTGTAAACTCCGCCGGCATTATCAGTAATCTTGGAAGTCAGCGTGCCGTTTGCAAAGGTCAATTTATTGCCGGTAATCTTGGTATCGGTATCAACAATAGCTGTAGCAACCACCTCATCATTAGCTCTTACCAGCTCATAGGTATTGACTGTCTTGCCCTGACCGGGAGTTGCTCTAACCGCTTTAATAACTGTATCCTTCAGGCCTGCCTGGCCTGCTTCACCGTAAATTGTCTTTGCCATGGTGATATCATTTGTATAGAGAGATTTGATAATTCTGTCAAATTCGCCTACAGAAATCTGCGCCATGGACTCCTTGCACTGCATTTCGGAATTGTCACCCTTATGTACAGGTCTGTAACCACTGCCTTTCGGATTCCATTGATCGTTATAGGTATGATAAATAAAAGGTGTGAACAATTCAATCTGCTCGCCGGAGCCAATCTGTACCTGCGCGTGTCCCAAATCTGTCCAGAAATATCCGGTAGCATTATGAGCCTCCGCAGCATAAATCTGTCCTGCAGCGTCTTTGGAAACATCCTTGTCAACAGGGGATGGGGTAGGAGTGTCAGCCCACACGATAGTATAACCCATCATGCCCATTGCCATGATTGTCGCCAGCACGCACTTTGCCAAAGCAGGTTGCTTTCTAGTCTTTTTCATTTTCAGACCCCCTTTTCGTAATGTGCCCGACCTATATCGGACTAATCCTCGTTACAAATCATTTCACTAATCAAATATAACTCAGATAAGGTGGTACTAAAATTCAAGGCCTTGAAAATTTAGCAGTTCGTCTCCTTTACCTACTTTCATTGTACGCTAATTATCCCCTCTGGTCAAACTTTCGTATTTTTCATAAAGACATCGAATAATAAAATATTCATACACAATTTTTCATTCGTCACTTTTACGCATTAATCATAGTTGTTAGAATTTTCTCTTTTATATATTTTATACTTTAATAATTATTACAAAGAAAAGAATGTAAAAGATTTTTGTCACAATAGACAATTTCTTGACAAAAATGTGAACTGCACTCATAGCAAGGCAAAGCCATTGCTAACCGTGTGCGTCATAAAAAGACAGCGCAAAAATGCTCGAAAAAGTCCATCTTCCGCGGACACAAGGAAAGTAAATCAACGCACGCAAAAAAGGCCTGCCGCCCTCACGGGCCGCAGGCCTTTTTTTGCTTCGCTTTACACTTATAAATTACGTCGGCAATACTGCCGTAAGCAGCTTTAGGCTTACGCACAAGCAACAACAGCCTTACTCAAAGTTTTTCTCTTTGAACGGGCATTCCTCCACAACCACGCAGCCACGGCACAGCGGCTTGCGAGCCTTGCAGATTTTGCGCCCATGCCAGATAAACCAGTGATGCGCGTCACTCCACTTTTCACGCGGAATGATTTTTTCCAACTCCTTTTCCGTAGCCAGCGGGTCCTTGCCCTTCGCCAGCCCCAGACGGTGCGACACACGGAAAACATGCGTATCTACCGCCAGCGCCGGAATGTTATAGATAATGCTGGCGATAACATTCGCCGTTTTCTGCCCCACGCCCGGCAATTCCATCAGCGTTTTGATGTCATTCGGAATCACGCTGTTAAAGCGCTCCGTCAGCATATGACACATTCCCAGCAGGTTTTTGGCCTTAGCGTGGTATAGACCGCAGTCGCGGATTTCCGCTTCCATTTCTTCCTGCGTCAGGGCGCCCATTTTTTCCGGCGTATTCAGACGCGGAAACATACGAGCCGTAATCACATTTACGCGTTCATCCGTACATTGGGCCGAAAGGATTACCGCTACCAAAAGCTCGAACGGCGAATTATAATTCAGCGCCGTCTTGCTGCCCTTGTAGGTTTCCTCCAGCCTGGCCAGAATAGCTTCTCTTTGAGCCTTACGCATCAGTTGGTCAGGCTCCTTACCGGTGCAGGAATACGTCCGCCGCGGTTGATGAATTTTTCAGCGCTGAACTTCTTCACGCCAAGAACAGGCGCATAACCCAGCAGACCGCCAAATTCAACGCGGTCGCCTACGTCCTTGCCCGGAACAGGAATCAGACGTACTGCAGTAGTTTTATTGTTAATCATACCGATAGCAGCCTCATCGGCAATAATTGCGGAAATAGTAGCTGCCGTGGTATCTCCCGGAATAGCAATCATATCAAGACCTACAGAGCATACGCAGGTCATAGCCTCCAGTTTTTCCAAAGACAGAGCGCCGCGTTCTACCGCAGCAATCATGCCTGCATCCTCACTTACGGGAATGAAGGCACCGCTCAGACCGCCAACATAGCTGGAAGCCATCAGGCCGCCCTTTTTAACTGCGTCGTTCAGCATAGCCAAGGTAGCGGTAGTGCCGGGACCGCCGCAGCTTTCCAAACCGATTTCCTCCAGAATATGCGCAACACTGTCGCCGATTGCCGGAGTCGGAGCCAAGGACAGATCGATAATGCCGAACTGGGTATTCAGGCGGCGTGCAGCCTCCTGTGCTACCAATTGTCCAACGCGGGTAATCTTGAAGGCAGTCTTTTTAATCGTTTCGGCAACCATACCTATGTCGCCGTCACGTACCTGCTCCAGTGCGTATTTAACAACGCCCGGTCCGCTGACGCCAACATTGATAACGCTTTCCGGTTCGGTTACGCCGTGGAAGGCACCTGCCATGAACGGGTTATCGGGCACAGCGTTGCAGAATACAACCAGCTTAGCGCAGCCAATCGCATCGCGGTCAGCAGTACGCTCGGCAGCAGCTTTTACAACCTCGCCCATTTGTTTTACAGCATCCATATTGATACCGCATTTGGTAGATCCAACGCTTACGGACGAGCAAACAATATCGGTAACTGCCAATGCTTCCGGAATGGCCGCAATCAGATTGCGGTCGCCCTTGGTATAGCCCTTGTCAACGAGAGCGGAAAAGCCGCCGATGAAGTTAACGCCAACCTGCTTGCCTGCGTTGTCCAAAGCCTGTGCCAGCGGTACATAATCGTTGCTGTCGCAGCTTTCGCCAACCATGGAAATCGGTGTTACGGAAATACGTTTGTTGATGATGGGCACGCCCAGCTCAACCTCGATATCCTCACCGGTTTTTACCAGATGCTCTGCCTTACGGCAAATCTTATCATAAATTTTATGCGCTGTTACCTTGATATCCGGATGACCGCAATCACGCAGGCTGATGCCCATGGTGATAGTACGCACGTCCAGCTTGTTTTGGGTAATCATGCGCGTAGTTTCTAAAATATCGTCAGTATTGAATAACATGACAGCCTCCTATATACGATGCATTGCGCTGAAAATTTCTTCGCTCTGCAGACGGATTTCTACGCCGATTTCTACACCCAGCGCAGCCATTTTGTCGCGTGCTTCGGCAATAGGCACATTAGCCTCTGCCATATCAGCAATCAGCACCATATTGAAAAAGCCTTGCATAATGTTTTGGTTGATGTTGATAATGTTAATATTCATTTCTGCTAAAGCATTGCTCACCTTAGCGGTAATACCTACCTTATCCTTGCCTACGATAGTTAAAACAACTCGCATATCTGCGTCCTCCTTCAAAATAAATTAAGAGCAGCACTCATAGTACTGCTCCTATTGTATCACATCTTGGGCGCTCTGTGTTGTATACATAAATAAAGCGCTTATTTTTCCGCCTCATACTTCGGCTTGGGGAACTTCATGATGAACTCCGTCCCCTGCCCCACAGTGCTCACCACACGTATGCTGCCGCCATGGAAGCCTACGCCGTGCTTGACGATGGAAAGGCCTAAGCCTGTACCCTCAATCGCCTTATGACGGCTGCGGTCGACACGGTAAAAGCGTTCGAAAATATGCGGCAGCTCGCTGCCGGGAATGCCCATACCGGTATCGGCAACGCTCACCGTATACTTATTTTCTCCTTCGCTCAGGCGCAGCGTAACCTCACCGCCGGGATGATTATACTTCAGACCGTTATCCAACAGGTTAAAGAAAATTTCCTCCATCAGCGAAGAAATTCCCAGCAGCTTGCTGTCGCCGCCGGTGCTGTCAACAAGCTGCAGGCTGACCTGCAATCTGCCTGCCTTATCCTTCAGGCGTGCCAGCGCACTCTGCGCCACATCCTGCAGTGTAAATTTCTCCATCATATCATGCGTCAGCTCATCGAGCTTCGACATCTGCATGATGTCATCAATCAGACGCAGCAGATTGTGCGCCTCGTCGTTGATTTTCTGCAGAAAGCGCTTGGTATCCTCCGGCTTCACCAGGCCGCTGAGCATAATCTCCGAATAGCCCAACACCGACTGCAGCGGTGTCTTCAGCTCATGCGAAACGTTAGCCGAAAACTCACGGCGGATTTTTTCCGAAGCAGTACGCGCCGTCACATCCATAATCAGCAGCACAAAGCCCTTATCGGTAATTCTGCTGCCGTTGAGCTGAGAATAGCTGCTGCCGCGGTTGATTACCAGGCGCCCCTTGCCCTCCTGCTCAATTTTTGCCAAAAGCTGACGGATTTCTTCGCTGTCATCAAGCATAAAAAAGCTCGTTCCCAAAAGCTCCTGCTTTTCCTTGCCAAAGAATTTTACGGCACTTTTATTAATCGATTCGATTTCCCAAACCGGATTGAGGAACAGCAGGCCTTCATCCATATTATTGGTTACAGCCTTCAGCTCCTGCTTTTTATTTTTGTAGCGGCGCATTTCCTTCTGCAGCTTTTCCTGCTGCAGCTCAAAATACTCCACAATCGGCTTCAGCTCGGGATAAACTACAGCTTCCGAATCAGGCTGCTCCAGATTGAGTTTTTCCAAGGGCTGCAGTATTCTGGCGGTAATTGTTTTGGCTGCCCAAAAGGCACCGCACAAAACTACCAGTGCCAGCAGCACAAAATAACCAAGAATTATTTTATACTGTTGAAAAACGGCGTCATTCGTGCGCGACAGGCGCAGCACATTGCCGTCCGGCAGACGCACGGCATAGTACAGAATATTTTTGCCCAAGGTTTCGGACGCACGCTGGCTGCGGCCTTCACCGCCTTTCAGCGCCTCCTGCACCTCCTCACGCTGCAGATGGTTCTCCATTGACTCGGCATCAGCATAATTGTCGTACAAGGCGTGACCATCCGGTGCAATCAGCGTTACGCGGTCGGCAAGCTGCAAGCGCTGCAGCTCGCTTACCGGCACATTGCCCTCGCCGTCGGCCACAATCAGCAGATTAGCCTCACGTTTGAGGCTGGCGAAGCTGTCCTGCGTAATATATTGGCAGGAAACCCAGAAGAAGAGCACCAAAACAAGGCCTACCGCTGCCCCTGTCAGCAGCAGTATGCTGCGAAAAAGCTTCTGCTTCATTTTACGGCCGCCATTCTGTAGCCAACGCCACGGATAGTTTCAATCAGCTCGCCTGCATCGCCCAGCTTCTAGCGCAGAGTACGGATATGTACATCAACGGTGCGGGTTTCACCGCTGAATTCATAGCCCCAGATATCGTTAAGCAGCTTGTCGCGCGAAAAGACAATACCGGGATGCTGCAAAAACTTGCGCAGCAGCTCGTATTCCTTCAGCGTCAGTACAACCTCACTGCCGCCTACGCTCACCTTATGCTCCAGCTGGTTGACCTCCAGGCGGCCGATGCGGATGATTTCTTTCTCGTCATCACTGGGGCATGGTGCTGCGCAGCGGCGCAGCACAGCCTTGATGCGCGCAACCATCTCCAACATACCGAAGGGCTTGGCGATATAGTCATCGGCACCGCTGTCCAAGCCTTTAACCTTATCGAACTCCGAGCCCTTGGCCGTAGCCATAATCACAGGTATATTCGCATAGCGCTTATCAGCGCGCAAACGTCTTAATATGCTCACGCCATCCTCATCCGGCAGCATAATATCTAAAACAATCAGCTCCGGCACCTGCTTTTCCAGCAAGGCGAAAAGCTCTCGGCCGCTGCCGCAGCCCTGTGCCTCCATGCCAACGGACTGCAGGGTGTAAACCTCCAGCTCGCAAATATTTTGTTCATCCTCCACGCAGAAAATCATGCAAAACACCACCAATCAATACTCTTATGCTTATTATATACGCAAAGCTGGTTTTTTTCCTGTTAAATTTAGGTAAAAAATTTAACAGGAGTAAAAGAGGCTACATTTAACTGCTAAGCATGCAAAAAAGGCTGAGAGCAACGCTCTCAGCCTTATACTATATGCGATTGTAGAAAAAACGAAAGCTGCCTGCGGCAGTCCTTTCCCTGCAGTTTAAATCTGCCAAAGTCTGTGATACACTCCGTTTTCCATATTATCGATTACATCTACCTTAAACGGCATATTTTCAATAATATCCAGTGTATCAAAATACGTATCCGGCGTAGCATAAAACTTAATCAGTCCGCTGGTGCCGTCTACGGTGCTCACCATGGCCAGATGCTCATAGCCTTCCATAATCCAGTTAACATCTGCAATACGCTCAGGCTCAACCTGCGCGTAGATCATACTGTGGGGTCCGGGGTCATTGTCACTCATTCTTTTACAACCTTTCTGCGTAATAAGCTGAATTGCAGCAGCGGCTTGTCGCTAGCTGCGGAAAATTTCTGCTGGGCATGCGGTGCGCAGTCAATCGGCGTACCTGCTTCATCCAGCATTTCTGTCAAAACAAAGGGCATCGTGCTGCCGTCAGGCATCAAAAGCTCCAGTGGCTCGCCTGCCTTTACATTATTGCGCTGCTCAAAATAAGCGCGCTTTTTCTCAGCATCGTAACCTGTAACGATACCGACAAAATCATGTGTCTGCTCATACTTCGAGCTGGTGTAAACCTGCGCATTTCTGTCAGGATTAGCCACAGCAAAGCCTGTGGTGTACTGGCGGTGGGAAACCTTGTTCAACTCGGTAATCCACGCTTTTGGCACGCTGTAATGCTCCATGTCTGCCCAGCATTGATCGATAGCCTTGCGGTAAACGCTGACTACCGTCGCTACATAATGCACGCTCTTCATGCGGCCTTCAATCTTCAGGCTGCACACACCGGCACGCATCAGCTCCGGCAGATATTCAATCAGGCACAGGTCCTTGGAGTTCATCACATAGGTACCGCGCTCGTCCTCCTCGATGTCGAAGTATTCGCCCGGGCGCTTTTGCTCACCCAGCTTATACATATTATATTCCCAGCGGCAGGCCTGAGTGCAGGCACCGCGGTTGCCGTCGCGCCCTGTCAGATAGGCACTCAAAAGGCAGCGTCCGCTGTAGGAAATACACATCGCGCCATGCACGAAGGTTTCCAGCTCTACCGAGGTTTTTTCGCTGATTTCGCTTATTTCCGCTAAGGACAGCTCGCGTGCCAGCACAACGCGTTCAGCGCCCAACTGCTCCCACGCCTGCACCGTGGCATAGTTGGTGGTATTAGCCTGCGTGCTCACGTGCAGCGGCATATCAGGCACAACCTGGCGGGCAGTGCTCCATACGCCCAAATCGCTGATCAGCAGTGCGTCAACCTTAGCCTGCTGCAGTCCGCGCAGATAATCCGGCAGTCTGTCGATATCCTCGTTATGCGCAAAAATATTTACTGTTACATAAACCTTTTTGCCGAGGCTGTGAGCATACTCTGCCATCTCTGCAATTTCCTCTAAAGAGAAATTGTTGGCAAAGGCACGCAGACTGAACAGCTTGCCGCCCAGATAAATAGCATCAGCACCATACAGCAGGGCCATTTTTCCTTTTTCCATATTACCGGCAGGAGCCAGTAATTCGGGTTTAACTAAGTTTCTGCTCATTAATTCTCCTTAAAACACTTCTCTGCTCCGCCACACTGACAGCGCAGAAATATGTAATAAACTGTTGTTAACCTATTTCCTCAATCGCCTTCAGATGCTCGGCATAGGTTTTGGTAAAGCGATGGTGTCCGTCCTTTTCCGCAACAAAGTACAGATAATCTGTCTGCTCCGGCTGCAGCACCGCCTTGATAGCGGTCAGACCGGGACTGCCAATCGGTCCCGGAGGCAAACCGGGATTTTGGTAAGTATTATACGGACTCTGTATTTTGGTGTCGGCAAAGGTAACTACTTCCTTCTGCGTTCCCAAAAGATACTGAATCGTCGTATCCGACTGAATCGGCATACCGATAGCCACACGCTTGAGGAAAACGCCGGCGATTTTCGGTTGCTCTTCGGCAAATACTGCCTCCAGCTCCACCATCGAAGCCATATTGACAACATCACGCAAAGGCAGATTACGTTCTGCCACAGTTTTGGCAATACCGCTGCTCTGCATTTCCTTATCAAACTGTGCAACCATCATTTTGAGCATCTCCTGCTCGCTGATTCCCACCGGGAAATCATAGGTTGCCGGGTAGATAAAGCCCTCCGCCTTAAACAGCACATTGCTGTCATCGGTCTGCATGTAAGGATAGGGTGCATAATCCTTCGCCGCCGCCATAAACTTGTCAGCACTGCCAAGGCCTTCTGCCTCCAGCTTCTTCGCAGTTTTCGCCACACTGTAGCCTTCCGGTACGGTAAAGCGCACCTGTTTGATGCGTCCCTTAACCATAACATCAACAATCTGCTGATTGCTCATGCCACCGTCAATCTGGTAGGCACCTGCCTGCAGCTTAGTAGCCAATCCCTTCCAGCGCGCCTCCATTTTAAAGGCAGCGGGATCTTTTACCAGCTTCTTTTCATGCAGCAGCTCGGCAATATCCGCCGTAGTCATGCCGTCCTTGACAACAATAAGGCGTGAGCCTTCTACGGCAAAGCCCTTATTATTGCCCTGTCCGTTAAGATAAATCGTAAATGCTACCACGCCGGCAACCAGCAGCACCGCCAAAGCACCTGCTGCAGCCTGCACCGGATTGTCGCGTACCAGCTTTTTCAGCTTTTCTATATCCATCAGAAAACATCGTCACATCGCATAAAAATACCGGACCGAAGTCCGGTAAAATTATTGACTGTGAATTACTCCTCGTCCTCAAACATTTCGTCATACTTAGCAGCAACTGCTTCGTATTCTTCGTCAGTCGGAGCGGTGTAAACAGCTTCGCCGTTTTCGTCAAAGTCCATGCGTGCGATAACGCAGGTATCTTCTTCTTCATCATGCTCGTGGCAATCGCAGTCGTCATCCTCGCAGCAGCAGTCTTCCATCGGAACCAGTACTGCAAATTGCTTGTCATCAACAGTGATAACCATGTCCTGATAGAACTCGTGCTCGTTGCCTTGCTCGTCAGTCAGAACTACGCAGATAACTTCTTCTTCACCTTCAGCCTGCATAGCTGCTAATTCTTCATCTCTAATGTCTTTTTCCATAAAGGCACCTCTTTCGTTATAGCTCAATAAATAAAAAGCTCAATTTTAATCTAAACATATTGTATAATAGGTAACGCTATCTGTCAAATTTTAAAGCTCTTGCTGTCCAGATAATTTTGCAGAATAACAACTGCCGCCATCATATCAATAACCTTCTTACGCTTTTTGCGGCGTAAATCCGCATCAACCAGCACCTTTTCGGCAGCCACTGTGCTCAGGCGTTCATCCCACAGCACAACCTGCACCTTAGGGAACATGGTGCGGAGCTTTTCGGCCATTGCTTCACAGGCCTGCGCGCGTTCGCCGATAGTGCCGTTCATGTTTTTGGGATAGCCTACAACCAAGGTATCTACCTCATGCTCGGCAATCAGCTCGGCAATGCGGGCATAGTCGCGTTCTTCCGTAGTACGGTGAATGGTTTCCACGCCGTTGGCAATCATGCCCAGTAAATCGCTCACAGCGATACCGATAGTTCTTGTTCCTACATCAAGGGACATTTTACGCATTAAGTTACGTTCTCCTTTTACTTGTTAATCTGCTGCAGATAATTCTTTACCAGCTCTTCAATCAGCTCATAGCGCTCGTGACGGCGCAGCTTGGTACGTGCGTCCTCAAAGCTAGTGATATAAGTGGGGTCACCGCTCAGCAGGTAGCCTGCCAACTGGTCTACAGGGTTATAGCCCTTCTTTTCCAGGGCAGCATATACTTCTTTTATAGTTTCGGCAACGTTCAGCTTTTCCGGCTCACGTTTGAACATCATAGTTTCTTGGGATACTTCAGCCATACGAAACACTCCTTTCGTTTTTCGTAAATATATTGTAGCACATTTTGAGTAAAAAAGCTGTGTTTTTCTGGTTAATTTAACAGATAGAGAGCAACAGCAATTTAATATTAAGCAAAAAGCATAGTTTGAAAACAAAAGGCACATTACTCTTTACTCACAAATGTGAGTAAGGCAATGTGCCTTCTTGCTTGCAATTATAGCTTCGCAACGACATCCTTATCAAAAACCTTCGCCAACAGCTCCTTAGCTCTGGCATCAACCTCTTCATCAATATACCCCTGCACCTTCAGCAGCGCAAAGGTAATTGCCACTAGGTCATCACTGTATCCCAACACCGGCGTAATATCCGGCACAAAATCCAGGGGAGCGATTAAATACCCCAAAGCTCCCATAATCAACGCCTTTTCCTTCGCAGGAACCTCCGGCTTCTGCAGTACGCACCACAGCTGCACGACCTTATACAGCAGCTCGATGCCGATGTGGGCACCGTAGCGGCTGATTTTATGCAGCAGGCCTTCCTCGCTGTAGCTTCCGGAATACTTCTGCAGCTCGCCGTCATTGATTTTCTTTTTGTCAAAGTCTTTGTGTTCTGTCATTTTGCTCCACTCTTCTCCAAACCGTGGACGAATGCTTAGCGCATGTTGATGAATTGCAGATCAACGCCGAAATCACCGGCCTTCAGCAGCTGGATAACAGCCTGCAGGTCATCCTTTTTCGCACCGGCAACACGTACCTGGTCATCCTGAATCTGAGCAGTTACCTTCAGCTTGGAAGCCTTGATAGCTGCCACGATTTTTTTGCCGTTCTCTTTGGAAATACCCTGTTGGATTTCCAAAGCTTGGCGAACGGTGCCTTTGGCAGCGGGCTCAATTTTGCCCGGAACCAGACAACGCAGAGGAATACCGCGTTTAGCCATTTTTTGGCGCAGCATATCTAAAATTGCGCCCAGCTTGTATTCGTCCTCAGCTGCAATTTTTACTTCCTTCTCACCGAGCTCGATGGAAGCATTGCTGCCGCGGAAATCATAACGCTGGTCAATCTCTTTTTTAACCTGATTAACAGCGTTATCCATCTCCTGCATATCAACTTGGGAAACAACGTCAAAGGAACTATCTTTTGCCATTATTATTATCCTCCTAAATATAGCTAAAGTTTATCATGCCTAATTATATCAAAGAAAGCGCTTTAACGCCAGTAAAACTACCGGCAACAGCAACTTTGCTTATTTACCTGCATTTTTGCCATGCATATAAGCATGCTCCTGGCTAAGCTCCTGCAAAAGCTGCAGGCCGCTCCAGGTGCAGTTGGTAGGCGTCAGCATCGCCTTCAGCGCCACCTGACGCAGCTTACCCTTTTTAACGGCAGCCAGCAGTCTGTCCAAATCCTGACGGCTGAAGCCGCACATGAGTAGCATTTCCTCCTGCCCTTCGTCACCGCTGTAAGCCTCACTGACAGACGCCACCTCGGGCAAGCCTGCCAGATAACCTACAGGCTGCAGCAGCTCCTCACGCGCCACGGCGCGCAGCTGCGTGCGCAGCATCATGCAAATCAGCTTCAGCGCCTGCAAACGCTCAGGCGTAAAATTATAGGCCAAAATTATTTTTTGCATATGATTCTCCTATCTCAGGCAAACAAATCAATCTGGTTATTTTCCGGCAAATCGCCCAAAACGCCCATGTCTGCCAGCTTTTCGATAACGCTCTTATTGACGCCCGAGCGCAGGCGCAAATCCTCCTGGGAGATAAACGGTCGGTTGATGTCCCTCGCGGCAGCAATACTCTTGGCAGCGTTTTCACCTACACCGCCCAAAGCAGCCAAGGGCGGGCGCAGGCCGTTTTCCGTAACTAGGAATTTAATCGGATCCGACTTGTATAAATCCATCTTATCAAAGCTAAGACCGCGCTCCAGCATCTCATTTACCAGCTCCAGATAGGTAACAGTTGTTTTATCCAGAGGCGAAGCCTTGAAGCCCTGCTGGTAAACATTCTTGATGAAATTCTTCACATAGCTCTTACCCTTGGAAACATGGGTATAGTCAAAATCCTTGGCACGCACCGTAAAGTACGCCGCATAAAACTCTTTCGGATAATGCACCTTACAATAGGCAATACGGTAAGCCATAAGAACGTACGCAACGGCGTGCGCCTTCGGGAACAGATACTGTACCTTTTCGCAGGACTTGATATACCATTCGGGAATATTTACCGCGCGCATAGCCTCAAGCATCTTCGGCTCCAGACCTTTTTTCGCCGCCTTGCCCTTACGCACGTGCTCCATCGTCTTAAACGCCAGACTGGGTTCCACGCCCTTGGAAATCAAGTGCGTCATAACGTCGTCACGCGTGGAGATAGTTTCGGCAACAGGCTTGCCTTCCTTAATCAAATCCTGCGCATTGTTCAGCCATACATCCGTACCGTGCGAATAACCGGATACACGCACAACCTCACTGAATTTCTTCGGCTGTACGTCGCTGATCATCTGACGTACAAACTTAGTGCCACATTCCGGGATACCGAAAGTGCCGACGGCACTGTCAATCTGCTCCGGCGTAACGCCGAGGGAAGATGTATCCTGGAAGATACGCATCGTTTCTTCATCGCCCACAGGAATCTTCTTGGGATCAAAGTTAGGATCCACATCCTCCTGCAGATATTTTTCCAGCATCTTCAGAACCATCGGATCATCGTGGCCCAGAATATCCAGCTTAACCAGACGGTCATTGATGCTGTGATAATCGTAGTGAGTAGTAATCGTAGTGCCATCCTTATCATCGGCAGGACGGTTCATCGGCGTAATATAATGGATATCCATATTACGCGGCACAACCATGATGCCGCCAGGATGCTGGCCCGTAGTGCGCTTGATACCGGCAAAGCCTTCGACAAGCGCTGCCACATGCGCCGGATGCACATGCAGATTCTTGGCCTCGTAATATTTTCTGATAAAGCCTATCGCCGTTTTGTTGGCGATGGTCGCAATCGTACCGGCGCGGCAAACATTGTCGCGGCCGAAAAGTTCCTCGGTGTACTTGTGCGCTACGCTCTGGTCAGACATTGCAGACGGATCATCTGGATCAATACCACCGGAGAAGTTCAAATCGATATCAGGAACCTTGTCGCCATGGAAGCCAAGGAAAACCGCGAACGGGATATCATGACCGTCGCGCAGCATTCTGGTGCCGCATTCGGGGCAATCCTTCGGCGGCAGGTCAAAGCCGCTGTCTACCTCATTGTTCATAAAGAATTCGCTGTAGCGGCAATGCGGACAGCGGTAATGCGGCTTCAGCGCATTAACCTCGGTAATATCCAGCATCGTAGCCACAAAGGACGAGCCTACGCTGCCACGCGAGCCTACCAAGTAACCGCGGTCGATAGAATGCTTAACCAGCTTATGAGCAATGTAATACAATACAGAGAATCCGTGGCCGATAATAGCATCCAGCTCCATCTTTAGGCGGTCCTCAACAATCTGCGGCAGCTTTTCGCCATACCATTCATGCGCTTTGGCATAGGACAAATCACGCACGGCATCTTCCGCACCGGGAATAGAAGGTGAATACAGCTGATCGCGGTCGGGAACAGGCTTAATACGCTCAATCATATCAGCAATCTTATTGGTATTGGTAACAACAACCTCGTAGGCTACCTCCTTGCCCAAATAAGAGAACTCCTCGAGCATCTCCTCCGTAGTATGCAAGTACAGCGGCGGCTGCAAATCCGCATCCTTGTAGCCTTGACCGGCCTGCAGAATCGCACGCAGCTGTGCATCCTCCGGATTAAGGAAATGCACGTCGCAGGTGGCGACCACCAGCTTGTTGAATGTCTCGCCCAGCTTTACAATCCGCCGGTTGATATCCTGCAGCTCCTCAACAGAGTTGATGGCGCTCTTCTCATCCCGCAGCATGAAACTGTTGTTGCCGATCGGCTGAATCTCCAGATAGTCGTAAAACTTCACAAGACGGATGATCTCCTCCTCCGGTCTGCCGTCTAAAATCGCACGGTAGAGTTCGCCTGCCTCACAGGCAGATCCGAGCAGCAGTCCCTCTCTGTACTTTACAAATTCGCTCTTTGGCACACGCGGTGTCTTGTGAAAATAGGTCAGGTGTGACATGGAGACCAGACGGTAGAGATTGATGCGTCCGATATCGTTTGTCGCCAGTATGATCGCGTGATGGCTCTTTAACTTTTTCACAAGTTCCGGCGACGTCGCGCCCATCTGGTTCACATCGTCTAACGTCTCCATGCCGCGTTCATGAAGCATCTCGATAAACTTGACAAAAATCTCCGCCGTACATGCCGCGTCATCGACCGCCCGGTGATGGTTTTCGAGGGAAATTTTAAGCTCTTTCGCTACCGTGTCGAGCTTGAAGCGGTTCAGGTTCGGCAGCAGGACACGCGCCAGCGAAACCGTATCGAGAACCGTCGGCTGGAATGTGAGTCCCTGCCGTCTCGCATTTTCTTTGATA